>Ga0079305_1000389_pt1 | contig 98508 bp, 74 predicted proteins | sample LMS_cellobiose_e_FD_79183 | JGI IMG/M metagenome (GOLD analysis project Ga0079305, IMG submission 79183) | Rumen-fistulated moose microbial communities from Alaska, USA - LMS_cellobiose_enrichment | ecosystem: Host-associated > Mammals > Digestive system > Stomach > Rumen fluid ...
GGGCACGCCGATCCGTGAGCATGACCGTCAGCTCTTCCAAGGTCTTTTCCGTAAACAGATCGAGCGAGAGTGCGTAATGCAGGTTTTCCTCTATCCGGTAGGAGCGGCTGACGTTGAAGGTGCAGATGCCGGAGATGCCCTCTTTCGTGAACTGTATCTCGCCGCTGTCAGAGGCCATCCAGCACTCCGCGCCGTTTTCGTTCCGGTAAAGGGTCACGCGCCCCTTCGCCCTTACGCCCGCGAGCTTGTCCATCTCCTGGGTGCAGACGAGAGAGGTCAGCGCGGGGACCGGTTTTACGCCGCCGCAGCCCATCTCCATTGCGAAGCGGTATCCGTCGCCCGAGCTTCCGTACTGTATACCGGCCTTGCCGCCGGTCGTAAGTATCAGTTTGTCGCACATAAAGCTGCGGTCATCGTCCGAAGTGACGATGAAGCCCCCGTCGCGCTGTCTTTCGACCTTGCGCGCCCAGAAAGGCGCCAGCAGCGTTATGCCGGCTCTCATCACTGCCTTGTGCAGAGCCCTCTGCACGCTCGAAGCCTGATTTGAGCGCGGATACATGCGCCCGTCTTCCTCCTCGTAAGGTTCTATGCCGGTATTTTTCAGGAAATTCCGGGCGCAGGCCACGGGGACCTCATCAAACACCGCCTCTATCAGCCTCGCGGCTTCTTCACCGCCTTCATCGCTGTAATAATCGTCCGCGCAGGCTCTGCTGTTAAGGTAATTGCAGCGTCCGTTGCCGGTCGCGAGAAGCTTTTTCCCGGGCTCCGTGTTCCGTTCGGCAAGAACGATGCTGCATCCGGGCCTTGCCTCCGCAGCCGCGAGCGCGGCCGCCATTCCGGAGGCTCCGGCACCTATTATTCCTATCTCGTAATGTCTCATCATGTTATCGACCTCTATGCAAAAATACCACAATCGCGGACGCTTGCCAAGAGCCTGCATATAATGTATAATATTTAGGCTTTTCAAGCATCCGGAGGATATTAAATGGTATTTACCGTTTTAGCAGGAATCATACTTGCCGGCGCGGGGGCGTTCATCTTCGCCTTCAGCACCATGCTGTTCTCAGCCATAGCCTTCCCCGTAGGGGCGGCGATGGTCCTTTCCGGCGTGCTCATCCTCCTCTCTTACATCACCTCCGGCCGCGACAGGAGACCGCCCGACACCATGCTCGTCGAAGGCGTCGTCTCGGCGCTGTTCGGCCTTACCGTCCTCAGCGATTTCGTCATCGAATCGATGATATCCGTGTTCTTCGGAGCGTGGCTCACAGTCTCCGGAGCCAACCGCATCTCTCAGAGCATCTCCGTGAGCCGCTACAAGCCCAGGGACTGGTCGAAGATCATCCCCCTCGGCATGGTCTGCACGATCTTCGGAGCCATAATGATGATGCCGGCGCTCACGCCGGGAGCCCCGACCCTGCCCATGGTAGCGGGAGCCTTCATATTTGACGGGCTGAGCCTGCTCGTGTATGCGATGTACATGAAGCCGCCCATCCCTCACCAGAAGGAGCTCGAAGCCATACAGAGGGCTGAAGCAAAGAAGAAGGCCCGCGAAGAAAAGGTAAGGCGCCGCAACGAGCTGCGCAGCCTGTCATACGGGGAGCGCAGACGCCGCATAGAAGAGGACAACGCCGAAAAGCGCGCAATCAAGGCTATACAGCGCGCGGAGCGCAAGGCTAAGAGAGAAGCGAAGAAGGCCGAAAAGTTCGACCCCGAGCGCACCATACAGTTCACTGAAGAAGAGAGCAGGCTCATCAAGGACGTCGCTGAAGAGACAGGTTTCGCCATGAAGGCTGACGCCGCTATCGCAGAGGAAAAGGCTGCAGCAGAAGCTCCGGCTCCCGCCGTTGAGGTTCCCGCGGAGCCCAAGGAGGAAGCCCCAGCCCTCTACCCGACCTTCAACGTTCCGACAGATATACCGAGCCTTCGCGCCATGAACGAGGCCGCAGCCTCGGACGAAAAGTCCGAAGAGCCTCCCAGGCAGCCAGAGATAATCGAACCTAAGCTCAGCGCCGTAAACCTTGAAGAGATCGAGGCGCCGAACCCCGAGGTCGAATTCGAAAAACCCGAGCTTCCCGAGGTCGAGACCCTCTCCGAAGGCGGGGAAGCCTGGAGACGCGCGGAGATACTCCGCTGGCTCGACCAGAAGGCCGAAAAGAGCAAGGAACCCACTGAGGAGCAGCCCGAGTACACCCCGCTAACGCTTGAGGATCTCATCCCCGAGCAGCAGGATCGCGGGACCGACCCCGAAGACGCAAAGCGCTTCACCCAGACCCTCACCAAGATCGACTGGGACCAGATAGACCGCGCCCTCGGCGGCGACAAAGACTGACAGGTTATAAAAAGCTGCGCGGGGCATCACCCCGCGCGCGTGATTGATATTTAAAGGAGAAACAGCGTGTACAGGATCGCAAAGAGACAGGACCTCAACCCGACCGTGATCCGCCTCTCGATAGAGGCGCCCATGGTCGCCCGCAAGGCGCTTGCGGGTCAGTTCATCATCCTCCGCGTGGACGAGGACGGTGAGCGCATCCCCCTTACCATCGCAGGCTACGACCGCGAAAAGGGAACGGTGGATATCATTTATCAGGTAGTTGGCGCAACTACGGAAAAGCTTAAGCAGAAACATGAAGGCGACTATCTGCAGGACTTCGTAGGTCCTCTCGGAAAGCCCTCCGAGCTTGAAGGTCTCAAAAAGGTCTGCGTTGTAGGCGGCGGCGTAGGAAACGCCATCGCTTACCCCATCGTCAAGGCCCTCCACGAGCAGGGGACCGAAGTCACTACAGTCGTAGGATTCAAGACCAAAGACCTCGTCATCCTCGAGGATGAGTTCCGCGCGGCGAGCAGCAGACTCCTGCTGGTCACCGACGACGGCAGCTACGGCGAAAAGGGCCTCGTCACCGAGCCTCTCAAGAGGCTGCTCGAGAGCGGCGAGAAGTTCGACGAAGTCATCACCATCGGACCGATCATCATGATGAAGTTCGTCACCAAAACCGTAGAGCCGTTCGGCATCCCCTGCATCGTTTCGATGTCCCCGATCATGGTCGACGGCACGGGAATGTGCGGCGGCTGCAGGCTCACGGTAGACGGCCAGACAAAGTTCGCCTGCGTCGACGGACCGGATTTCGACGGCTACAAGGTCGATTTCGACGAAGCCATCGACAGAGGCAGCATGTATAAGGACTTCGAGCTCCGCAAGCGCGAAGAGACCTGCAATCTGTTCAAAGCGGAGGTGAAGTAAGATGCCCAACATGTCACTCAAAAAGAACCCCATGCCCTCCCAGGACCCGGTAGAAAGGGCTAAGAACTTCAACGAGGTAGCTCTCGGCTACACCAAAGAGATGGCTATGGATGAGGCTCAGCGCTGCCTCAACTGCAAGAACAGGCCCTGCGTAGGCGGCTGCCCCGTTCAGATTCAGATTCCCGATTTCATCAAGAAGGTCAGCGAAGGAGACTTCGAGGCCGCTTATCAGATAATCAGCAAGGATTCCTCCCTGCCCGCGGTCTGCGGCAGAGTGTGCCCGCAGGAGACCCAGTGCGAGAAGTTCTGCGTCCGCGGCATCAAGGGCGAGCCTGTCGGCATCGGCAGACTCGAACGCTTCGTAGCCGACTGGCATAACGAAAACGTCAAGGAAGCCCCTGTTAAGCCCGAATCCAACGGCCACAAGGTCGCAGTCATCGGTTCCGGCCCCAGCGGACTCACCTGCGCAGGCGACCTCGCAAAGCGCGGCTATGACGTCACCGTATTCGAGGCCCTGCACACCGCAGGCGGCGTTCTCGTCTACGGCATCCCCGAGTTCCGTCTTCCGAAGGCCATCGTAAAGAAGGAAGTAGAAGGCCTCAAGGAGCTCGGCGTCAAGATCGAGACCAACACCATCATCGGCAAGACCGTTTCCATCGACGAGCTCATGAGCCCGGAATTCGGCTTTGAGGCAGTCTTCATCGGAAGCGGCGCCGGTCTGCCCTCCTTCATGCACATCCCCGGCGAGAACCTCAAGGGCGTTTACTCCGCCAACGAGTTCCTCACCCGAATCAACCTCATGAAGGCCTACCGCGAAGGCGCTGACACCCCGATCAAGCACAGCAAGGCTGTCGCGGTAGTCGGAGGCGGAAACGTCGCTATGGACGCTGCCCGCAGTGCAAAGAGGCTCGGAGCCGAGCACGTCTACATCGTGTACAGAAGGTCCGAGGCAGAGCTGCCCGCCCGTAAGGAAGAGGTAGAGCATGCAAAGGAAGAAGGCATCGAGTTCAAGCTCCTCAACAACCCCGTCGAGATCCTCGGCGGCGAGGACCGCTTCGTAAACGGCATCAAGTGCGTAAGGATGGAGCTCGGGGAGCCCGACGCGAGCGGCCGCAGAAGGCCCCACGCCGTTGAAGGCAGCGAGTTCGTGCTCGACGTCGACTGCGTGATCATCGCCATCGGAACCACTCCGAACCCGCTGATCAAGAGCACCACCGAAGGCCTTGACACCAACGCCAAGGGCTGCATCATCGCAGACGAGAGCACAGGCAAGACCTCCAAGGACATGGTCTACGCAGGCGGCGACGCCGTAACAGGCGCAGCTACCGTAATTCTCGCCATGGGCGCCGGCAAGGCAGCCGCGGCAGCCATCGACGAGGCGCTGAAGTAAACACAATTAAAAAGCCACGGGCAGTCCCGCGGCTTTCAATGAAGAGCCGTCGCGAAGGCGGCTCTTTTATTGTCTTTTTGCCCTTTACAGAGCCTGAGCGACAGCTACCGCTACCGCTACGGTGGCTCCTACCATGGGGTTGTTGCCCATGCCCAGGAAGCCCATCATCTCGACGTGAGCCGGAACGGAGGAGCTGCCCGCGAACTGTGCATCGCTGTGCATGCGGCCCATGGTGTCGGTCATGCCGTAGGAGGCGGGGCCGGCTGCCATGTTGTCCGGATGCAGGGTGCGGCCGGTGCCGCCGCCGGAAGCGACTGAGAAGTACTTCTTGCCCTGCTCGATGCACTCCTTCTTGTAGGTGCCGGCGACGGGGTGCTGGAACCTTGTCGGGTTGGTGGAATTGCCGGTGATCGATACATCCACGCCCTCATGGTGCATGATGGCTACGCCCTCGCGCACATCATCCGCGCCGAAGCACCTGACGTTTGCGCGCTCGCCCTTGGAGTACGGAGTCTCCTTGACGATCTTGAGCTCACCGGTATAATAGTCGAACTGGGTCTGAACGTAGGTGAAGCCGTTGATGCGGCTGATGATCTGGGCAGCGTCCTTGCCGAGGCCGTTGAGGATGACGCGCAACGGCTCCTTGCGGGCCTTGTTGGCGTTGCGCACGATGCCGATGGCGCCTTCCGCTGCTGCAAAGCTCTCGTGGCCTGCCAGGAAGGCGAAGCACTTGGTCTCATCGCGGAGCAGCATGGCTCCGAGGTTTCCGTGGCCGAGACCGACCTTGCGGTCGTCAGCGACGGAACCGGGAATGCAGAAGGCCTGCAGGCCTTCGCCTATGGCTTCAGCCGCTTCAGCGGCGGTCTTTACGCCCTTCTTGAGCGCGATGGCAGCGCCTACGCAGTAAGCCCATGCGGCGTTCTCGAACGCGATGGGCTGGACGCCCTTTACGATCTCGTACGGGTCAAAGCCCTTTGCTTTGCACATCTCGCGGCATTCCTCGACGCTCTTGATGCCGTACTGCGCGAGAACTCCGTTGATCTTGTCTATTCTTCTTTCGTAGCTTTCAAATAATGCCATGGTGCCCTCCTATTCCTGACGCGGGTCGATATACTTTGCCGCGTCATCGAACTGACCGTAGTGGCCCTTGTTCTTTTCGAGAGCCTCGTCCGCGCTCATGCCCTTCTTGATGGCGTCCATCATCTTGCCGATATTGACGAACTCGTAGCCTACGATCTCATCCGCCTCGTTGAGAGCGATGCGGGTGACGTAACCCTCGGCCATCTCGAGATATCTCGGGCCCTTGGCCTTGGTCGCGTACATGGTTCCGATCTGGCTGCGCAGCCCCTTGCCGAGGTCTTCGAGGCCGCCTCCGATGGGCAGGCCGCCCTCGCTGAACGCGGTCTGGGTGCGTCCGTAAACGATCTGCAGGAAGAGCTCGCGCATCGCGGTGTTGATCGCGTCGCATACGAGGTCGGTGTTGAGGGCCTCGAGCAGGGTCTTGCCGATGAGTATCTCGGCAGCCATGGCGGCCGAGTGGGTCATGCCGCTGCAGCCTATGGTCTCGACCAGAGCCTCTTCGATGATGCCGTCCTTTACGTTGAGCGTGAGCTTGCAGGTTCCCTGCTGGGGAGCGCACCAGCCTATGCCGTGGGTAAGGCCGCTGATGTCCTTGATCTCCTTGGCCTGTACCCACTTGCCTTCCTCAGGTATGGGAGCCGGGCCGTGATACGCGCCCTTTGCTACAGGGCACATATTCTGAACTTCCGCTGAATAGATCATATGATCCTCCTTGTATATATTGAAATCAATTGGTAAACGTATTTATGCGCCGCTGGCACGGGAGCCGGAGCCGCTACAGCCTCAGGCAGTCCTCTCCGTACACGGAGCGCAGAGCGCTGTAGAGCTCTTCGCCGGGTTCCACCCAGAGATCATAGTCGAGCTTGTACTTGTTGCCGGTCGACTTCACCCAAATAGCCACGGGGCAGTCGCCGCGGAAAGACCTCGCTATCTTCTTGAAACTCGCGAGAGCGGCGTCCTCGGGGAAGCTCTCAGGGATGATGACCTTGACCATCTGCATGGCGGCGTGCCTGTTTTCCTGTGAGATCTCTCCGCCCCTGTAACCGGAGAGCGGGATCACGCTCTCGGCTATCAGCTTGGGATTGCCCTCCTCCTTAAGATCGAGCCTGCCCTTCAGAACGACTATCGCGTCGACCTCGAGGTTCTCGCGGTACTTTTCGAAGTTCTTGGGGAAGACCACGACCTCGAAGCTGTCGTAGAGGTCTTCGACCGTGAGGAAGGCCATGAGCTGGCCCTTCTTGGTCGCCATCTGCTTTTTGGCGCTTATGAGGCCGGCCATGGTGACCTGCATGCCGTCCTTTATCGACGGATAGTCGTCGAGCTGGGAGAGCATCTCCATATTCATGTCCGTCAAGGCCTTTATTCGCTCCGCCACGCCGTTTAAAGGGTGGTCGGTGAGATAAATGCCGAGCATGTCCTTTTCCATGGCTAAAAGCTCCGATTTTTCGAACTCAGCCGCGTTGGGAAGCTTGCGGTCTATCTGTATGCCTCCTGCGTCCTCCGCCATAGCGAAGAGGGAGAGCTGGCCGTCGAGGTTTGCCTTCGATTCATGCTGGGCGCTGTCGATCAGGTCGCCAATGCTGGCGAGCTTCTGGGCCTTGTTGCCGGGGAAGCAGTCCATGGCCCCGGCCTTGACAAGGCTTTCGAGAGCCGTCCTGTTTATATCGTGCACGTCCATGCCGTCGACGAACTCGAATATGTCGCGCGGCATCTTGCGTTCGCGTGCCTCGATTATCGCCTCGACCATAGATTCGCCCACGTGCTTTACGCCGAGCAGGCCGTAGCGTATCTTGCCGTTTTCTGTGGTGAAGTGCTTGCGGCTGCGGTTGACGTCGGGCGGCAGAGTCTCTATGCCCATGTCGGCGGCGTTGCGAATGAGCCCCGCCACGGCCTTGTTGTCTGCCGGGTAGGTCATCAGAGAAGCCATGAACTCGGCCGGGTAATGGCACTTGAGCCAGGCGGTCTGATATGCGACCACCGCGTAGGCGGCGGCGTGCGACTTGTTGAAGGCGTAAGCCGCGAAGCTGGTCATCTCGTCGAAGATGGTGTTCGCAGCCTCTTCGCTGATGCCGTTGGCTATGCAGCCGGGCACGTCGACCGTTCCGTCGTCGTTCTTTTTTCCGTAGATGAAGAACTGCCTCTCGCGGGCCATGTCGTCGGCCTTCTTCTTCGACATCGCGCGGCGCACGAGGTCCGCGCGGCCGTAGCTGTAGCCGCCGAGCTTCCGCACTATGTCCATTACCTGCTCCTGATAGACTATGCAGCCGTAGGTAGGCGCAAGTATGGGCTCCAGCTGGGGTGTTATGTATTTGATCTTCGCCGGGTTCTTCTTGCACTCGACGTAGGTCGGTATCGAATCCATGGGACCCGGGCGGTAGAGCGAGATACCTGCGGTGAGGTCTTCGAGGCAGGTCGGGCCGAGGTCAGTCATGAACCTCGTCATGCCTCCGGATTCAAGCTGGAATATGCCGACCGTATTGCCGCTCGCTATCAGCTTGTATACTTCAGGGTCGTCATAGTCTATCTTCTGCAGGTCTATCTCCTCGCCTGTGCTCTCCTTTATCAGGGACAGGCACTCGCGCATTGCCGTGAGGTTGCGCAGGCCAAGGAAGTCCATCTTCAGCAGGCCGAGGTGCTCTATCTGGGTCATGGTGAACTGGGTCGCGAGGCCCTTGTCCGTCATGACCAGAGGCACGAATTCGTCCACGGGAGCCGGGGCTATAACGACGCCCGCGGCGTGGGTCGAGGAGTGGCGGGCAAGCCCTTCCAGGACCTTGCCGGTATCGACTATCTTCTTTATGAGCGGGTCTTCGTCGTAGACCTTGCGGAAATCCGGGCTGTCGGCAAGAGCCTTCTCAAGGGTGATCTTGAGATCGTCCGGTATCATCTTAGATATCTCAAGGGAGCGCGCGAACGGCAGATCCATGACCTTGGCGACGTCCTTGAAGACAGCCTTGGCCTTGAGGGTACCGAAGGTGGATATCTGCGCGACGTTGTCGACTCCGTACTTTTCCTTGACGTGGTCGATGACCTCGCCCCGGCGCTCCACGCAGAAGTCGACGTCGATATCGGGCATGGACACGCGCTCTATGTTGAGGAAGCGCTCGAATATCAGGCCGAAGCGTATCGGGTCGATATCGGTGATGGTCATCGAATAGGCGACTATGGAGCCCGCGGCTGAGCCTCTTCCGGGGCCTACGGCGATGCCGTTCTGCTTCGCCCAGTTTATATAATCCCAGACTATGAGGAAGTAGCCAACATAGCCCATCTTTTCTATGGTGTTTATCTCGTATTCGAGGCGGTCTTTGAGCTCCTGCGAGGGGTTCTCGCCGTAACGCATCTTGAGGCCTTCGCGGCAGATGTGCTCGAAGTAGGTCTCTTCGGTGAAGCCTTCGGGCAGCTGGCTCTCAGGGATGTGATACTCGCCGTATTTGAACTCGAAATTGCACTTCTCCATGATCTCGCGGGTGCGGTCGCAGGCCTCCGGTATGTCCGGGAACAGCGCGCGCATCTCCTCCTCGCTCTTGAGGTAGAACTCGTCGTTGGAGAAGCGGTAGTGGTCGGGGTCGGAGAGGCTGCTCTTGGTTCCGATGCAGAGCAGCACCTCGTGCGCGGGCGCGTCTTCGCGGTATATGTAATGGCTGTCGTTGGTCGCGACGAGCGGGACGTTTATCTCTTTCGAGAGCTTCTTGAGAAGCGGGTTGAGACGCTTGTCCTCGTCGAGGAAATGGTTCTGGATCTCGAGGTAGAAATTGCCCTCGCCGTATATGTCGAGGAGCTCAAGCGCTTCGGCTTTTGCGCCCTCGTAGTCGTTCGCCAGCAGAAGGCGCTGGACGTTTCCGATAAGGCAGGCGGATGTGCAGATGAGGCCGCCGGAGTACTGCCGGAGCAGCTCCTTGTCGGCGCGCGGCTTGAAGTAGAAGCCGTCCTTATATGCCTGTGAAACGATCTTAATGAGGTTGTGGTAACCCTCGTCGTCCTTCGCGAGCAGTATGAGGTGGCCCTGATGCCTGTCGAGGTTCTGGTCCTTGTCGAAGCGGGTGCGCCCCGGCAGAGCTGTGTATAACTCGCAGCCGATTATCGGCTTGATGCCGGCCTTTTTGCAGGCGTCGAAGAACTCGACGCAGCCGAACATGACGCCGTGGTCAGTGATCGCGAGCGAGTCGAAACCAAGCTCCTTGGCGCGTTCCACGAGCTTATCTATGCGGGCCGCTCCGTCGAGCAGGCTGTATTCGGTATGTACGTGTAAATGAGTGAATGCCATAACTCAGTTATTATACCATAGAAAAAGCCCCGGAGCGATAAGCCCCGGGGCCGCTTATAAACTTTTTTATTACATGAACAGATCGAAGAGGCTGCCGACCTTGAGGAAAATCGGGGCGAATACGACTGCCACGATGGTCATGAGCTTGATGAGGATGTTGATGGACGGGCCGGAGGTGTCCTTGAACGGATCGCCTACGGTGTCGCCTACGACCGCGGCGTGATGGGTCTCGGAACCCTTGCCGCCGAAGTGGCCTTCCTCAACGTACTTCTTGGCGTTGTCCCATGCGCCGCCCGCGTTGGACATCATGATGGCGAGCAGCACGCCGGACACTACCGCGCCTGCGAGCATTCCGCCGAGAGCGTCGGCTCCCATTACGAAGCCTACGAGCAGCGGAGCCACGACCGCCATGAGAGCGGGAGCTATCATTTCCTTAAGAGCAGCGCCGGTGGAGATCTCAACGCACTTTGCGTAATCAGGCTTGGTAGTGCCTGCCATGATGCCGGGGTCGGCGTGGAACTGACGGCGGACTTCCTCTATCATCTGATTGGCTGCCCTGCCTACGGAGTTCATAGTGAACGCCGAGAACATGAACGGAAGCATTGCGCCGATGAGCACGCCCGCGATGACTGCCGGGTTCAGGAGGTCGATAGCGCTGAGCTTGACGACCTGAGCGTACGAAGCGAAGAGAGCGAGAGCTGTGAGCGCGGCGGAACCGATCGCGAAGCCCTTGCCGATGGCAGCGGTGGTGTTGCCTACGGAGTCGAGGGTATCGGTGATGTTGCGGACTTCCTCGGGAAGCTCGGACATCTCCGCGATGCCGCCCGCGTTATCGGATACCGGGCCGTAAGCGTCGACCGCTATGGTCATTCCAGCCGTGGAGAGCATGCCTACCGCGGAGAGCGCGATGCCGTACATTCCGCCGGAGATGAAGGCTGCGATGATGCCTACCGCGATGATGATGATGGGCCAGACGGTGGACATCATGCCCACGCCCATGCCGCTGATTATCGTGGTCGCGGCGCCGGTCTGTGACTGCTCCGCGATGCTCTTTACGCTCTTGTAATCAGCCGAGGTGTAGATCTCGGTGATCTTGCCGATCGCGGTGCCGACTACGAGGCCGGAGATGACCGGGATGGCGTAGCTGAAGGTGCCGAAGAACACCTTGCTGAGGACCAGAGAAACGATGGCCGCGAGCACTGCCGCTACGTATGTACCCATGTCGAGGGCCTTGGCCGGGTTCTTGCCATCCTTGCCGTTGACCGAGAAGATGCCTACGATGGAAGCGAGTATGCCTACTGCCGAGATGACGAGCGGGAAGATGATGCCCGCCGCGATGGTGTCTGCGGTGGCGAAGGTCGCGAACGCGAGGGTCACGGCAGAGATGATGGATCCGACATACGACTCGAAGAGGTCGGAGCCCATGCCTGCGACGTCGCCTACGTTGTCGCCTACGTTGTCAGCGATGACCGCCGGGTTTCTGGGGTCGTCCTCGGGAATGCCCGCCTCGACCTTGCCTACGAGGTCTGCGCCTACGTCTGCAGCCTTGGTGTAGATACCTCCGCCTACACGGCCGAAGAGAGCCATGGACGAAGCGCCGAGGCCGAAGCCTGTGATGCATTCACGGACGTGATCAGGAGAAAGTACCGCGCAGGCAAGTCCGACGCCCAGCAGGCCGAGGCCTACCACGCACAGACCCATTACCGCGCCGGATCTAAAGGCTACGCGCAGGGCAGCGTTCATGCCGCCGTCCTTTGCTGCGGCAGCAGTCCTTACGTTGCCCTTGGTGGCAACTCTCATTCCGAAGTTGCCAGCAAGCACGGAGAATGCTGCACCGAAAATGTAGAGCACGGCTGTGATAGGACTGATGAATATTCCGAGAATTACCGTCAGGGCGATCACGACGATGACCATGGTCTTGTATTCCTTGTTAAGGAACGCCATGGCACCCTCGTGGATGAAGCCTGCTATCTCGGTCATCCTCTCGTTTCCGGTCGGCTTGGCCGATACCCAGCGTGCGAGAAACAGAGCTGCAAGAAGCGCGATTGCGCCTACTGCAGGTGCGACGACAAAAAGAGCACTGCTCATTTTTTACTTCCTCCTGGAGTGTGTTAGGGAATTAAGTTGTTTAATAATGATGAATGACTACTCCATAGCTACGAGGATCAGCGAGCAGATGATGAATACTACGGCGCTGACCACAGTGGCCTTGGACAGAATCACTTCATAGCCCTTGCTCTTCTTCTTTCCGAAAAGCTGCTCGGCGCCGCCGGTGATGGAACCGGAAAGGCCTGCGCTGCTGCCGGACTGGAAGATGACTGCGACTATGAGAACGATGGATACTACTGCGAGCACCACCATCAGAAATGTCCTCATTTCTGTACCTCCTGTTTGTTTAGTAACTTACAGATTTTATCACAGCGATAGTCTTAAAACAACAATTATTTAATAATTTATGATGGCGAGGAAATCCGCCGGCTTGAGGCTGGCTCCGCCTACGAGAGCGCCGTCGATGTCGGGCTGGCTCATGAGTTCCTTCGCGTTGGCCGGCTTTACGCTTCCGCCGTACTGGATGATGATCCTGCCGGCGACTTCAGCGCCGTAGAGCTCGGCGAGCACGCTCCTGATGTAAGCGCACATCTCCTGAGCCTGCTCGGGGCTTGCGGTCTTGCCGGTGCCGATGGCCCAGATGGGTTCGTAAGCGACGGTGATGCGCTCGGCGTCAGCCGCGGAGATGCCTGCGAAATCGGCTACGATCTGAGCCTTGACGAACTCGTTCTGCTTTTCAGCCTCGCGGGTCTCGAGAGACTCGCCTACGCAGAGTATGGGAAGGATGTCGACGGACAGGGCCTTGACGAGCTTCTTGTTGACGGTCTCGTCGGTCTCGCCGAAATACTGCCTTCTTTCGGAGTGGCCGATGACGCAGTACTCGATGCCGACTTCCTTGAGCATGGGAGCCGAGATCTCTCCGGTGTATGCGCCTTCATCGGCAAAATGCATGTTCTGTGCGCCGACGTGGACGTCGGTGCCCTTGAAAGCCTCTACGAGAGTGCAGAGCTGGGTGAAGGGAGCCATAACGGCGACCTTTGCCGCGCTGCCCGGGAAGATAGCCTTGAACTCATCTGCGAAAGCCTTTGCGCCTGCGCAGGTCTTATACATCTTCCAGTTGCCTGCTACGAATTTCTGTCTCATTTTTTCCTCCGTATTATTTATTTCAATGGATCGATCGACTGTTTTATTTGTCTTCAAGAGCCGCGACTCCCGGGAGGACCTTGCCCTCGAGGTATTCGAGGCTCGCTCCGCCGCCGGTGGATACGTGGCTGACCTTGTCGCTGAAGCCGAACTTCTTGATAGCCGCGGCGCTGTCGCCTCCGCCTATGACCGTGGTTCCTTCGCAGTCAGCAAGAGCCTGTGCCACGGCCCTGGTGCCGTCCTCGAAGGCCGGGAACTCAAACACGCCCATGGGTCCGTTCCAGACTACGGTGCCGGCGCCCTTGATGGCTTCGGTGTAGATCTCTATGGTCTTCGGGCCGATGTCCATGCCCATCCAACCATCCGGCATGTTCTCACTGTCGGCGAACGCGGTCTCACAGTCCTCGGCGAACCTGTCGCCGAGCTTGCTGTCTACCGGCAGGAGCAGCTTAACGCCCTTTGCGGCAGCTTTTGCCTTGAGCTCGCGCGCGAGGTCGAGCTTGTCCTCCTCGCAGAGAGAGGTGCCGATGCCGAAGCCGTCGGCCTTGATGAAGGTGTATGCCATGCCGCCGCCGATGATTATGGTGTCGGCCTTGTTGAGCAGGTTCTCGATGACGCCTATCTTGTCGCTGACCTTGGAGCCGCCGAGTATGGCCACGAACGGCCTCTTCGGGTCTTCTACGGCTTCGCCGAGGAACTTCAGTTCTTTCTCGATGAGGAAGCCCGAAACAGCCGGCAGGAAACTTGCTATGCCTGTGGTGGAGCAGTGAGCCCTGTGCGCGGTGCCGAAGGCGTCGTTGACAAAGATCTCAGCGAGCCCGGCGAGCTGCTTTGAGAACTCCTCGCCGTTCTTTTCCTCTTCAGCCCTGTAGCGGACGTTCTCGAGCATCATGACTTCGCCCGGCGCAAGCGCCGCGGCCGCGGCCTCGACCTCTGCATCGACTACGCTGTCGCTCGCGATGAACTTCACCTCGCGGCCGAGCAGCTCAGCCATGTGAGCGGCTACCGGAGCAAGCGTAAAGTCGTGGTTCGGCTGTCCCTTGGGCCTGCCGAGGTGCGACATCAGAATGACCGCCGCGCCGTTTTCAAGCAGATACTCGATTGTAGGCAGGGCAGCCGTCATGCGCTTGTCGTCCTTGATGACGCCTTCCTTCATCGGAACGTTGAAATCGCAGCGCACGATGCACTTCTTACCTTTTACGTCTATATCCCTTACTGTCTTCTTCATAAAAAAGACTCCTTTCGTGTTCAAATGCTCTAACACTTGATTATAGCACAGAAAACGAACAGGAGCCCGTGTATTTGTTAAGTTTTTCGCAAAAAAGCCTACTTCTGATGCACGTCGATCTGCGGGAACGGGATCTCGATGCCGGCCTCGTCGAGAGCGGCCTTGATCGCGTTGTTGATGCCGAAATAGGCGTCCCAGTACTGGGAAGACCTGCACCAGCCTCTGAAGAAGAGGATGATCGCAGAGCTCGCGTGCTCGTTCACGTCGCAACAGGGAGCCGGGGTCTCGAGGAAGAAGCCGGTCTTCTTGGCTGCTTCGATGATCGCAGCCTTGGCCTTCTCAAGATCGCTGCCGTAAGCCACGCCGACGCTGACGTCGACACGCCTGGTGCCCTTGCGGGTGACGTTGGAGATGGTGCCCGAGGTGATGGTGCTGTTGGGAATGCAGACGGTCTTGTTGTCGGGGGTGACGACCGTGGTCGCGAAGAGCCCGATCGACTCTACGGTGCCTGCGGTACCGGCGGCCTCAATGAAGTCTCCGCCGCCGAAGGGCCTGTTAACCATGATGAGGATGCCCGAAGCGATATTGGAGAGCGAGCCCTGGAGTGCAAGGGCGATAGCGGCGCCTGCGGCAGCGAACACTGTTATGAGCGAAGCGGTGTTGATGCCGAAGTACGGGCAGATCGTGAAGATGATGATCAGCCAGACCGCGACGTTCACGACTGTCAGGATCACGTTGTCGACAGCCCTGTCGAGCTTTCTGTTCTCCCTTTCAAGAACTTTCTTGAGGACCTTGAGCAGCAGGCTCCTTACGATCAGTCCGATTATAAGGACAAGAGCTGCGGGGAGAAGACTGTGTTCAAGGAAATAGAGTATTTTATCTACCATGTTTCTCTCCTTTCTTCACGGCGTCTGCCGGGAATATGCGTTAAAGCCGCGCGGCGTCGTGCCGTGCGGCGTCTGAACTATTGATATTTTTCCGCGAGTATGCGCGCGACGTGGACGCCCGAAGCCGAAGCCTGGCTGAGGCTGTGGGTGACTCCGGAACCGTCGCCGAGCACGTAAAGACCCGGGACCTTTGTCTCGAGATCTCCGTTGACCTCGACGGTGGAATTGTAGAACTTGACCTCGACGCCGTAGAGCAGAGTGTCTTCGTTCGCGGTGCCCGGAGCAATCTTGTCGAGGGCGTAGACCATCTCGATTATGTCGTCGAGCTGGCGCTTGGGCATCACCAGAGCGAGGTCGCCCGGCGTAGCCTTGAGCGTAGGCTTGGTGAAGCACTTCGCCATGCGGTGCTCGTTGCTCCTGCGCCCCTTCACGAGGTCACCGAAGCGCTGCAGCAGCACGCCGCCGCCGAGCATGTTCGAAAGCCTCGCGATGGACTCGCCGTAGCCGTTGCTGTCCTTGAACGGCTCGGTGAAGTTGTTGGCGACCAGCAGCGCGAAGTTGGTATTGGGGCTGCGGAGGCTCTCGTCCGCGAAGCTGTGGCCGTTGACGGTTATGATGCCGTTGGTGTTCTCGGAAACGACCTGGCCGTAGGGGTTCATGCAGAACGTGCGCACGAGGTCGTTGTATTTGTCGGTCTTGTAGACCAGCTTGCTCTCATAGACCTCGTCGGTTATGTGCTTGAAGATCTCGGCGGGAAGCTCGACGCGCAGGCCGATGTCTACGCGGTTGCTGCGGGTCGTGATGCCGAGATTGCGGCACATGTGGCTTATCCACTTGGAACCGCTGCGCCCCGTCGCGAGCACGAGCTGGCGGCAGGAATAAAGGTCGCCCTTCCCGGTCTTGACGATGAAGCCGTCATCCGTCTTGTCGATGACCTCGACGGAGGTGCGGAACTGCATGTCAACTCGGCCGCTGACGTATTCGTAGATTTTCTTGAGGATCTCGACGTTGCGGTCTGTACCGAAATGACGTACCTTGGCGCTGAGCAGGTTTAGGTTGTTGCGCAGCGCGAGGGTCTTGAGATCGCTGTTCTCGGTGGAATAGAGCCTGGCGACGTGGCCGTCGAAGCCGCAGAGGACCTCGTCCACGTATTCCATGAGCTCCATGGCCTTCTCCTCGCCCACGTAGGCGTGAAGGTCTCCGCCGAAGGCGGTCGTTATGTTGTACTTTCCGTCGGAGAGCGTTCCCGCGCCGCCGTAGCCGTTCATGATATGGCAGGGATTGCACATGATGCAGTGATCCGTCAGGCCCTTGCTTATCGGGCACTGGCGCTCGTCGATCATGGCTCCCTTGTCTATCATGAGGACCCGCGCGCTGTTCTGCCTGCGGGTGAGCTCATAGGACATGAAAACACCCGCGGCTCCCGCGCCGACGATTATAATGTCATATTCTTTCATCTCTTCGGAAATTACTCTTCTTCAGCAGTGATCCTGTCAAACTCGGCGACTACCTTCTCGAACTCTGCGTCGTCTTCGATGTCGATGAGCTCGAACTCCTCGTCGCTGATCTCCTTGTAGCCGTAGAGATAGATGTCGTCGGAATCGTCGTCCGGGATGAGGGCGATGTATTCTTTCTCGTCGAGATCAAAGATGCCCATGATCTCGCATTCGACTTCCTGTCCGTCCTCAAACTCGAGAGTGATGAAATCGGAATCTTCGTCTCTGGTGTACTTGTCTTCTGCCATTTGTATTTTTCCTCCTGTTTATGCAAGCGCGCCGGCGAGTGCGTCGAGCTGCGCCTTATTGGTATCCGTCATTGCCCCCTTGATGGTGATGGGGTCAGCGGCATATGTGATGTCCTTGCAGGCCTCGAATTCTGCCGCCATCTTCTTCGCGGCCATCGGGCCCCAGCTGCCGTTCTCGATAAACGCGAGGGTGCGGTTCTGATAGTTGCGCTCGGTGAGGTCGTCGATGAAGCGCTTCATCACCGGGAACATGCCGCCGTTATAAGTTGTGGTCGCGAGGACCAGCTTGCCGTAGCGGAACGCGTCTTCAACGGCTTCGGGAACGTCGCAGCGCGCCAGATCGTTGAGAGCGACCTTGACGCCCTTCGCTTCGAGAGCGGCGGCGAGATATTCTGCCGCTTCCCTGGTGTGTCCGTAGACCGTGGTGTAGCAGATGCAAACGCCTTCGCTCTCCACGCCATAGGACGACCAGGTGTTGTAGGTGTCGAGATAATAGCCCAGGTCTTCGCTGAGCACCGGCCCGTGCAGCGGGCAGATAGCAGCGATCTCGATGCCGCTGTCAGTTATCTTTTTGAGAAGGTCCTGCACCTGCTTGCCGAACTTGCCTACAATGCCGAAGTAATATCTGCGCGCCTCGCAGGCCCAGCCTTCAGGGTCGTCGTAGTCGAGAGCCCCGAACTTGCCGAAGGCATCGGCGCTGAAGAGCACCTTCGAGCCCTCGTCGTAGGTCATCACGACCTCGGGCCAGTGAACGAAGGGAGCGGTGAAGAACCTGAGGCTGTGGGAACCGAGCTCAAGCCTGTCGCCGTCCTTTACCGCGACGCGACGGTCCGCGTAATCAGTGCCGAAATAGGCTGCCATCATCTTGAAGGCGGGAGCCGAAGCGACTACCTGCGCCTGCGGATATTTCTCCATGAAGCGCCCGATGTTGGCGGAATGGTCGGGTTCCATGTGCTGGACCACGAGATAGTCGGGGGTCCTGCCCGCGAGAGCGGCCTCGAGCTTGCCGAGCCACTCGTCGCCGAAATGAGCCTCTACGGTATCCATTACAGCGATCTTTTCGTCAAGGATGACGTATGAATTATAGGCCATGCCGCCGGGGACGATGTAGAGCCCCTCGAACAGGTCGACCTGGTGATCGTTTACTCCGATATATACTGTCTTGTCTGCTGTGTAATCCATCTTGAATCGTTACCTCCGGAACACTTTATTTTATCATCTCAGGGCTTCTTTGCAAAGTACTCGTGAACACTTTCGGCAACGGACGCGTTAAATCCTTCGGTGTCGGCTATATCCTCCGCGCTAGCCTGCTTTATGGCCTCGACGCTGCCGTATTTCGCCAGCAGGGCGAGCTTGCGCTTTTCGCCCACGCCGGGGATGTCGTCGAGCACGGAATGGTTGAGAGCCTTCCCGCGCAGCTTGCGGTGGTAATCTATCGCGAAGCGGTGGACCTCTTCCTGAACCGTGCCTATGAAGGGGAAGAGCCCCGGGACCGAACGGAGGTCGGTCTCTGCGCCGTGGTAGATGAGAGCCCTGGTGCGGTGCTTGTCGTCCTTTGCCATGCCGGCAACCGGGATGTCGAGCTTAAGCGCCCTGAGCACGGCTTCGGCCGCATGGACCTGCCCCGCTCCGCCGTCCATCAGTATAAGGTCAGGCAGGTCGGTAAAGCCCGGGTTGCCCTCCTTCGCGTTCCTGAAACGCCTGAAGAGTATCTCCTGCATGCTCGCCGTATCGTCGTTGCCGCCCTCGACCGTCTTTATCTTAAAGCGCCTGTAAGACTTGCGCTCCGGCCTTCCGTCGCGGAAGACGACCATGCCTCCAACGGAATCGGTGCCCATGATATGCGAGATGTCGTAGGCCTCTATGCGGTGCACGCCCGCGGCGAGTTCCGCCCCGAGCACGTGTTCGAAGCCTCTCTGCACGCCTTCTTCCTTTTCGACCTGGCGCCTCGCCCTCTCGTCTATGTCGTCGAGCATCCTGTCGACGTCCTGTCTGGCGAGCTGCAGCAGCGAGCGCTTGTCGCCCCTCTGAGGGCAGATGAGGCTCACGCGGCTCCCGCGCTGCTGCGACAGCCATTCCTCGAGCAGTTTGCTGTCCCCCGGCAGCTTTTCGAGCAGTATCTCCTTCGGGATCACGACGTTGTTGCCGTAATACTGCTTTATGAAATCTGCGCACATCTCGTCCTCTTCGCCGGGGTTGATGTCGCCCAGGAAGAAGCTCTCGCGCCCCGACAGTTTGCCCTCGCGCACAGTGAACAGCACCGCGTGCGCGCCGCTCAGGCCCCTGGTCAGAAGGACCACGTCGAGATCTTCGGGGTTCGGGAGCACCACCCGCTGCCTCTGCGTCACGGCCCTGACCGCTTCTATGCGGTCGCGTATGCGCGCCGCCTCCTCGTAGTCCATTGCCTCCGAGGCCGCCTCCATCTTTGCGGTGAGAGTGCGCAGCAGCTCCTTGTCCCTGCCCTGCAGGAACTCGACGACCTTTTCCACGTCGCGGTCGTATTCGGCCTTATCCACAGCTCCAAGGCAGACGCCCCGGCAGTTTTTTATATGATAGTTGAGGCAGGGCGTGAAACCCTCGGGAAAGCTCTGCGCGTTGCAGCGCTTGAGGCAGTAGGCCTCGTTGAGCAGGTCTATGGTCACGTTCACGGCTCCCGCGTCGGAGAACGGGCCGAAGTATTTCGAGCCATCGTTCACTATGCGCCTGGTCTTGAGGACCCTCGGGAAGGCCTCGTTCATCGTGAGCCTTATATACGGATAGGTTTTGTCATCGCGCAGCAGTATGTTGTATTTGGGCTTGTACTTCTTGATGAGGTTGCATTCGAGTATCAGGGCCTCCATCTCGGTGCCTGTGGTTATGTACTCGAACTCGCTGATGTCCTGCACCATGCGCCTCACCTTGGGAGGCTGGTTCTTGGGCGACTGGAAATACTGGTGGACCCTCCTGCTGAGGTTCACCGCCTTTCCCACATAAATTATCTGCCCGAAAGCATCCTTGTGCAGATATACACCTGGGCTGTCGGGCAGTTTCTTAAGTTCTTCCTTGATATCGAACATCTATCCTCTTTGCGGGTCCCGGGCTATTCGTCGGGATCGATATAACGGCGGAAACGCTCGTCGTACTCGCGCTCCCACATCTGGCGCCTGCGTGCCTCTTCGGCCTGTTTGGCCTTGAGCTTGGCCGCCCTTCTCGCCTTCTTGCGCTTGATCTCTGCTCTCTTTATGAGGACGTAGGCGACCAGCAGCGCGAATATGAATACTATCACGCCGACCACGGTGTAAAGGATCCTTCGCGCGGTCGCGTCTTCGACGTAGAACCTTGAAAGGAAGCCGCCCTCCTTTATGTCTTCGGAGGCTACGACCTTGAACCTGTCCTTTTCGACGCCGCCCTCGTAGAGTACGAGCTGGCCTACCTCCTGCCCTTTGCTTACCGGAGCCTCAAGCAGTTCTTTCAGCTCAAGCTCGGTGGTCACCGAAGAGTTGGACATCTCCGCGGGGACGGTCCTGACGATGTCCTTCGAGAGCTCCACGCCGACCTTGTTGAACTCGCCGAACCTGACCTTGATCGCGCCGAGGGTGGTGCCCGCGGACATCACGTTCATGGTGCGGTAGTTGGCGAAGGCCCAGTCGAGCAGGCTGATGCTGTCGGAGAAGCGCCCGAAATCGTCGGACTTGAGCACTACACAGAGTATGGTGGTGCCGTTCTTGGTGGCCGCGGAGACCAGGCAGCCCTGGGCTTCGGGCGTATAGCCGGTCTTGATGCCTATGCAGTAGTCGTATTTGCAGTAGCGCAGCTCTCCGCCGACGTAGATGCGGTTCGCGTCGTCGACGTCATAGAGCATGCGGTTGGTGCTGACGACCTGGCGGGCGTCGCTGAGATTGGTCGGAGGCAGGGTGTAATCGGGCTGCTTCACGATGTCCCTGAAGACCTCGTTCTGCATGCAGTACCTGGCTATCATGGCCAGATCGTGAGCGGTCGAATAGTGTTCGTTGTCGTGGAGCCCGGAGGGATTCACAAAGTTGGAATTGGTGCAGCCGAGCTCATGAGCCTTCTGATTCATCATGGCCGAGAAGCTCTCGATATTGGGAGCGACAGCCTTTGCGAGCGCGACGGCCCCGTCGTTCGCGGAGCGCACCATGGTCGCGTAGAGCAGCTGTTTGATGTTGACCTCCTCGCCGTTCTTAAGGCCGAGCACGCTGCCCCTCGTCGCGGCGACCTCGTCGTCGCAGGTCAGCTTCTTGTCGAGGTCGAGATTCTCTATCGCCAGTATCGCGGTGAGCATCTTGGTGGTGCTCGCCGGGTAATAGCGTTCATCGGCATTGAGCTCGTAAAGCACCTTGCCGGTGGTCATGTCCATAACGTAGGCCGCCTCGCCGATTATCTTCGGGGCTTCGGTCGTGGCATAGGAAGGCACGGCAAAGAAGACCGACACGGTCAGGATGACGGTCAACATGAAAGCAATGGCTCTTTTCGTCTTCATCGCAGTCTCCTCCTTCTTATACTAATACGTTATTATATCATACAAGGGGCTGTGAGTAACAGCCCCTTGTGTATTTTACCTGAAATAATATTGTAAATACCGCATATTTTGTAACAGCTACGATCTGCGGTACCTGGCGAGCACGTCCTCGTCGATCTCGAAACCGAAGCCCGGCTTCTGCGGTATCTGAACGATGCCGTCCGCGTCAGGCCTGAAGTGATCCTTTATGAGGTGCTTGCTGAGGACCGTATCCTGCTCCACGTATTCGAGGTAGATAGTGCAGTCTATTGCTGCGATCAGCTGCAGGCTGGCTCCCATCAGGACCCCGGTCTTGAAAGCGTGCGGGATAAGGGTCTTGCTGCGCAGCGACACCATATCCGCGACCTTCTTTGCAACAGTCAGGCCTCCGCAACGGGACATATCGGGCTGCACGAGATCAATGCCGCAATAATTGATCAGCGTGTCGAACTCCTGGAGCGTGCCGACCTCCTCGCCGGCGGAGATCCAGGTGTCGACCTCTCCGCACAGACGTTTATAGGCCTCGATATTGTCCGGAGTGAAGGGTTCTTCGAGCCACTTGAGGTTGTAATCTTCAAGAGCATGCACCATCTTGATGCCGGTCTTTGCGTCGCGCCAGCGCATCGCGATGTCGATCATCAGATCCTTTTCGTCTCCGACGTATTTGCGGGCCCATTCGACGAGCTGTATGTCCTTCTTCGGGCTCTCGCCGAGAGCCCCCCAGCCGAACTTGAATCCTCTGAAATTCGCGTAGGCCTTCGACTCGACCAGCCGCCTGATCTCGTCTTCGGTCCCAGGCATAAGTACGCTGCAGTAAGCGGGAATCTCTGTGCGGAAGCCGCCTCCAAGCAGCCTGTATGTCGGGACTTTGTAATACTTGCCTGCGATGTCCCAAAGGGCCATGTCAACGCCGCTCATAGCGTGGATTCCTGCGCTCCTGCGCCCGTAATAGTACGTGTACTTGTACATCTTCTGCCACAGATACTCGATGCGCAGGGGATCTTCACCCACTAGCAGTTCTTTTATACCGCGGCAGACCTCATGAGAGGAGGGCGCCTCGATTATAGCCTTCATGACCTCGGGCGCGCTGTCGATCTCACCGTAGCCGACTATGCCCTCATCGGTAGTGACACGTATGAGAGCGGTATCCTGACTGCCGTCGCCTATCAGCGATATCTCATCCTGGCGCACGACTATAGCTTCAACATCTGTTATCTTCATTCGGGTCTCCTTTCATCTTGCTTCGAGCAGAGTTCTGAGCTTTGCCAGAGCCCTCGCCCTGTGGCTGACCGCGTTCTTTTCCTCGGGAGAGATCTGCGCGAAGGTCAGTTCCCCGCCCTCCGGGACGAAGAGCGAATCGTATCCGAAGCCTCCGTCACCGCGTTCCTCGAAGATTATCGTTCCCGGGCATTCACCGCGGGCGACGGTCTTTTCCCCGTCAGGCCAGGCTATGGTTATCACGCTCACGAACTTCGCGCCGCGCTCCTCCGGAGGAAGGCCTCCGAGCTTTTCAAGCAGCTTTCTGCGGTTCGCCGCGTCATCCCCGTGGACTCCGGCAAAGCGTGCAGAATAAACGCCCGGAGCCCCGCCGAGCGCGTCTACCATGAGCCCGCTGTCGTCCGCTATCGCGGCGTGGCCGGTAAGCCTGCATACCTCGGCAGCCTTAATGAACGAATTCTCCTCAAAGGTGGAACCGGTCTCCTCGACGTCAAGGTCTCCAAGACCGGCCTCGTTCATCGGGATCAGTTCGAAGCCAAAATCCTTTGTAATGGCGTTGATCTCAACAAGTTTATGCTTATTCTGTGTCGCTGCGATAAGTTTCATTTATTTCTCCTTCATAATGATCAGGACCCTGCGCAATATTATACAGGGTCCCGCGAAAAATGAGGAGGTTATTTTCTGAGAAGATTCCTTCCCGGACGCATGTGGTTATGAACGCCGTGTTCAAGAACGGGCACGCCGTTTACAATGACGTAGTCCATGCCTTCAGAGTATCTGCAGGGATCGTCGAAGGTCGCGTTGATCTTGAGATCCTCCAGCGCGAACACGTTGACGTCGGCATAGAAGCCCTCTGCGATCTGTCCGCGCTTTTCAAGCCTGTAGAAGTTTGCCGGCAGGTACGTCACCTTGTTGACGGCTGATTCTATCGACAGCTTCTTAAGGTCGCGCACATAGTGCTCGAAGAAATACATCATGCCCATGTAATGGAGCGGTATCGCGGTCTTTTCCGCGAGCGGGCCCTTTTCAACCGTCGTGTATCCGTCGACTACCATCATGAACATCGGGTCGGTTATGCCGTCGATGACCATCTGTTCGGGGAACAGGTGCCCGAGCATCATGCACGACTGCATCTTGTCCTTGGCCGCCTCGAGAATGTCGAAGAAACAGTCCCATTCGTCCTTTCCCCAGAGATTCGCTATCTCAGGGAAGGTCATGCCCGCAAGCTCAGGGAAGTTCGGGCAGGCCTGCAGCCTTACCCTGTCCCACTCGCCGCGCGTTATGAAGCGCCAGTATCTGTCGCAGTCTCCGCGAAGCTTTTCGCGGCCCTCTTTGCTGCCGAGGATCTCACAGGTATGCTGCCAGCCGCCCTCCATTGCCCAGCCGGGCAGTATCGCGGTCATGAGGCCTATGCCGTGCTCTATCGGGGTCATATCCGAAAGCATGTCTATGCCCTCGTCGCGGGCGTCGTGCATGAGCTTGTTTCCGCGCCACCATGCGTTCTCTGGCGCGCCGGTGTTCATCCTGATATTGAAATGCGACAGGACTCCGCGGACAGGATGCTCGCGCAGGGTCTGGATGAACTCTTCCATAGCCTCGAGCACGTTTGAGTCGCGGTTCCTTATGTGGCTGGTATAAATGCCGTCATACTCCTGAAGAACGCCTACGAGCCTGCTGACCTCTTCATGGGTCGCATCGCGGCCCGGGTCGAATTCAAGGCCTGTCGAGAAGCCCACGCAGCCCGCTTCGAGTGATTCGCGCAGATACTTTTCCATAAGCGCGAACTGCTCTTCGGTGTACTCGGGTCCGTGGACGTCCGCGAGCTGCCTTAAGGTGTTGTGGCCGCAGAGCCAGGCGACGTTCTCGGATATACCCATCTTTTCGATAGCTTCAAAGGCTTCTTTGAAACCGCCGATAGGAGGCTTCTCGTCGGTAGTTACAAGCCCGACGGAAACGCTGTCGCGTACCTTCTGGGTTATCGGAGATTCGGAAAGACCGCAGTGGCCGACTATCTCGCAGGTAACGCCCTGGCGTATGGTGCTCTGGGCTTCGGGATTTGCCCAGATGGTCGAGTCGGAGTGAGAGTGCTCGTCGATGAAGCCCGGGGTCACGTACTTGCCCTTCGCGTCGATCACAAGGTCTGCTTCGACTCCGTCAAGCTTTCCCACATAGTCGATCTTGTCACCCACTATCGCGACGTCAGCAAAGAATGCCGGAAGACCGGTCCCGTCGACCACACGCCCGTTCCTGATTATGATGTCCGGACGCTTTTCATATTTCATGGAAGATCACGCTCCTTTTATACTCCAAGGCCCATGAGGGACGGCAGTATCGTAGATATGCCGGGCAGATAGGTCACGAGCAGTATGCAGATGAATTCGATGATGATGTACGGGAATATGCCGTGCACTACCTTCTCGATGGATATCTTGCCTATGCCTGCGCCGACGTAGAGGCACACGCCTACGGGCGGGGTGATGACGCCGAGAGTCAGGTTGAGGCAGACTATCATGGCAAGGTGCAGCACGCTTATTCCGTAGACCTTGCCCATGGATACGAGTATCGGGGCCAGCAGTATTATCGCCGCGCCCGGGTCGAGGAACATTCCCGCGACGAGCAGGATGATGTTGACCAGGAGCAGGAATATATACGGGCTCGTGGTGACGCCTGTTATTGCCCTGAGCAGCATCTGCGGCACCTGGTTGACCGCAAGTATCCAGCTTAGAGCCGTCGCTGTGGAAAGAACAAGGAAGCAGCACGCGATGGTTATGCCCGCGCTGACAAACACTTTATACAGCGCCTTGAGGTCGAAATCGTGATAGAACACGAGGCTGAGCACCAGAGCGTATACCGCCGCGATATTGCCTGATTCGCTCGCGGTGAACACGCCGGAGAGCACGCCGCCTACTACGATAAGAGGCATTATGAGAACAGGTATCGCCTGGCCTATGATCTTCATGAATACTTTCGCCGGAGGAACCGGGTCCCTGTTGACGGGATAATCACGCTTCTTGGCGAGATAAGCTGTGAAGCCCATCAGCGCGAGGCAGATCATGATGCCCGGAACTATGCCTCCGATGAACATGGCTGCGACCGAGCCGCTGGTGCAGGTCGCGTAGATTATCATGATATTGCTGGGAGGTATTATCGGGCCTACTACCGAAGCAGCCACAGGCACGACGGTCGCGAATTCGTCGTCGTAGCCTTCGGCTTTCATCGCAGGGGTAGTCATCGCGCCTACAGCCGCAAGGTCAGCTACCGCAGCGCCTGAGATACCCGCAAAGAAGGTCGAGGCCAGTATCGCCACGTGAGCCGTGGCTCCGCGCACACGCCCTATGATGAGCCTGCAGAACTGCATCAGCTTGACCGTTATGCTTCCGGTGCTCATCAGCTCGCCCGCGAGGACGAAGAACACGCCCGCAAGAAGGGGGAAACTGTTGATGCCGGAATAGAAGGTCGTTACTACCGTGGTCTGGGGGATCACGGGATCAAAGAAGGACGCAACCATTGCGCCTATACCGATGCTGTAAGCTACCGGGGTCCCGATAAGAAGGAAGAACAGGAAAGCTATAAGACCGGCTATCATGCCGCGGCACCTCCTTTCTCAGTCTTCTTTTTGTGATCGGCGAAGTCGTCGATTATCTTTTCAATGACCTGCAGGCAGGCCAGAAAGCCCGCAAAGGGCAGGATCGCATATATTATCCACATCGGCATCTGCAGCGCCGGAGAGATCTGATAAGTGTTTCTCAGCACTACGTTCATGCCGTAATAAACGATATAAACATTGAGAGCAAAAATACCGATATTTGCGACAGTCTTCATCAGCAGCTGTACCGGTTCGGAGCAATGATCCCTCAGGAAGGTGAATCCGAGATGAGAGTCACGCCTTATACCCATGCTGCATCCGATATACACAGCAAATACCATAAGGAAACGGGCAGCCTCCTCAGTCCAGAAAAGTGGAAGCTTCAGTACATATCTGAACAGGACCTGGCAGAACACACAGACCACCATGCCTATCATGGCGATCACGAGCATTACTTCCGCTGCCTTGTCAGTTGCGCGGCATATCTTCCGATACATAGGATCACCCTTTCTAAAAAACGGGCTGACTGACGGATATAATCATTCATCAGTCAGCCCTTGATAATACTAACTACTTAAGCGGTAACTACAGTGACAGAGCCGTATCAGTTGAGCGAGCCGATGATCTTCTTCTCGGCTTCCTCGGTGCACTTGAGCAGCAGATCTACCCATTCGTTGCCGATGGAGCCTCTCATGTAATCAACTACGACGCCCTGGCATGCTTCCTTGAGCCTCTGACGCTCGGAAGCGGGCATTACGTAAACTTCCACGCCCTTGGCTGCCATATCGACCATTGCCTTGGTAGCGGCGATCTCCTTCGGAGCTCTGAGGTAGTACTGCCATACCTGGCCGCCTGCGGCTACGATAGCCTGGGAATCAGCGTCAAGGCTCTTCCATGCCTTGTCGGAGATGCACAGCCATGCGGAACCGAGGGAGTGCTGGTCGATGGTCAGATAGTCGAGAACTTCATAGAAGTTCATGGAGTACATAACGTCGGGGGAGTTCTCGAAGCCGTCGACTACCTTCTGCTCGATAGCGTTGTAAACTTCGCTGCCGGACATCGGGGTGGGCAGTGCCGCGAGAGCGTTCATCATGTTGAGGTATACCGGGGTCTCCATTACACGGATCTTCATGCCCTTAAGGTCTTCGAGCACCTTGACCTGCTTGCCAGCGGTACCGAAGGATCTGAAGCCGTCTTCGCCGATACCGAGAGCTCTTGCGGAAGTGGTCTCGAACAGAGCTTTCTTAAGGTTCTGGCCGAATTCGCTGTCGAGGACCTGCCAGGAGATCGGGCCGGAAGCGAACAGATAAGGAACAGCCATCGCGCTCATCGCGGGAACGAAGCCTGCGAGGTTGCCGTCGGTGATGGTGCACAGATCGAGGTCGCCCGCAGCTACGAGAGCGAAGGAGTCAGCCTCGCCGCCGAGCTGGTGGGAAGGATAAAGCTGTACCTGGATCTTTCCGTTCGAGGAAGCCTCAACGTATTCACGGAACGCCGCCGCGGCGCGCCACTCAACGTTGTCGCCTGCCGGGGAGTTGAGGGAGTACCTGAGGGTCACGTCCGGGGTCACGCTGGTATAGTTGCCTTCGAGATCCGGATAAGACTCCACATACTCGGTCACGGTCTGGACGGTGGTCCCGCCGCTTGCTGCCGGAGCAGCAGCCTGTGCATTGTTTGCCTGCTGTACCTGCGGAGCGGTGTTCTTGCTGGTGTCAAGGCAGCCGCAAAGTGCAACTACCATGACAAATGATAGTAAGATCGCAATTACCTTCTTCATTATTCCATCCTCCTTATGATATATTGCAACAAAAGGATCACTGATTAATACTTGTCACACCTGTACTTCTCGATGGCCTTGTCGTCGACCTCGATGCCCAGCCCCGGACCGTCGGGTACCTTCGCGTAACCGTCGATGGCGGGGATGTCGTCGTGTACGAGCTCGTGACGGATCGGGGTATCCCATACGCAGTATTCGAGAAGTTCGGCGTTCGGTATCGACGCGATGAGGTGCAGGGACGCCGCTTCGACGATGCCCGAGCTCCAGCAGTGCGGTACGACGTTAATGCTGTTGATCTCGGCGTGGTGGGCGATGCGCCTGGCCTCGGTAAGGCCTCCGCAGCGGGTGACGTCGGGCTGGATGAACGACAGCTGGCAGTAGTCGATCAGCTGCTTGAAGCCGTATCTTGTAGTCTCGTTCTCGCCCGCGACTATCCTCAGGGTGGTGCTCCTGCGCAGCTTCTTGTAACCCTCGTAATCGTGCGGGTAAAGCGCTTCTTCTATCGCGTAAGGCTTGAACGGTTCAAGCTCGTGGACGAGCTGGATGCGCGAAGCCGCGTCTATCGAGACTTCTGGCGATGGGATGAAGCCTATGTCGAGGATGATGTCCATGTCGTCTCCGACGGCTTCCCTTGCGGCCTTGACGAGCTCGATGTTCTGCTTCATCGGAAGTTCGAATCCGCCCCAGCCGAGCTTGACTGCAGTGTACTTTTCTTCCTTCCACTTGAGGGCTTCCTCGGCCGCTTCGGCAGGAGTATAAGGCATCAGCGTACTGGCGTAGGCCCTTACCTTGTCACGGTACTTGCCGCCAAGCAGCTTCCAGATGGGCTGGCCAACCGCCTTGCCGATGATGTCCCAAATGGCGATGTCGATGCCGCTCATAGCCTGGATGGCGACTCCGTGCTGGCCGTAGAACAGGCTCGCGAGGTACATATCGTCCCATATCTTCTGGACCTCGAACGGGTCTTTGCCGACGACTACGTTGGCGAGACCCTGGCAGATCCTGTGAGATACGGGCGATTCGATTATTGCTTTGACCACCCAGGGCGCGGAATCCACCTCTCCATAGCCGACTATTCCTTCGTCGGTATGGACCCTAATTATGATGCCATCCTGGGCGCTGTCGTTGATAAGTTTGATGTCGCCGGGCTGGCGGACAGGGATAGCTTCAACTTTTGTTATTTTCAAAGCAGATCACCTCACTTCCAATAATACTTTACAACTTTATATTACAAGACTGTATGTCTTTGTGTCAACAGTATATTGTCAACAATATACCTTTCTTTTTCAGATATTCCCTCCGAGAAGCGGCGATCTCGCAAGCTGCCTGAAAACGGAAAGCGCTCCGCCTTCGGGCAGTCCGGGTATCTCCGGAAGATCTATCTTCATATTTGCCCTGCGCAGCTCCAGCAGCTCAGCTCCGGGATAGTTCTTTCCTTCGAATTCCCCCTCTACAAGATCGAGTCTTCGTCCGGGGATGTCGATCTCTATCATGTCGCCGTCCCTGATATATCCGATCTCTCCTCCGTCCGCCGCGTCGGGGCACAGGTAGCCTATCGCGGGGCCTCTGGTGCAGCCCGAATAACGTCCGTCTGTGATGATGGCAGTAGTGCGGGCAAGCAGATCGTTCGAAGCGATCTCATCGCTCAGCCTGAAAAGCTCAGGCATACCTGAAGTCTTTATCCCCCAGCCGAACACCACGATGATATCTCCCGGAACGATCTTTCCGGAATTGAGAGCTTCGATCGCCTGGTCTTCGGTGTTAAACACTTTCGCGGGCCCTGTGTGATGCATCATCTCGGGAAGGACGGCGCTGTGCTTGATAACTGCGCCTATCGATGCGATGTTTCCCTTCAGTATGGCTATGCCTCCGTCAGATCCGCGCGGAGCCGAACGGGGCGAAATGATCTCTTCCGCGTCCAGTCCGTAATTCTCAAGGAACTGGCGCTGCAGGTAATATCCGGTCTTATGACACTTCTCGAGATTGGCGCCGAGAGGCTCGCCAGTGACGGTCATAACGTCAAGGTCGAGCAGGTCACGGATCTCCCACATGAGGGCCGGGAGCCCGCCCGCATACCAGAAGTATTCGGTCGGATACTTTCCTGTCGACTGAACGTTGACCATATAAGGAGTATTCCTGTGGATGCGGTCGAAATCGTCAAGATCGAGCCTTACCCCGGCTTCGTTCGCAGCCGCGATCAGATGCATTATCGCGTTCGCGCTCCCTCCTACCGCGGCATGCACGGTGACCGCGTTCAGGAAGGCCTCCCTGGTCATGATCTCACGGCTGTTCAGCCCGCGCTCTGCAAGCTTGACCGCCTGGCGGCCTGCGAGCACCGCGGAGCGTGACAGGGCGGTGTTCGTTACGGGTATGAGGGCGGAACCGGGAAGAGCCATACCGAGAGCTTCCGCCATAGCCTGCATCGTGCTCGCCGTGGCAAACTGCTGGCAGGCGCCCGCTCCCGGACATGCGCCCGCGGCTATACACCCGTACTGTTCTTCGCTGACTTTCCCGCGCCAAAGCTCGCGGCGGCTTTCCCACATCGTGTCACAAGCCCTGAAGCCGGCTCCGGCCGCCATGCTGCCTCCCGGCACTATTACCGTCGGGATATTGAGCCTGGCTGCTGCCATGATATGCGCAGGCATCGATTTATCGCAGGAGGAAAGGAGGACTATTCCGTCCGCCATCGTTGACATGGCGTGGATCTCGCACATCGCGCAGATGAAATCGCGCGACATCAGCGAATAATAACCGCCTACCCCGCCCTGAGCGACCCCGTCGCACATGTCTGTGCAGCAGAACATGGCGGGCCTTCCGCCGCTCTCGAGCACGCCGTCGCGCACGTCATGAGACAGAGCGAGCAGATGGCTGCTGCCCGGATGGCTCTCGCCGTAAGTGCTTTCGATTATGATATGTTTCTTGCTGAGGTCTTCAAAAGACCATCCCATAGCAAGATGCAGCGCGTCACTTTCCGCACTGCATTCTCTCATCTCTTTACTTGATGACATTTAAGGCCTCCCAGACTTCGGGGTTGCACATATATACAGGCTTTCCCGAAGCGTAAGCTTTCACGTCTTCCATACACTGCGTCGTTACCGCAGCGACCGAATACTCAGTTTTCCAGGCCATGTGCGGAGTGATGATCACTCTGTCGAGGCCGATCAGAGGACAGTCCGCGAGACCGTCAGCCTCGCCGTCAATGACGTCGATCGCCGCAGCAAGCACCTTTCCGCCCTTTACCGCCTCCGCCAGGGCCGCTTCGTCGATCAGCCCTCCGCGTGCGGTGTTCAGTATTATCACGCCGTCCTTCATCCGGGCGAAAGCCGCGGCATTTATCATTCCGACCGTTTCTTCGTTCTTCGGCGTGTGGATACTTATGATGTCCGATTCGGCCAGCAGATCTGCAAAGCTTCTGCGTTCAGCCCCCAGCGCCGTGATCCTTTCGTCAGGAATGTACGGGTCACAGACCAGCACTTTCATGGAAAAGCCCTGCATCATCTTTATGAAGGCGGAACCTATACGGCCGCAGCCAATAACGCCCAGGACTTTTTCTGAGACCTGGCGGGGATCCGCGGGGGCGCTGTCCCATTTGCCACTACACACGTCGGTAAACGCGCGGTAAAGGTCTTTTGACAGCGCAAAGAGCAGCGAGACCGTCATCTCGGCGACCTGTCTCGTATAGACTGTGGGAGTATGGCAGACGAGAACGCCGTGCCTTGTTGCAGCTGCCACGTCGATATTGTCGTAACCGACGCCATGTTCTACGACGAGTCTTAGCCGCCTGCCGGCTTCGAAGACTCCTTCGTCTATTACGGTACAGTCGGTCATAAGTATCTCGCAGTCAGCGACAGCTTCGAGCAGCTCTTCGCGGCTCATATCCTGCTGATACCTTACATTTCCCAGCTTGCCGAGTTCAGCAAGCTGGGAGTCATTATAAGAAATACCTGCACCTAGACCGGTGATCAAAATGTTGTACATTGTGTCATGCCTCTATTGTACGAAACCGCCTATGCGCGGAAGGATCAGGCAGAGATCCGGAACAAGTATGATCAGAAGGAGCACAAGAAGTGCTGCAGCCAGGAACGGCCATACGTATGGTATCTCCTTTTCAAACTTGACTTTGGATACCTGCGCCGAAGCGAACAGACACATACCGAACGGCGGTGTGATAAGTCCGATGTTGAGCGCGACTACCATGACGGCTCCGAACTGAAGCTCAGGAATACCGATAGACCTCGCGATCGGAGTAAGGATAGGCGCAACGAGTATCATCGCGACCGCGTTGTCCATGAACATTCCGAGGAACAGGATGATCAGCACGGATACGAAGAAGATGAACGCCTTGGTGTCGCTTATTCCGAGAAGGATGTTGGTGAGCTTTCCGGGAACGCCTGTCCTTGCCATCATCCATGTAATGATGGCTCCGGAAGCCATGAGCAGATACATGTCTGCGGATACCTTCGCGGTATTGCCGAGCGACTCCATAAGATTCTTTCCGTTGAGCCCGCGGAGTATCAGAAAACCTACTATCAAAGCATATCCTACCGCCACGGCCGCAGCCTCTGTCGCGGTGAATACACCCGCAAGGATACCGCCGAGCATGATCACGGGCATCAGCAGCGCGAGTATCGAATCTTTGAGCACCGCAGGGACTTCCTTGAGCTTTATGTACTCGCGGTCGTCGGGGAGCTCCCACTTATCGCGGAAGAGCATGATCACTATCATATACGCCACGCCGATAAGGGCTCCGGGAAGAGCGCACGCGAGAAGCATGCCGCCTATCGATGTCTGGGTGACCGCTCCGTAGAGCACCGCTATGATGCTCGGAGGAATGGTCGGTCCGATGATAGCTGCGCAGGCGATAAGGGCTGCGGAGAAATCGCGCTTATATCCCTGGCTTCCCAGCGCCGGGACAAAGATCGGCGCGAGCGCCGAAACATCCGAAACTCCTGCTCCGGTAAGGCCTGCAAAGAGGCAGGATGTAAACACTGTTGTATGTGCCATGCCTCCGCGTATGCGTCCAACGAACAGCTTTGAGAAATTGACGAGCTTTTCTGTGATCTTGGATTTGCTCATCAGGTCGCCCGCGAGCACGAAGAACGGGACCGCGAGCTGAACGAAATTGTTTATGCCCTCATAATATGCCGAGATTATAGCCATCGGGTTGTTCCCGGAGGCTATGACCCAGATGCTTCCTATGAGTCCAAGTCCTACTACTACGGGAACGCCGCCTATGATCGACGTCAGGAGGAGCAGAAATATCAATCCAGCAATTGCCATATTATTTCCTCCCTCCCTTATGCTTCTTCAGCTTCGGCCTCGATCTCCGCCGGTTTTTCCGGCTCGGGCCTGTGAGGCGGTTCCACGATCGTTTTCAGCGTATGATAAAGCTCGAATATGAGCATCACGATCGATCCGATGGGTATCGAAAGATACGCTGTGGCTTTCTTAAGACCGCTCGACGCAAATATCATCTTGGTCCCGACCTTCGCGAATTTGAAGCCGTAAATGATCAGGAACACGAAGAAACAAATCGTCATTATGTGGAAGACGATGCTTACGATCTTATATGTCTTGAGCGGCAGCCTGTCTGTGAGTATCGTGACGTTGATGGCTGTCTGATCATAGAAGACCATGCTCCCGCAGAAGAACGCCATCCACATCAGGCATATCATACAGATCTCTTCGATCCAGGGACGTCCGAAATTGAAGCAGTAACGCATTATCACCTGCGCAATGACCAGCGTGGTGAGAATAACTGTCACGACTATGGAGAAATACCAGACTACCCTGGAAAGGATATATACAGGCTTTGTGAGTTTGTCTACAAATGATTTCATAGAGGAACTCCCCTTTTTTAAAACCGGCCCCTGCAAAAGTATGCAGGGGCCGCAGCAGTTTGATGTTAAAACTAGTAACCGAGGTTCTTGAGGGACTGTTCAGCAACGCTCATCAGCTCGTCAACGAGTTCGGGATGCTCAACGTTAGCTCTGATGTACTCGATGGTCGGGCCCTGGCAGGCATTCTTGAACTGCTCTCTTTCAGCGTCAGTCAGATCATAAACTTCCATCCTGGTCGGGAGGAAATCCATGGCGATGTCAGTCTCAACGTCAGCGAGTCTCTGGCATACTTCAGTCATCTTCATGCCGCCCATATCAACGATGTGCTGATATGCGGTCGGGAGCTTGTCATACCACTCCTGGCTCATTACGAACGCGTCAGCGGTCCATACGTGGCCGTCGAGGGTCAGATACTTCTGGACTTCATAGAGGTTGCCCATGTAGATCGAGGGCAGGCCGTTTTCCTGACCGTCCATAACGCCGGTCTGGAGTGCCGAATAAAGCTCGGTCCAGGACAGCGGAGTAACGGATGCGCCGAGGCTCTCCATGATCTTGATGTGAGCGCCCATGTTCATGGTTCTGATGGACAGATCCTTGAAGTCGGCAGGGGTCTTGATCGGGTGTTTGCTGTTGGTGGTGGAACGGAAACCTGCGGAAACTACGCAGAGCGGGAGAACGCCGCCCTTCTCGGTAACTCCAGACCAGATCTTGTCGCCGAACTTGCCGTGTACTACGTCAAGGGCGTGAGCGTCATTCTTGAACAGATAAGGAATAGCGAACACGAGCCAGTCGGGGCTTACTGCCGCGAGAGAACCGTCGGAGATGGAGCCCGCGATCTCGAGCGTTCCGCTCATTGCCTGCATCATGCACGCGTCTGCGTCGCCGAGAGCTCCGCCCGGGGCGATGTTTACTTTGATCTTTCCGTCGGATGCGGTCTCGACATAATCTTTGAATGCGAGAGACGCGCCGTGGATATGGTTGGTAGGATCACCGCCTTCACTGTGTGCGATGGTGATCTCGATCGGATCAAGATCTTCAAGGCTTGCGCCTTCGTTCTTGCTTCCGGACTTTCCGCACGCGCTGAATGATACGAGTACCATAGCTAGTGCTAACAGAATTGCAATATACCGTTTCATGACTTTTGACCTCCTAGTCACTTTAATAGAGCGATATAATGTTGCCAGTTATAAAATGTGATATTTGTTATAAACCTCTTCCGCGCTTGCGCCGGCAAGAAGTTCATCACGAACGACGTTTTCGGCGCTGACCTTTTCAAAAGCCAGCTTTACACATTCTTCCGCGACCTCTTTCGGTATAACGACCACTCCGTCGTAATCTCCGAAAATGACGTCTCCCGGGCGGACTGTTACACCGCCGCAGGTTATCGTGCACTGATTCCTTATAACATCGGTGCGGCCTTTAGAATCAAGAGGATTTGTCCCTCTGAGGAAGAGCGAGAAGTTCATTTTGCGTATCACTCTCGTATCTCTGCTGAGACCGTCGAGCACGCAGCCCGTAGCTCCGTGGCCTACAGCGGCTGTAGTAAGCAACTCACCCCAGAACCCGCTGCTGACAGACCCGTTCGTCGTCGCGACAAGGACTTCGTCCTTGGAAAGAGCGTCCACCGACTTGAACTCCATCTCATAAGGCTTTTCCGGTTCGTCAAACACATCGACGGCCAGCACTGTAAAAGCCGGTCCTACTACCACGTCGTCATCCTTGAGCGGATGAATGCCGGGATCCATAGCCTGATTTTTATAACCAAGCTGGTCAAGGATATCGGCAACGACGCCGGAATAGAGCTTTTCTTTCATCAACTTATAATCTAATGCCATGTGAACCTCCGCAAAAGATCTTCTGCCTTCAATACTTTACGACTTTATATTACATAAAAGTATGCCTTTATGTCAACAGTAAATTGTCAACAATCTGTAGTTGACAAAAAAACCCGGTGCGTGCGATACTTGTATTAGAGATTGTACATTGTCTACAAATTACATTTTTATTGATTTTGCAGTTTTTCTGCGATAGAATAACATATCAAAAGACATGAAAGGACTAAATATGCAGGAATACAAATTACAGAGAAGGCCTATAAAGTCCTTAAGAAATACAGCGTACGACGAGATCAAGGAAGCCATACTGAGCAACGGCTTCCCGCCGGGGTCCAAGCTTATCGAGGCGGACCTTGCGGACCAGATGGGCATCAGCCGCGGTCCCGTCAGAGAGGCTCTAAGGCTGCTCGAAAGCGACGGTCTGGTCAAGAGCGAGCCCTATAAAGGTACCATCGTATCTCAGCGGAGCGAAGAGGAAGCGTCTCTGGTCTATACGCCGATCAGGCGCATCATCGAACGCTACGCGTGGCTGAAGGCGCACGAAATGTTCGGCGATGAAGATTATGATTTCCTTACAAAGGACGTCGAAAAGCTTGAAGACGCGCTCAATGCAAAAGACATAGACGCCGCCTCGCGCATAGACGGAGATTTCCACAGATATATAGTCTCGCACTGCACGAGCGACATGCTCACCTCGCTGTGGAACTCGCTCTCCGCGCACTTCCTGGGGCGCATGTACTACCAGAACCGAGTCCAGGTGCAGCAGAACGCCCCTTCCCTTCAGTGGATACCCGACGACCACAAGGAAGTCCTCGAGGCAATAAGATCGGGCAACGAGGAAGAGATCGACAGACTTATACTGAAGCATATAGTATAGACAATTAAAAAGGGCTTTCAGCTCCGGCTGAAAGCCCGGTTTTTTATTTTCCCGCCATGCGGCGCAGCGTCTGAGGGATGTCTTCGTGGACCGCGTCCCGGGGCTCGTACCTGCAGACCTTGCAGGCGAGCTGGAAGATCGAGGCCTGAAGGGCCATTATGAGCACCGTCCCTATTCCGAAGGGAGCGCCGAGCAGCACGCCTATCAGCAGCACCGCTATCTCGATCCCGAACTTTACGGCCCCTATTGGAGCCTTCGGAAAGTGCTTTCCTATGATGACCATCAGGGTATCGCGCGGCCCGCAGCCAAGCCCCGGCGACATGTACATGATAGTCGCAAAGGAGATCAGCGTCTGGCCAAACAGCGTGTATAGGACTCCGACGAACTGGTTGGGCGCGGCAGGTATGAAGCTCAGCAGCTTAAGGAATATGTCCGAAAACGTTGCTATAAGCAGCGCGTTCATCAGCGTGCCGAAACCGATCTTACCCTTGAATATCACGTCTATGACGATGATCGTGATGCTTATCAGCAGGGTCGCGGTGCCGAAGCTTATAGGGGTCGCGTCTGTGATCCCCAGGGCCAGAGTGTTCCAGGCGTTGGTGCCCGCGGAGCCCGCGCGCACGCCGAAAACGTTGCCGACCGCAAAGATCGCGAGGCCCAGAGCGCATATGAAAAAGCGTTTTATATATTCTTTTGCCATTGGGCCTCCTATGCAGACTGCCGTGGCGTTATTCCATGCCAGCGCCCTTCATGGCGGAAGCGGCGTGGCTGGTGTAGAACTTGTAGAAGCCTTTGCGCGGCTCGCGCGGGATGATTCCGGCCTTTGCGCGCTCGGCGAGCGCAGCAGCCGCCTCTTCGGGAGTGCAGGGAACGCCGTGCAGACCGGTCAGGTCGATCCTGCGGTCCTTAACGCTGTAGCTGATGAGGTCGCCCTCCTCGATGAAGGCTATGGGTCCGCCTGCTGCAGCTTCGGGGCTGACGTGGCCTATAGCGGCTCCGCGGGTCGCTCCGCTGAAGCGTCCGTCGGTTATCAGGGCGACGGAACCGTTGATCCTATCGTCGCAGACTATCGCCTCGGTCGTTGCGACCATCTCGGGCATGCCGCATCCGCGCGGGCCTTCGTAGCGGATTATCACGACGTCGCCCGGCTCAAGCAGCTTCTTGACGACAGCGTCATATGCGTCTTCTTCGCAGTTGAACACGCGGGCACGGGCGTTGACTACCTCGCGCTGGTTTTCCGCACATGCAGCGTATTTTACGACGCTGCCCTCCGGAGCGATATTGCCCTTGAGGATAGCGACCGAGCCGATCTCGGTGACGCTTTCGCGGGGATGGATGACCTCGTCGCGTGTGAGCCCGTAGTTAGCCAGGTATCCGAGATTGCGCCCGAACCAGTTGTCCTTCTCCAGCGCCTCAAGGTTCTCACCGAGCGTATGGCCGGTGACGGTCATGACATCGAGGTCGAGCATATCCTTGAGCATATACTGGATCATAGGAACGCCGCCCGCGAACCAGAAGGCCTCTGTCACATGCTCGCCCGAAGGATAGATGTTGCCGATATGCGGTGTGATGTGGTTGATCTCGTCGAACAGTTCGATCGGGAGCTCATATCCCATCTCGCGCGCTATCGAAGGCAGATGCAGGGTCGCGTTGGTGGAACCGCCTATGGCGCTGTGAACTATTATCGCGTTGCGGAACGCAGCCGGCGTCATGATATCTGAAGGCTTGATATTCTTCTCGGCGAGGGTCATGATCTGACGTCCCGCCTGCCTTGCGTACTGAAGTATGTCGCGCATGGTCGCAGGCACCAGTGCCGCGCCCGGAAGGGTCATTCCAAGGGCTTCGGCTATACACTGCATAGTTGATGCCGTACCGAGGAACTGGCAGGCTCCCGCGCTCGGACAGCCCGTAAGCTTAAAGTCGCGTACCTCCTGCGGAGAGATGGCGCCGTCGCGCTTCTGGCGCAGAGAGATGTCTCCCGCGACTACCGATGTAGTCATGCGGGGACCGGGCCTCATCGAGCCGCCGGGCATGAAGATCGCAGGAATATCAAGGCGTGCGATAGCCTTGAGGTGGGCAGGGATAGATTTGTCGCAGCTGGAGCTGAGCACCATGCCGTCCCAGGAAAGCGCCGTAGCGTGTATCTCGACCATGTTCGCGATAGCTTCACGTGAAGACAGAACATGGTTCATTCCGTCATGGCCCTGGGCGCAGCCGTCGCAGATGTCTGTCGCGTAATATTTCGCGGGCTTTCCGCCCCTTTCGTAAACGCCGTAGACTGCCTGTTCGACCAGCTGGTTCAGGTGAGTGCTGCCCGGGTGGGAATCGCCGTAGACGCTTTCCACCATTATCTGCGGTTTAAGGATGTCCTGATCGTCCCAGCCCGTCGCGAGTTCAAGCGCGTCGAACTGTGCCCAGAAATCTCTTTCAGATCTGCTTTTCTGTTCCATCGTCCTTTGCCTCCTGTTTGTTTCTCGCAAGAATGAATACGGTCGCGATGATGAACGCGAAACCTATGAGGTCGGCCTGGGCGAACTGCGTCCCGAGCCAGAAATGGGCTATAACGGCCGAAGAGACCGTTTCTATCGTGGAGATCATGCTCGCCTTCGCGGGTCCGATATAAGCGAGCCCCTGTATATACAGCGAGTAACCGATCAGCGTTCCGAAAGACACTATTCCCGCAACAGCCAGAAATCCCTGGAAGTCAAGAGATACATGATACTGCCAGAAACGGGTCACGAGAGCAAGCACTATGCCTCCGACCAGGAACGCCATGCCGTTGCAGACCAGTACCGGCCGCCTGTCGAGAGTGTCGCCCAGCACCATCGTATAAACGACCAGAGTGACCGCGGCCATCAGGCACCAGAACAGACCTTTGCCCGAAACGTGAAGGGTATGCGGATCGCCGTGGGTCGCGATCAGGAACGTTCCACCTACGGCCAGCAGCACGCAGACGGCTTCGAATATACGGGGGAGCCGCTTTTCGAGCACGCAAACCGTCATGACGACCATGACCGGCCCGGTATACTGTATCACCGTCGCCGTAGCGGCGTTGGTGTACTGTATCGCTGTCAGGTACGAATACTGGCACATCATCATGCCGAACACCGAATAGAGCAGCACCTTTATGAGGTCGTGCCTGTGATGCAGCAGCCCCCTGAGCTCTTCCCTGTACCTGAAAAAGCAGTACGCCATGAGCAGCACTCCGCTCGAGAGCATGCGCACGACCGTCAGCCAGTTTGAATCGACTTCGTTATGTGTAAAAAGGTATTGCCCGCAGCAGCCCGAAAAGCCCCAGCAGACGCCTCCGCCCATAGCAAGCAGTATTCCCTTGAGTTTCTTGTCCATCAGGCCCCTCAATAATATATAACAACATAGCCATTGTAACATAAAAACGGCCAGCCGTAAAAGCTGACCGTTTTATTATTGTCTCGGTTTGCAGATGAAGGATCCTTTATGTTAGATCTTCATGCAGACGTCCCAGGCTCCCCAGACTACGTCTCTCAGGTTGCCCCACTTCTCGCAGGTGCCGACCCTGTAGACGGTCTTGTCGTCCGGAGCGATAGGAGCGGTGACGAAGCCGATGCCGTTGACCACGCTGTCGCACTCGATCTTGAAGGGCTTGCCCTCCTTGTCGGTGAGGTCCTTTACGAGCACGTAGCCGTCGCCGATCTCGAGGATGGTGTGCCTGAGGTAAACAGGTACCTTCTTGAACGCGAGCATCTCGCGCAGGAAGGAGCTGTTCGCGAGGCAGGTGCCGGGCGTTACGATGAGGTCGTCCGCCATCTCCACGATGATCGGGTGCTTGCCCTTGAGTACCATCTCGTAAGCAGCTTCGCAACTGGACTGTCCGCCGCCGAAGAAGACGATCTTGTCGCCGCAGCTGTCGGTGTCGAAGAGCAGCTTCTCATAGCCGATGCACTTGTTGAAGCCCTTGACCGGCAGGGTCTTGGGGGCGGAACCGGTGGCTACGATGATCTCGTCGAACTCTCTGCGGAGCATTCTCGGAGCGTTGATCTCCATGTTGAAGCGGATCTCGACGTCGTACTTCTTGAGCTCTCTCTCATACCACTTGAGCAGGGCCTTGTCGGCTTCCTTGAAGCTCATCTCGGCCGCGGTCACGTACAGACCGCCGAGGTGGTCGCTCTTCTCGAAGATGACCGGGGTGTGGCCTCTCTTGGCGAGCACGAGGGCGCATTCCATACCGCCTACGCCGCCGCCGATGATGGCGACCTTCTTGGGCTTGTCGGTCGGAACGATCTTATACTTGTTATGCTGCATGGTCGGCGGGGTAAGAGCGCAGCGGGCCAGGTGCATCGAGTCTTCGAGGCTCTGGGTGTTCGGAGTGCTCTTGCTCTTGCTGAAGTTGAAGCACGCGTTGTGGCAGTTGATGCAGGGCTTGATGTCCTCTTCGCGGCCGTCGAGGATCTTGGTGATCCACTCAGGGTCTACGAGGTTCTGGCGGGCGATGCCGACAGCGTCGATCTTGCCCTCCGCGATGAACTGAGCGGCGTCGGCCGGGTCCATCTTACCGGCGCAGACGACCGGCTTGTCGGTGAACTTCTTGATATGCTCGACTTCCGCCATGTTGCAGTTCTTGGGCATATAGACGGGCGGGTGAGCCCAGTACCATGCGTCGTAGGTTCCGTTGTCGCAGTTGAACATGTCGTAACCCATGTCGCCGAGGTACTTGATGGCCTTCTCGGACTCTTCCATGTCGCGGCCGAATTCGACGAACTCTTCGCCGGGAACGGCGCCCTGGAGCCAGCCCTTGGTCTTGGAGACTACGGAGTAACGCAGCGATACCGGGAAGTCCTGGCCGCACTGGCGCTTGATCTCCTGAACGATCTCCACCGGGAACCTGTATCTGTTCTCGAAGCTTCCGCCATACTGGTCTGTACGGTAGTTCCAGTTTGCGATGGTGAACTGGTCGAGCAGATAGCCTTCATGTACGGCGTGGATCTCGACGCCGTCTACGCCGGCTTCCTGCAGGAGCTTGGCGGTCTTGCCGAAGGCCTCGACCATCTCGTGGATCTCTTCGACGGTCAGCGGTCTGGACTTGAGCGAGGGATACCAGCGGTTCGGGGTCTCGGAAGCGGAAGCGCAGCAGTATTCTACATCAAGGAAGGGCTTGGCGACTGCGCCGAAGGGCTTCTTTTCGAGCATGTCGACCATCATCTGGTTGATGGCCATCGAACGGCCGAAACCTCCCGCGAGCTGGATGAACAGCTTGGAACCGGTCTTGTGGAACTCGGGCAGCCATTTCTCGAGGTCGCGGAACATCTTCTTGTTGGTGTAGAGCCAGCGCTTGCCCATGGTGTCGCGCACGCACTGCATGCCCGGAAGGACAAGTCCGACATGCTGCTGGGCCCTGTTAAGGATGTGGTAAGCAGCCTCCTGGTCGAAGTGGCAGGGCTCGAGCCAGCCGAACAGCGAAGTTCCGCCCATGGAGGGCTGTACTATCCTGTTGGGGATCTCGACGTCACGTATCTTCCACGGAGTAAATAATGCACTGTACTTTTCGTTCATATAGTCACCTTTTACCCTTTCTTGGTTTATTATCGGTCAAAGATTATTATAACAGTTTGTACTATATGCTGTCGACAATTATTTATGCAATTTTGAATAAAATACCCCCGGAAATGAACCGGGGGTAGTGCATTTTACCACGCATTGTCGTCCGGAAGGACTTCTATCGATGGATCGAGGGGCTCCTCGCGCAGCACCGTCCTCATATATGAGCTCAGCTGGTCGCGTATCGCCTGCTTTGTGTAGACGCGCGGGTCGCAGAGGTCGTGGCATACCCAGACTATGTGGATGCCGCGCGCGCGGCCCTGCTCCTCGAACTGGCCGTGCATTCCGTCGAGGGCCTTGCAGCTCATGTGCTCCCACATTATGACCATGTCGGCGTGCAGCTGCTCGCAGAACTCCCAGAGCTCGTCGACGAGCACCTTGTAGCCGCCGTGGGTGCGGTTGCGCATTATCATATTCTCGTTGAGCCACGCCATGTCGTAGTAGGCCTGCTCGCGGTTCTCGGGGGTGTCGTCCTCGGCTATCATCTTGGTGTTGACCAGCGAGAGCATGTCTGTGAGGGGAACCACGCCCCAGCAGTGGACCATCCAGTTGAGCATGTCGATGCAGTACTGCGGCTGTACGCCCCAGATTATCGCCCTGTGGCGGTATTCGGGAGCCATCATGCGCTTCGCGGCGTAGCCTTCCTCGGCGTATTTGAGAAGCTTGGCGTCGACCGGCGGGAAGAGAGCCGAGCGGCCGCAGTTGCCCATGTAGTTGGTGTCGTTGTAGAGCGAGAACGGAGCGCCAACGAACTGCGGATAAGGCGTGGCGTTGATGTCGAGCCAGGCCTGGCGCTTGCGGGTCGCGTCGTTGACGCGCTTCGCACACTCGAAGTAAGCGTCCCAGTTCCACTTCTTGCCGGTCTTCTCCTCGATGAAGGCGATGGCCTTCTTTATGTCGTTCGCCGCGTAGGTCTGGACGTCGTCCTCGCGGTGGCGCATCGGGGCGAGCAGCTGGAATGTCGGGATGCCGTACTCGCGCTCCAGCCTGTTGGCTATGACGCCGTTGCCCATGAGGGAGCCGTCGCAGGTGGTGTTGACCTGCACCGCGCAGCAGCCGAGCACCGGGAAGTCGTCTTCGATGGAAATGCCGACCTCAGCCTCGGGCATGGGGCATACGTCGCCCGGCAGACCGAATTCCTGTGCCACGTCGAGGTAGTGGGTGGTGGAATTCTGCGTCAGCAGGTTGGCCACGAACATGGTCGGGACCTCGCGCAGTATAGCGTTTACGTCGGGGAAGCCCATCATGAAGGCGGTCATCGCGTTCTCGTCGGTGAGCACGCAGTTGCGCGACCATTCCTCGTCGTTGCCGGTCTTGCGGTCGCCGCGGAATACCTTCTCCATGGTCTGCGCCACGTCATACACCACGAAGTCGAGCGAGGTGTGCACTATTCGCAGCGACTCGTCGCGAAGGCCCATGGTGAACTTGTCGAGCATGTGGGGCACCGCCAGATAGTTGGCCATCCAGCGGTAGCGGAACATGGCCTTGATGTTGCGGGGCTTGACGATGAACCTCGCGAGTATGGACATGATATACAGCCATCTGGTGTAATCGTAGAAGGTGTCTTTCACTCCGCGCCATTCGCGGCGCCTTCTGACCTTCCCGTCGTTGAACAGCACGCCCAGACGCTGGTCGCCTTTTCTGTGCCAGTTGGGATCGACTACTTTATCTACTTTCTTCATTGCGCCTCTCCCTTCTTGATCTTCTTGATCTCGATGCTCTCGACGAAGGCCTGCACGCGCGTGCGCATCTGGCCGGCGGACGAAGCGATGTTATACGGCCTGTCTACCGAAAGTACCGGATAGCCGTAGTCTTCGCGCAGCATCGTGGAACCGAGCATCCTCTCGTAAGCCCAAGGGTCGCAGAATTTGACCTGCTCGTAGATGATACCGTCCGCGCCGTATTCCTTCGCGATCTCGCTCACATACTTCTTGCGGCCGTAGACCTTCTCCATGTTCATCATGCGCGGGCACTGGCAGCTCTCCATGTATTTGCGGCAGATCTGCGTGAGGGCGTCCTCCTTGTCAGTCATAGGTATGAGGTCGCGTCCCGGCAGGGAGCCGAAGCAGAAGCGGTCTGCGCACACGTACGCCCCGCTCTCCTCTATCAGTTTTATGAGCCCGCTGTCGTCGACCTCGGAGCCTACGACCATGACCCTCGCGCGCCATCTGTTGTCGTCCGGCTCGCGGGTCTTCAGCTCTTCGAGGGTCTCCTCGAGCTTGTCCATGATCAGATACTTGGGGCAGACGTAGGTCGCCAGCGTCAGCACGTGGTATTCATAGCCCGTGATGCGCGGCTGCGGACCCTTGCGGAATTCGCCTATGTCGCGTATGAGCTTGCAGACGCGGTTGTGCTCCCCAACCGCCCTGCGTATCGACTTGTCCGAGATATCGATGCCGTAAGCTTCGTTGAGGGGCCTGAGTATATGGTTTATGCACTGCAGCTTATATAGCTCAAGATTGTTCTCGTCGCACTTGAGAGGGATCTCCATGTACTGCCAGAAGAACTTTTCGTTGTCGCCGCCCATGGTCTTGAGCAGCTCCATGTTCTCGACGCAGCGGTTCATCATGGTGCAGCCGTCCGGAGCTATCATGCAGTCCGCGAAATTGAAGCCGCCCTCCACGGCTCTTTCGAGCAGCGCGCGGCTTGTCTCGCAGAGGAGGTTCGTCATATAATAGCTCGCGATGTCAAAGGAACCCGTATTCGGCGCGAACAGGCGTATCGAAAAGGCGTTCCCCACGTTGAGAAGCGGCTCCGGGACATTCTCGCAGCTGAAGGCGGCGCAAATTCCTCCGTCGGCCTTAGCCTGCTGTATGAGCTCGTTGTTCGCCGTCTGCAGCAGGTCCTCGAAATATATCAGATGTTTAAGGTCTCTCATTGATCAGATCACGTCCCTTCGGTCTGAAGCGCTAAATCGAATTACGATACTGTTATACTAATAATATCAGCAAAAACGGCGGTGTTCAATGCAATACCATCAAAAGCGGCACACTTTTGCACAAATATCAGGGCGAAAATAGTTTATAATGTAGAGGCATACAGATCTATCTGACCAATTACCGGAGACACATGATGAAAGAAGACGAATCCCGGGTCGTGCGGCTCGCAAGGCCTGTTAAAAACGGACTGCTGCACCTGCTGTTCAGCAGGTTCCCTGTCATACTCATACTGCTCGCGCTGCAGTTTTTCCTCATCCTCGGGATCTACGGCTTTCTCGCGGAACTGACGGGCTACGCCACCGCTGTCCAGACCCTCTTCATCATCGTATCCGTTATATATCTCTTCAATAACGAGATGGACAGCTCCGCGAAGCTCACCTGGCTCTTCCTCATAGCGCTGGTGCCCATACCCGCGGCGGTCATGCTCGCCTTTACGCAGACGAATATCGGGAACCGCGAGCTGAAAAAGAGGGTCGAGAAGAACATCGAAGCGACGAAGGACGCTATCAGGCAGCCCGATGGGGTCCTCGAAGCCGTTGAAGCCGAGGGGGACGGGACCGAAGACCTCGCCGCGTTCCTCAATACTACAGGCTGCTTCCCCGTGTACGACGATTCCAAAGCGAGCTATTACCCTTCCGGGGAAGAGATGTTCGAAGCCATGCTGGCCGAGCTGCAGGGCGCGGAAAACTTCATCTACATGGAATACTTCATCATCCAGGAAGGCTACATGTGGGGACGCATACTCGACATCCTTGCCGAAAAAGCCGCAGCAGGCCTCGACGTGCGCGTGCTGTACGACGGCATGTGCGAGATGTTCCAGATACCCGCGGGTTACTGGAAGCTGCTCGAAAAAAAGGGCATCAAGGCTGCGCCTTTCGCGCCCATAATGCCCGTGTTCTCTTCCCACTACAACTACCGTGACCACCGCAAGATACTCGTGATCGACGGAAAGACAGCCTTCACGGGCGGAGTGAACCTTGCCGACGAATACATCAACCGGACCTCGCGCTTCGGGTACTGGAAGGACTGCGGAGTGATGCTCAAGGGCCGCGCAGCGGAGAGCTTTACCCTCATGTTCGTGCAGCAGTGGAACAGCAGCGTCAAAGAAACGATGGAGCTTCCCGACTTTGACAGGATATTCGAGCCACCTGCGCCTCTCGATATGCTGCCCTCCGCAGGGCCGAACGAAGGCTACACGTTGCCGTACTGCGACAGCCCGCTTGACGGATGCAAGGTCGGAGAGAGCGTCTACATAGATATGCTCTATCGCGCCACGGATCACGTGTATATCATGACGCCCTACCTGATACTCGACGGAGAGCTGATGATGGCGATAAAATACGCCGCCCGCCGCGGAGTCGACGTGCGTATCATACTCCCCGGGATCCCCGATAAAAAAGCGGCCTTCGCCCTCGCGAAATCACATTACAGGACCCTCACCGACGCCGGAGTGAAGATCTACGAGTTTACGCCCGGCTTCGTGCACGCGAAGGTCGTCGTCAGCGACAACAAAAAAGCAGTGGTCGGGACCATAAATCTCGACTACCGCAGCCTTTACCATCACTTCGAATGCGCGGCTTACATATTCAAGGCGCCCTGCATCAGAGACATAGAGAATGATTTCCGGGCAACGCTTGAGCGCTGCGCCCCGGTCACGGACGAAACCATAAAGAACGAGAAGTTCGGCTACCGCCTCGGGGGCCTCATACTAAAGTTCTTCGCCCCGCTGATGTAGATAAAGCAAAGACCGGCTGTCTGAAGGCGCCGGTCTTTTTCAGTCTGTTTTAGGGCGGTCCGATCTTTTTTCGCGCAGCGGTTACGGAGCCTCCGGGAACAGGACGTCCCCGTTGTCGTCCACTCCTCCGCCTCCTGACGCCGCAGCTCCGCTGTTTCCTTCAGCCGGCGGCGCGGGATAGTCATCAATGCCGGCATCGGGTGTCGTTGCATCGTTGTCCCAGCCCTGTGCAGGCGCGGGGGACGCCTGAGCTGCCGCTTCCGCCGCCTCCACTGTGTTCCAGCTCAAAAGCGCGGCCTGTACTCTGGTGATGGGCAGGCTCGTCTCCATGGCCGGGTCGCCGTCATACAGCATGGCCTTCCGCGCGTCCTCCCTCACGGCCCTGTACCAAGGCGAAGAGCCGTTCGCGTAATGCCCTTCCCGCGCAAGGCCAAGAGCGCACAGCAGCATCTTGGCGTACTGATCACCGGTCAGGGGATCGGCAGGGCCATACTTCCCGTTTCCGTAGCCGTGCAGGATGCCATGATCCACGCACCAGGCGATATAGGGTGCTGACCAGCGGCCTGCGTCCACATCATCAAAAGGTGCTTTGCTGCAGCGGAGCTGCTCAGCCGCAGCCTTGCCGATGCAAAGATATGTAATGATCTTCGCGCCCTGTTCCCTTGTCAGTGTGGCTTCAGGCCTGAAGCTTCCGTCCGGGTATCCTTCCAGCACTCTGCGTTCCGCCATCGCAGCCACCGCCTCCCGATAAGCCGGAGCGACGACATCTGCGTCGGTAAAGCCTTCGGCAAAAGCCGCCGTGCTCAGCAGGCTCATTGACAGACAAAGGCAGATCATGAATGTAAGCACGCGCCTTTTATTCATACGGAACACCTCCACGCCTCGAAAAGAGTCAAGGTAACCCGGGGAGTCGGATATCTTCTTAAATGTTTTCGTCTCATGTTTCTTCCTGTGCTGTGATCTTTCCTCATCCGCCGATAGGGAGCTCAGGAAGCATCGGCTCCCCGCCGCTCGTCGTGATCACATCCTCACTTTCAAAAAGGATGACTTCCATTTCAGGCTCAACATATTTCTCCATGACTGATCCCTCCAGATCAATGTTTGTTGTACTTGCGCACCTCATCAAAGAAGCTGTACAAGGCGGCGGCAGAGCGTTTGACCTCATCGCTGACCGTTGAACCGGGCGACAATACCTGCTGCACATATGACAGTGCCGATGCTGTCACTGTCGTTCCCCCGTCGATCGTGACGGTAAAGGTGGCGCCAAGCTCAACTGCATTGATGCCTGTGATCTGAACACAATACCGCTCTCCAACCTTCTCTACAGTCCAATCGAAAGTAGTGCTGTCATTCACCGTGACATTCGTGTTTGCGTTTGTCAGCTCCAGTCCGTCTGTTACAAAGAACAGGTTTATCTTCGTTTCGGAAGTCAGGCTGAGCGAGTAGGTAGCGGACGTCACACCGGTTCCGAGCGTTGCCGTGATCCCGTAGCCATTTAATGTCGTGATCAGTTCGTAAACGCTCCTGTAAGCTTTCTTCATTCGTGTATGGGCAGCTTCAGCATCAACAGCCAGCTGGGAATAGTAACCGTAATCGTTCAGGGCCCTGGCTGCGCCTGCGGCTGCAGCATACTCCTGATCATTATCCGCATTGGTAATGAGTACATCCAGATAATCTTCAACAGTGGTGACGTACTCAACGGTCTTTTCCGTTCCGCCTTCGGTGTAATGGAAGACCGCAGTGATGTCGTCCGCCATCTGGACCGCGTTGATCCCGCAGAGGAAGCGGAAGCGCCCGTCCTGCTGTTTCAACTCGGCGGTGGTTTCAACCATCGTTTTCTGCCCGCCTATTTCGAACTCCATATAACTGCCGTTTACATACTCTTCAGGGATCGTCAGATAATAATACATGCCTATCTGCCCGCTCAGTACGATCCGATGGCCTTTGAACCTCGGACCTGCGGAATCCGCATATACCGCGGTGTAGGCTGCGTCACCGGATGCAGGGACGATCACGGGATCCCACCCAGAGAAGCCACAGCCGTCCTTTTCGGGAGCTCCAAAGGGATAGACCGGCATCTCGCCTTCGGCGACATCAAGATATGCCAATTCGCTGCCGTCATCATTTTTGAATGTGATCGTATAAACATTGACAGAGTTTTTATCGACCAGCTGCGCCTCTCCGTTTGCCGCTGTGGTAACGATATAGCTCTGATCATAGCTGATGAAGCTTCCGGCGGAGCCGTTACCGCTAAGGCCGCTTGTAAAGACACCGGTCGTAAACGTCAGGTCCTCCCCGCCGGGCTCGACCAGAGCGATCCTGTACGTACGGCTGAGCTCGTCCGTAACGGCAAGAGGTCTGTCCGCTGCCGTCAGGACAGCGCCGCTGACCTCGACCCTTCCCGAGAGGACAAAGTTCTGTCCGGAATGTACATCGATCGCTATCGTGCTCTCGGATCCTTCGATCCTGCCTCCGGAGATCGTAAGCGAATCGGCCTGGTCAAGCGTTTCAAAGGATGCATTATAGTATATTTCGTCCCCATGTCCGGTCTGTGCGCCATTATAGGAAAGCGTACCGCCGGAAATACTGCAGGAGACCTGCTGCCACCCGGAATCGTCAATGGCGATGCCTCCGCCGTATTGCGCGTAGTTTCTACTGATCTCGCCGCCGTACATATTGAACCGGCCGCTCTGCAGACAGACGCCGCCGCCCTTATCTCCGGCAGTGTTGCCGCTGATCTCGCCGCCGAACATATTAAAGACGGCATCCCGCATGACAGACACACCGCCGCCGCAGGAACGGCTTGAGTTTCCTGTGATCCTGCCGCCGTAAAGATCGAGCTCGCCCTCGACACACAAAGCGCCGAAGGCACTCCCGCCAAGGCCGGTAATACAGCCGTTTCCCGTATCGTCGTACAGCTTGAGCTGTGTGCCGTGGCTGACGGAGAGGTAGCTGTATTCACCGCTGACCGTATGTCCGTTAAGGCAGATGTTATAGACCGCGTATTCTCCTGTCGCGTCGTATGCGTCATTATAGCCTGTCTCCCACGCGCTGTTCAGAGTCACGTCACACGCCAGATAATAGCTGCCGGGCTCTGTGGGGAGAGCATCCGGATCGTTCCAGGGCAGGAAGCTGATGCCGTCATGCCTGTGGGCTGCGCTGATAAGCAGCGTAGAAGGAACGAAGGTCACGATGTAATTGCCCTGAACGGCATTGCCGCTTGGGGTGATGACATAAGTGCCCTGTGCCTCTCCGGCCTCGCGGCTGAGCGAATAGGAGAGCACATCTGCCGTGTCACCGTTTTTCAGCCCCGTAACGGTCGCGGTCAATTCAGGATCCGGATCGCCCGTAAACTTTGTTTTGAGGTCTGCGGTCACCGTTGCGGAGGCTGGATCGATCGTCATCGTTCCCGTCTCAATGGCGAAGTAATATTCGCCATAGGTGCGCGTGTCGAGCCGAGGTCTGATGGTGTATTCGCCAACATCTTCTCCTGCCTCCCGAGTATAGGTCAGGTTATATGTAAGGAAATTGGCCCAGACGCTGCGCATCTCGTCGTGGCTTGTAAAGCCCATGGCATACACTTCCGCATCTGTAGGATCCTCGCTTATACACTGCATTGCAGGATCTTCGTCGCCATAAGTCTTGCTGACGTCCAGCGGTTTAATGGTGATGATCCGATCAGCGGACACTGTGACCACGTTGCTGAGATAGGTCACCGTGCTGCCGTCCAGCTTAGTCCTTGTTATCTCGCAGATGTAATAAACCGGAGTCGAGCCAAAGCTTCCCGTCACATCTGCTTGAGCGGCAGTCGAATCCGCACATCCGGAGATTTCTGTCCTGTTCCCGCCCTCTGCGTCGCAGGCGAACCAGTGATAGGCAACCGGATACCCCGGTGAGGCGGGCATTGGCTGAGCACTTGCAAGCAACGTTACAGAGGTGCCGGAGTGCAGATCAAAAGTCGCGCCGATGGCCGGCTCCCCGTTATTGTGAATTGTCAGAGTATAGTCCTTCTCCGTTTCTCCTTCTGCTGTTGTATTATCCACGTGGATTCGGATGACCGTATCCGTTCCCGGCGTCAAAGACAGCGTCCCGATGGCACGGTAGCTGTCCTTATTGCTGTCAGGCAGCGCCGTCGCAGTTTCTCCCGATATGAGGGATACGCTTACCGTTGCCAGCGGGCTGCCCGCCGCAGCGGAATAGCTCACAGTGCCGGACATATCGTCCACGGTTACCTCTGCTGTACCGTTCATGAACATCGCGGCAGAAACCTCGGAAATCCCTTCGATCTCAAGTGCGGCCAAGTCGGAGGTGTCGTCTCCCATAAGCAGATCGGTATAAGCGAAGCGCACAGATGCGCCCACTTTATCGAAGGAGAAGGATACGTCCTTCTTTTCCTCGCCGCCAAGCGTAATCAGTCCGTTATTCGGCTTGGTTTCATCATAGCTCTGCTGCTGTGCGATGATCTTGCCGCTGTCATCCAGCAGATAAACGATAAGGTTGCCTGTCTGGGTGGCAGTCAATCTGGTGTTCTGCAGGTGGACCGTTACGGAAGTACTTCCGTTTTCCGTCGCCACATCGCTGCTGATCATCACATCCTGCCCTGTGCGGAGCCTGATGTTTTCACAGGTAACGGTGGCGTAGTTGTTTGACTGTGCGGGCTCGGGCACCGCAACTGCCTTTCCGTTCACGTCCTGAAGCACCTCGGCCTTGATATAGACCGGAACGCCACCGTCTGTAATCTCCACCACCTCATCGCCGCCGGCTTTCAGATAAGTCGCCACGTCAAAGGTGACCTGCGTGCTGTATCCGCCCTCATCGATCATCTTCAGGTCTGCATTGCTGCTGATGATCACGTCTGCCATGCTTTCGATAGGCGTTTGATAGGTTGCATCGTTCCAGAAGCTGAGCTTCACTCTGCGGCCGCTGCCCTCAAGTACGGAATCCTGCAGATTGTTCAGCTTGATCTGAATCGTTCGCAGACCGTTTACTTCCTCAAGGATCTTTGCATCCGTTATCTCCAGATCGGGAAGATCCATCATGATACCGCCGCTGACCTCCGGCAGCATAATGTCGCCGCTGCCGTCGCCGTCGCTGTCGGCCGCAGCGCTTACGCTGTAAGCCGGATTTTCCACGCCGCCTGCCGGAACGGTATAGTCGGCCCAAAGATCCGCCGTATATCCCGGAAGGATTTCCATATCTGTAAAGGTAGTGGTATAGTCTCCGATCTTTACGGTGATGTCTGTGATCGGTTCAATACCTTCGTTTTTTACGCTCAGACCTACCAGCGTATCGGCGCCGAGCCGCACGGCATCATAATCGACTGCCAGTGCCGGTACGTCAAAGGTGGTTGCATAGGTATCCGTTGCCGTAAACATGCTGTAAGTCGTCGACGGTACGGAATAAGTCACGACCTCGCCGCCTGCAGTCTGCCCGGTCTTTTCGACCACGCCGTTCGCTCCGTAGGTAGTGCCGAGAACCACTGCTTTCAGCGTGGTCCCGTCAGTCGTATAGACGTCGAAGTGGTCGATGAGGGTTGCATCGCTCATCTCGGCAACTCTCAGGGCGCCGGTATAGCCGATATTGTCATTTCTTCCGTAAAGGAAGAACTTGACGCTCTTAAGCACGTCCTTTTCTACAGAGCCGGCATCGGTGCCGCTCTGAGAGCTTCCGTCGTCGCGCTCCACCCAGACTACGGAGAGATCCGTGACACTGTCAGCATTCTTGGTAAAGCGGAAATTGGAGCTGACGGAAACGCCCGACGCGGCGGTCACCTTGCTCATGGATTCGGGCATCAGCATCGTAGCGATCCCGTTCGAGTCAAAATCAAGCAGTCCTATATCCGAGCCGGAGGTCCTTCCGGGAGCCCCCGAGCCGTTCAGATCCTGCGTATACCAGCCGAGCAGGAAGTGCTGCCTGCCGTCCTGAGGGAAGATGAGAGCCGCAAGCTGCGGGTTCTCGTCCACCTTATCGTTGTTGGTGGCGCGCACATTGCGGACCACCTCTCCGGTGCTGCCGATCACGGCGTATACTATCTCGCGGTCATCGATGGTGCTGTCGTCACGGTCTGTATCGATCGTGTACGCAACGGCCGCCGTACCGTCGCTCATCATGGCGGAGCTGATGCCCTTGACAGAACCGGAGGTGCCGTTGTACAGCGTTGCGGTATCGCTCCAGCCTCCGCCTTCGTAGACCTTATAGAGGATCATGTCCTGCTGGTCGAAATCAGTAAGCTTGTCCGTATCGCTGGAAAGCACGCTCCTCCATGCTACGATGGCGCGATTTCCGCCCACGGCTGCGGAGGGGGCAAGGTCCGGTCCGGTATTCTCTGTCAGACGTGCCGTCTGCCAGGCACCGTCAGCATAGACAGATGCAAAGATATCCGTACCGTTCATCATCAGCATCTTTTCATCGTCGCTCAGAACGTGTCCGGCTTCTTTTTTCAGATCCACCATCTGCCTTGACCATGCAGCGACCGCAAAGCGGTCGGTTCCGTCAACAGTCAGATCGCTGTCGCCGAAGCCTCCGTTATCGATCAGGCCGCCCTGTTCGTAGGTCGGCCATCCGCTGGTGGCATAAGCCGCACGGGTCTTTGTGATGTCCTCGCTCTGCTGGTCAGTCAGATAGACCATGATCTGACCGTCGCGGGTCAGTTCAGGGTTCGCATAAGGATAGGTATTGCTCTCGAGATTATTGATCAAGTTTGCAGGACCGCGGCGCGGCGTATAGCCCCATTCACGGCTGCCGTTATCCAGATAATCGCGGCTCTGGGCCGTCGGAGCCATGCTTATGGCGGCGAATCGTTGTCCGCCTATGTTCATGATCTGGCCGCTTCCTTCTTCCACCAGCTCGTCTATAACGCGCCGGAGGGCCTGCTGGTTGTTGTCCCAGTGAGTCTGGATCAGATCATAGTCGCCGTACGTTGCGTTGAACGCGTCGAACGAATAGGAGAACAGGACCCAGTCGATCTCGGAAAACAGGATCTTGATGATAAGCTCTATGCCTATCTGCCCGCTGATCCTGATCGCCTGACCGTTAAGATTCGCAGCTTCATCCATATACCGTGCCGGAGGGTTCGGATTCCCCTCGGAGTCTATGCCTGTGGCAATAAGATACGCCTCCGGGAATTCATCAAGATACGGCCGGTTGAGCCAGGCAAACTGCATATCCAGATTGATCATGCCGAAGATGCCCAGCTTGAACGCGATCACGGAGTAATCGAAGCCGACGCCGGCAAAGAGCTTCAGATACATGGATATCCTCAGCTGTGTCAGGAACTCTGTCGCAACATCCGTATAGGACATCCAATAATACCTGTGATACCCGGCGCTGACGGCATCCATGCTGACTTCCGCGATGCCGCCTGCCTTCAGTTCGACGGTGAACGGCACCGTGCCTATCATATAATTCCATGCCCACGTGTACTCCATGCCGCCGTCTGCGTGGAATCCGCCGTACAGCGGCGACATCTGCCATTTCTCATTATAGAAATCATAATAGATGAGCACTTCCATGTAGCCGCCGACGCCGAACTTCATATCTCTTCTTGTCACGACGCTGCTGCTTTTGGCATTAAGAGCTTCCTGCTTCAGGGAATCGGCCCACTCGTCAGGCCTCTGCTTGGCCATCTCGATCCGCTTTTTCAGCTCCAGTTTTTCAGTGAAGTTGAAGTCGTCGCTTTCCATGAAGGAAATGCCGGTATCGCCAGCTCCGTCGATGTCTGTTCCCACGTTCAGCTGCATGAATCCGAGGAATCTGGTCGGATCTGCGGTAGGAGCGATCTTTACTTCAAACATCTGCTTGCTGCCGTCCGTGTACTTATCGCTTGCAACGAGCTGAAGCACCTTGTTCACGAACTGGTCGCTGGTGCTCATATTGTTTCCGGCGTTGGTATTCATGGCGGATCCGTAGTTTCCAAGGTCGCTCTGCAGCTGCGTGCTTCTATCCACCCGTCCGGCACCTGTCAGATTGCAGACGCGGAGCCCAAGATCCTCTTTACGGTTCAGGGTAACGCCGTCGCGGTAATACTCCAGATAAGTGCCGGTAAGCGTACCGGAGCTGACAGTGCCATCCAGACTGTCTGCACTAAGCTCCACGGTGTATGTGGTCATTTCCTGATCGATAAACGGATATGCGTCGCTGCAGCTGACATTTGAGGAATAGCTGGCGTTATCCGCTATCTTCCGGCCGTCGGAAGTAAAGAGCTGCAATCTGTTCGGAGCGTTCGAAAGCCGCTCCTCGCCCCACCACAGGGCGATGCTCGTCAGCGTTGCGGTCGGAGATGTATCATTCGGGCCTATCCGGTCCGTACCGCACAGGATATCGGTCTGCGTGCCGTTTACCTCGACATACTGCCCGATCAGGAACGGGTGCTTTTGCCCCGATGGATTGCTTCTGAAATTGACGATTGCATTGCCGCTGCTGATATAGTAACGGACGTTGATGCTCGCGTCCATGTTGATGAGGAGCGGATAATAATCATCGTTGTTTGCGCGGCTGATGCAGAATGCATACCGGATGCCGCTGGATGCGTTCAGGGAATCGCCTGCGGTCCATTGGGTCTGGTCCATGGTGATCTCGAGTTTTCCGTCCGTGCCAAGGGTGACGGTTTGATCCACATTGCCCAGAACGGAAGGATTCGCACCCGTATTAAGGCCGAACGCTGCCTGCGGCTGGTAGCTGCCGTTGAAATATACGCCCCCGCGGAAGGTAATGTCTCCGGTATACGGAGTACCGTCCGGTTCCTTGAGATATACGTAGGCGTAAGCCGCCTGGCGCAGTGTCAGGTAGTTGCACGGATACAGCTCGAGTTTTGAGTGATCCTGCTCTCCGGAAAGAAGAGACTCCGCCTTGACCGTGCCAAGGTAGACGGTGCCTTCCGACACCGCCTTGCAGTAGAGAGTGGACGCGATCCCGCTTTCCTCGTAGAGAGCCAGCGCGCCGCTGTCGTCCGTATATACGGTGACGGTATTGCCGTCTCCGTTCACATAGCGAAGCTCCGTCCTTACCTTCGGGTCAGCCTGGAACAGATATAGCTTGTCTTTGAGCGTCTCAACGGTCACATCCAGCGTATCCGTCATACCGGTAAGAGAATGAGTCGCCGTTATCTGCGTCGTGCCGTTCCCGATACCTGAAAGGAGGAAATCCGTACCGGGCCTGTAATATGAATATGAGTAATTGCGGATGTCTTCGTAAACGTCTCCCTGCAGATAATTGATCGTAGCGACGCTGTTGTTGCTGGAAGCCCACGCAAGTCTGTCCGCAAGCTCTGCCCATGCAAACTCGCCGTAGTTGGCCGAAATGACATTATGCAGAGAGATATCGCGGCCCAGTGCGAGAATTTCTGCGGAGCTCATCTGAGAGATCTGCGGGATGTTGGACATTGTTAAGCTGTCCGCGTTCTTGCCGTCCACCAGAATGCGGAGGGCATCCTCGTCATAGACATAGAGCAGGAAGGAATCGTAGCTCCATGTACTGTCCGTACCGTTTTTCGCCTTTACGGTAACGGTATAGACCTGCCTGAAGCTGGTGGGATCAGACGATGTTGACACAACGTCCGAAAGAGAAAGCGTGTAGCTGCCGGTATATCCGCCCCATCCGTCATGCGTCCCGGGGGCGCTGATCGTAACGACCTCTTCATTTCCGCGCATGACCTGCATTTCGAACATGCCGTCCGTAAATTTGTCGAAGTTGCTGATCGTCCACGGGATCGCAACACTGCCGGCAGTATCCAGCAGATAATAGCTGTCGAGCGTCCCGAAAGAGACCTGCGCAGGGGCAGCGGTGATCTCTATGTCAACGGATGCGGAATACTCTCTGCCGTCAAGGGTATATGAGACCACGGCTGTGTACTCGTTCCAGTTTTGCCCGGTCGTAGAGTCGTACCAGTATGTAAGGTACTCCCCGGGGATGATGATGCCCTCGCCTTCCGTATCGCCTTCCCACTTTTTAAGCTCTGTACTGCCCCTAAGATACAGGGCAACATGGTAGGTCCCGGCACCTCCGGCTGTGACCCAGAGATTGCTGTTCCAGTACAGCGGGAGGCTGGTCCCGGAGGAGATCTTTATCTCGCGCGAGGAATTCGGTATGGCCAGATACGGAGCGTGGGCCGACTGAAACTGCAGCACAAAGAAAGCGCCGTTGTTGACTGGCTCTATATTTCCGTTTCTGGCAAAGAGGATGGGAAATACCGCGTGTTCGTATTTGGGCGTTATGTATCCGTCTTTGTCGATATCCGCACAGTCGCAGGATGCAGTGACCACGTCCGTTTCTGCCTGCATGAGTCCCCATACGAAATCGGCATAAGGGTCCTGATCATCACCTACTGTCGTACAGTACGACGTATCTCCGAAGCTGTAGTCGTCGGCGTCGAGGACCGGGATGACCCGGATCGTCGGGCTGGCGGAAAGGTCTACCGGGATCACCTCGGCCTCTTGCGTAGAATAATCCCGCTTCATTATCCGGTCGATGTCCTCAAGATCGGGATCTTCATATTCGACCACCACGCGGATGCTCAAATTCTCCTTCGCTATCAGCTTTGTCGGGCGGATGACGAAGGTGTCGTACAAATCGAAGGCCGGAATGTCTCCCGCATAATCACCGACGTTCTCGTTCGGATCTACGTAGTAAAACAGCAGCACGGTGCACTCCAAAGGCTCGTTTGCTGCAGGAATCGCATTCACAGGGATATAGAGCCTGCTGACCAGTTTGCCGCCGGTCACTGCGCCTTCGATCCCTCCCTCGATATCTCTGATTGGAAACAGGCGTTGGCCGTTGTACGGTTCTTCGGCGCCTGGGACATAGACGCTGTAATAAAGATCATTGAATCTGGCAGTCCCCTCCTGTACATCCACTTTCAGTTCCGATAGCAGCCAGGCGGTCCTTTCGGGATCATCTGAAATATCTGCGGATACACTCAGTACATACTCTGACGTTTGCGTCTCCCAGCCGAGTTTTGCGCTGACGCCGGTAAACGTGTGCGGCTTCGTGACGCTTTCAACGGAAACGGGTACTGAAATCGTTGAGAAGCTTTGATCCGTGAAAGAAGAGCCCTGATTGCCGAAAACGTCTTCCGTATTGTATTCGGTCACCCTCAGAGACTGAGGAGCAGCCTCCGAAACCGGATAAAGGAATACCTGCAGCCTGGAGTCTCCTGCATCCTGAACGGCGCGGAGCGTCTGCCCGTTGACTCTGATGGTTGTTCTGGAAGCCTTTACGGGCTCAGTGAACAACGCCAGGATCGGTATGCACATACCGGGATAATACATTCCGTTTTCTATTGTATAAAATTGATCGCTTATCAGCTTGGGTGCTGTATGGCTGTCAAAAACAAGGCTTGCGCCGGCCAGTCTCCACCTGTAGTTTCCGTAGGGAGGGGCCGTCTGCGAGACGGAGGTCGCTCCGCCGGCAGATTCGATGTAGATCGCACTATTCTGGATGATCGGTTCGTCGTAACCAGTAACAGGCTCGTCATTATTCAAATATGCAGTGAACAGCGAAGACGGCAGATATTCCATGCTGAAAGTCTTCCGGAACACGATGCCGTAAGAAGGATCATCATTATAAATATTCAGATTATTGTAATCGTTGCTTTTTCCGGTCGGTATCGAGCTGCTGTCGAGGTTGTCGTTGTTGGCTCTCAAGTTGACCCTGCTGCCGTTTTGCAATGCTGTGAAATGTCGATAGAAGCCCAGGTCGACGGAGCCGTTAAGGGGATAAAGAGACTTGTTGCCCAGCAGTATATCGTAGCCCTGATCGTGGTCTATCGGCCCGATCTCCGTGATATAGCTGATCTGCGCATCTGTATAGTATCCCTGTCTCGAAAGCTCCAGTGCTTCGATAAGGTCAAGGGTATCCTCAGGAAGCGATTCCTCGTCGTCATATACGGGAAGGGTCCAGCCCAGATATGTGCCGTCATTGACCGTAGTTCCTTCCGCCGCAGGAATAGATATGGAATCCCTCAGCCCCGCAGGGGTCCCCGGTCCGATATAGTCGCTCCACCGGAAGACCCTGCTCATGACGTCTTTGTCCGAGCCGTCTTCATCGGCAAGCAGCGCGTTGACGATGCGGACGTCCAGAAGCAGGAGACAGTTTTCCGTTCCCGGGGCAGTATACGGTTCGACCGTAAAACCCTCGTCGGGGCCGAACGTCACCGACGCGCACCCGTCCTGGCTTGCGTTGAATACGACGTCCTCGGTCTTAAGCCCTGTAGCGGCAGCTCCGTCATACAGCCTGCAGTTGATAGGCCTGATCCGCCAGGTGAATCTCACTTCCTGCCCCGGAGCGGCTCCAGCCAGATCAGCGCGGAACCGGCCATTATGAAGCTGCGTTATGCTGACGCGCGCGCCAAGATCACGGTCGTCCGCGGCCAGCAGGCTCGCGCCGACTGAAGCCGTATTACTGCCGCGCAGTGTGATGCCCTTTGTGTTGACCTGGTCGATGAGAGACGCATAGGAATCTTTCTGTTCCCGAGTCCATTCTCCGTCGGAATAGTATGTGTTCCTGATATAGGAAACATAATCCTCTATCTCGATCATGGTCTTCACATCGGCAAGCGTGACCGGAGATCCGTCCACTGTGATTATCTTATCTGGGTCGAAGTCTCCGGAAAGGACCTCCCTCAGTTCGGAAAGCGAGATCTCATCTCCGTCCATGCGTATGGACCAACTCTCCATGAGATGCCCGTCCTCGTCCAGGAGTCCGTAGTGCTCCATCATGGCGTAATAGAGCTCGGCCTCATCCTCGCTTCCCACTATGTCCTGAATAGCATTCAGTATCTCCCGATTGTATTCCGGATCGTTGTCCGCAAGTGAGGCAAATGCCTGTACAGGCATTAGAGAAAAAGTCATGACCAGCGTCAGAATGATGGCTGTTATTCGCATGCCGAGATGTTTCACAGTGATCCCTCCTTGCGCGCTTTTTGCGCTGCGTCAGCGAAACAGGAGCCTTGCTTTATTTCCGTCTTGTCAAATCTTGACAAGATATCACTCTACCTTTTATAATCTTAACTTGACCACCTATGGTCAAGTCAACCGTTTGGAGGCGGGTTTTATGATATTTCCAGATAACAGAAGGCTTTTTTCGATCAGTGAAATGGCACATGCCTGCGGAGTCAGCCGGACTACGCTGATCCGCATGGAGAAAGACGGGTTCCTGAAACCGTACCTCATCGATCCAGGCAGCGGATACCGTTATTACGATCTGCAGAACGTGACGGCGGTCGGTCAGTATCAGAGGCTTCAGGAGACCGGTCTTTCGAGAAAGGAGATCGCTGATCTGTATTATGAACGAGTTGACAGCAGAAAGTTCCTTGAAGAACAACGGCAGAAACTGAGCAGGCTGCAGAGATTTCTTGATGAATACGAGCTTCGTCACAATCACTCAAAAAGCTTTAGCTTTTCTTTCGTGACGCTCCCGGCTGTGACCTGCTACTGTACTGATATCACGGCCCGCTTCCCCGAGGAAATGGCGACTCTGAGCTATCTGGCTCATGAAAGATGTGTGGCAGAGGGGTATCAGGTGATCGGAAGCGAACCGTTATTCGGCATCCCCGAAGAACAGTTCCCGCGAATGGCATATGATGGGACCGAGCTGCATTCCTTGATCTGCATCCCCGTGGTCCCCGGTTCGGGACCGGAGCATAAGCTGCGCTTTTTCCCCGCCTCAGAAGCGTTCACTATCCTTGGTTTCGGGCATTTTTCCATCGTTTCGGATCTCTGGGATCGCTTATGGGCAGAATTTGACGAACAGGGCCTCGAGGCCTCCGGTCCCGCGAGATTCATCGCCCTTGTCGGTCCCTATGCCGGCGCGCATTACAAGCCCGGAGATTTCTGCTATGAATGCGCGGTCCCGATAAAGGATAAAAAGAGATAGACCGCAGTCCGAATAGGCAACAAAAAACCGCCCCTTTTGGAGCGGTCTATGGAGCTCGCGGCCGGACTCGAACCGGCGACCTGCTGATTACGAATCAGCTGCTCTACCAACTGAGCCACGCGAGCATCTTTTGCGCAGCATACGCTGCAACTATTGAATAATATCACAAAACGCGGAAGAATAAAACATGTTTTTGCCGAGGCCTGCTGAACACGGATCAGAGGCTCTCAACCGCAGACCAGAGACAGCAGGTCTGCAGGCGAGTCGATCTCAAAATCGGGCTTCTGGGCGCCGGTGCGGTCTTCGGGCGGGAAGCATATGCTCCAGTTCACCGCGCAGGTGTCAACACCCGCGTTGTTGCCACAGAGTATGTCGAAGCGGCTGTCGCCTACGTACAGTGCCTCATCCTTGCTGACGCCCAGTTTTTCAAGGCAGAGCTGCACAGGATAGGGGTCGGGCTTGTGCACGTGGGTGTCGTCGGCCGAAACGATGGCGTCGATGAGGTCCGCGCAGTCGAATTTATAGAATCCGTTCTTCGTGGAGCTCCAGACGCGCGAAGTCACGAGGCCGAGCAGTATGCCGGCGTCCTTGAGCGCGCGAAGCATCCCGTCCACCCCGTCGAACATGTAAATGGGCTCGTCCCAGATCTTCATCTGGTATTCGCGGTAGGTCATCACGCACTCGTCGGGATCGCGGCCGGGCAGCATGTAAAGCATGGTGTCGCGGAGTATCTCCCCGAAGGTCTTCACGACTTTGCTGCGGTCTGCGGGGTGCCCTGTCATCTTGTTGAACAGGTGGTCCCAGGACCCGAGTATTATCTTGTTGGTATCCATGACCGTCCCGTCGAAATCGAAGAGTACGGCTTTATATCTATTCATCGCCTGTATCCTTTTTTGCTTTTTGTATTACAGCTTCCACCTTTTCAGCCGCCAGCTCAGCGGCTTTCTCTGCCGCGCTCGGTGCCTCGGTATGGGGCATGTAAGCGCTGTTGTAGAGGTGTATGTAGCCTCCGTCGTTGAGGTTCCTTATTACTATGAGGGTGAGAGGAAGAATGAAGATGCCCAGGGGGCCGAGCAGGGTCACACCCAGGTAGATGCTCACGAGCATCAGCACCGGGTGAAGGCCGAGGGTCTGGCCGACCAGCTTGGGCTCTATCATGTTTCTGATGAAGGTGATTATGACATACAGCAGCACCAGGCCTATCGCCATCTTCAGCCTTCCCTGCACAAGGGTTATAAACGCCCATGGAATGAGGACGGTTCCGGAGCCGACCACGGGGAGTATGTCGAAGACCGCAATTATGAGGGCCACCGTGAGCTGATTGTCTATCCCGAGTATCAGGAAGCCTATGTTGAGCTCAACGAAGGTTATGCACATGATCGAGATATAGGAGAGCAGGAGCTTTCCTACGCTTGCGCCGTTCTTGAAGCGGAAGGCGCCGCTGATGAAATCCCGGGTCTTATCGCTTATCTGCGCGTTCACGAAATAGCTGATGCGCGGATAATCCATCGTGAAGAAGAACGAGGAGATGACCCCGAAGAGTATGCCTATCAGGGCTCCCGGAATGCCCGAGACCACGCCTCCGCCGAGGCTTACGACCGCCGATGAGGCGTCGCTGACTATGCTCGACAGGCCGCTCATGACGTTGGCCGAGATCTGGCTGAGCTCATCCTGCAGCTCCGGATCCACGAAGGAGATGCCCCCGTTGAACCAGTTCAGCACCTGTCTTACCGCGGGAGCTATGCTGCGCGAATAAAGGTCAGGAAAGCCGGCGAACCACTCGCCGACAGCCCCGGCTATCAGCATCACGAGGCGCACGAGTACGAAGCCGACGACCCCGTAGAGCAGCACCACCAGCACCGCGGACGCGGCCTTGCGCGGCACGTGCAGCTTTTCTGTGCACCAGGCCGCGGGCTTCCTTAGAAGAAGCATGATCAGCACCGCGATCATAAACGGCATGAGCGCATAGATGACATAGCGGCAGAAGACGTAGTAGATCGCGATCAGCACGACGGCGTAGGCGAAATTGATCAGAAAAGTTTTTTTTCTATCGACATCTTCTTTCATTTCCCTTAAGCGGGCTGCTGCCCGCAAGTTTTACGACTTTTTCGAGGCGTTCAGACTCGCGTTTATAAAAGTGTCAAGGGCTCCGTCCATCACCGCACCGACATTCGAAGTCTCAGCCTCGGTCCGGTGATCTTTTACCATGGTGTAGGGCTGGAACACGTAAGATCTGATCTGGCTGCCCCAGGCGATCTGATTGTGATCGCCGGAGATATCGCTGATCTTGTCCTTGTGCTCCTGCTTTGCTATCGCCTGCAGCTTTGAATAGAGCATGCGCATTGCGTACTCGCGGTTCTGTATCTGCGAGCGCTCGTTCTGGCAGGTCACGACTATGCCGGTAGGCAGATGAGTGATGCGGACCGCGGAATCGGTCTTGTTGACGTGCTGGCCGCCCGCGCCCGAGCTTCGGTAGGTATCGATGCGAAGGTCGTTCGGGTCTATCTCGACCTTTATGTCTTCGGGAAGCTCAGGAATGACGTCGACAGACGCGAAGCTCGTCTGGCGCTTGCCTGCCGCATTGTAGGGGCTGATGCGCACCAGCCTGTGCACCCCGCGCTCGCACTTGAGGTGGCCGTAGGCAAGATCGCCTTCAACAAGCATGGTGACGCTCTTTATACCGGCCTCGGGGTCCGGCTGATAGTCAATATACTTGACCTTGTAGCCGTGCGACTCGCTGTAGCGGGTGTACATGCGCAGCAGCATGGCCGCCCAGTCCTGGGATTCGAGCCCGCCCGCGCCCGGATGTATGGAGAGTATGGCGTTATTGCCGTCGTACTCGTCCGTCATGAGGGTCTGCAGCCTCAGGTCTTCCATGAGCTTAACAAGGGAGTCGAACTTCTCCGCGGCTTCGTCCGCCAGCTCTTCATCCTCGCCCTCGTCGGCCATCTCGCACATCAGTTCGATCTCCTCGAGCTCGCTCTCGCAGTCTGTGTACTGCTTGAGCTTTCTCTCAAGCTCGCCCTTCTGCTTCATGGTCTTCTGGGCGCGCTCTATGTCGTCCCAGAAGCCCGGGGTCTCGACCTCGAAATTGAGGTCCTCGAGCTTTGCCTTGACGCCGGCTACGTCAAAGAGACTCTCTCAGTTTCCCGAGAGACTCCTTGGCGGCGGGGACGGCGTTCCGTATGTTGTCTGTCTTCAGCATTATGCGTTCCTCCCGCAGCAGTTCTTGTACTTTTTGCCGCTCCCGCAGGGGCAGGGATCGTTGCGGCCGGGTTTCTTTTCAACACGTATGGGCTGAGGCTTGGCTCCGCTGTTCGCGATGCCGGGCCTCGCGCTCCCGCGTCCGTTCGGGGACGCGTTGGCGAGCCCTCTCTTCGCCCTTTCTTCGTCGGCAGCCGAGCGGACCTCGTCCTTGGTTCCCGTGCTCTGGCCGACCTGTATGACCTGCTTGCGCTCAGCGTCGGTCACTATCGTGACGCTGAACAGGTACTTTATCATGTCGTCGCAGATGGATTTGACCATGTACTCGAACATGTCCGCGCCCTCGTTGGCGTAAGCCTGGGCGGGGTCGGACTGGCCGAGAGCACGCAGGCCGATGCCCGTCTTGAGGTCTTCCATGGCGTCGATGTGGTCCATCCACTTGGTATCGACTATGCGCAGCAGCAGCATGCGCTCTATCTCGCGCAGGCGCTCCTCGCCTATCTCCTCTTCCTTGCGCTTATACGCCGACTCGAACATCTCCATGAGGGCGCCGAGCAGCTTTTCCTCGTCGAGCTCGGTCTTCTGCTCCTCAGTAAAGTTCAGGCCGGGCAGATAGGTGCTGACGTTCCTGATCTTGGTGTTCAGAAGGTCGAAGTCCCACTCCTCAGAGAACTTGGAAGTCGCGGAGAAGTATTCCGCGATCTCGGTGGCGATGTCGCGCATCATCGAGAGTATGTGCTCGCGAAGGTCTTCGCCGTGGAGCACCCTGTTGCGCTCCGCGTAGATGGTGCTGCGCTGGCGGTTCATGACGTCGTCGTACTGCAGCACGTAGCGTCTGGTGCTGTAGTTGCGGCCTTCGACGTTCTTCTGCGCGTTCTCTATGGTCTTGGAGAGTATGCCGGCGGCAATACGCTCGTCGCCCATGCCCATCCTTTCCATGAGGCCCTGGACCCTTTCGCCTCCGAAGAGTCTCATCAGGTCGTCGTCGAGCCCTACGTAGAATATCGAGGAACCGGGGTCTCCCTGGCGTCCGCTCCGGCCGCGCAGCTGGTTGTCGATGCGGCGTGCCTCGTGGCGCTCGGTGCCGATTATGCGAAGGCCTCCGAGGGCCTTGACCTGCTCCTGTTCAGGCTTCTGCTCAGCCTTGAACTGCTCGTTGAGCTCCTTGTATTTAGCGCGCGCCTCGATGAGCGCGGGGTCTGTCAGCGTGACGAAACTGGTCGCGTAGGATATCGCCTCGTCGTCATAGCCGAGCTTCTTCATCTCGCGGCGGGCTTCGAAATCGGGGTTGCCTCCGAGTATGATATCGGTACCGCGGCCTGCCATGTTGGTCGCTATGGTGACGGCTCCGAGACGGCCGGCCTGGGCGACTATCTCAGCCTCGCGCATATGCTGCTTGGCGTTCAGAACGTTGTGGGGAACGCCCCTCTTGTTGAGCCTGTCGCTCAGCAGCTCTGACTTTTCTACGGATACAGTGCCTACCAGCACCGGCTGGCCAGTGGCGTGTGTGGCGACTATGTCCTCGACTATCGCCCTCACCTTGGCCTCGTGGTTGGAATAGACCGCGTCCTCCTCGTCGTCCCTGACGACGGGCTTGTTGGTCGGTATCTCCACGACCTGCATGTTGTAGATCTCGCTGAACTCGGTCTCTTCGGTCTTGGCTGTACCGGTCATGCCCGCGAGCTTGTCGTACATGCGGAAGTAGTTCTGCAGCGTGATGGTCGCAAGGGTCTTGGACTCGCGCCTAACCTCTATGCCTTCCTTGGCCTCGATGGCCTGGTGCAGGCCGTCGCTGTAGCGGCGCCCGAACATGAAACGTCCGGTGAACTCGTCGACGATGACGATCTCGCCGTCCTTTTCGATGTAGTCGACGTCGCGCTTCATGATGGCGTGAGCCTTGAGGGCGATGAGCACATGGTGGTTGATGTCCATGTTCTCGGGGTCGGAGAGGTTCTCTATCTTGAAGTACTTCTCGCACTTGGCCACGCCCTGCTCAGTGAGCGAGACGCTCTTGTCCTTCTCTTCGACTATGTAGTCGCCGGTGAGGGTGACAGTGCCTCCGAATCGGGGATCCCCGTCCTCTATCTTTTCGCCCCTGTGCAGGGTGCGGACGAATCTGTCGGCTATCTGGTAGAGCTCGGTCGATTTTGCTCCCTGACCCGAGATGATGAGCGGGGTGCGCGCCTCGTCGATGAGTATCGAGTCGACTTCGTCGACTATGGCGTAGTGGAGCGGCCTCTGCATCTGCTGCTCCTTGTAGATGACCATGTTGTCGCGCAGGTAGTCGAAACCGAACTCGTTGTTGGTTCCGTAGGTGATGTCGGCCATGTACGCTGCCTTGCGGGCGTCGGGCTTCACGTCGTGGATAACGCAGCCGACGGTGAGGCCGAGGAAGCTGTAAAGCTTGCCCATCCACTCCATGTCGCGCTTGGCGAGGTAGTCGTTGACGGTGACCACGTGCACGCCCTTGCCTTCGAGAGCGTTCAGGTAAACGGGCAGGGTCGCTACGAGCGTCTTGCCTTCGCCTGTCTTCATCTCTGCGATATTGCCCTGGTGCAGGACCACGCCGCCGATTATCTGCACGCGGAAGTGCTTCATGCCGAGGCTCCTCCACGCTGCTTCGCGGCAGACCGCGAAGGCTTCCGGCAGTATGTCGTCAAGGGTCTCGCCGTTCGCTAGCCTCTCCTTGAAATACGGGGTCTTGGCTTTAAGCTCATCATCGCTCAGAGCCTGCATCGCCTCGTCGTAGGCTTCCACCTGATCGACGATCTTTTCTATCTTTTTGATTTCCTTGGAGTTCCAGTCTCCGAAGATCTTATCGAATAATCCCATGTAGTCGCTCCTTTACAGTAACAGTGAATTATAGCATGAAACCGGGGCCCGAGCCAATGCCGCCGCGCAAATCTGCACAATAAATACACAAAGCCCCGACTCTTCCGTCACTATATATGACGCAGATCGGGGCCTTTTTATTTCAGCTTTATGAAAACTATTTGCGGAGACCTTTACTTTTTCGCTTCCGCCTTGCGGCGCTCGCGCGCGGACACGATGATGGCGCAGGATGCGTCGCCGGTGATATTGACTGTCGTGCGGCCCATATCGAAGATGCGGTCTATGCCCGCCACGAGAGCGATGCCCTCAACGGGGAGCCCTACGCTCTGCAGCACCATTGCCAGCATTATCATGCCCGCTCCGGGAACTCCCGCGGTGCCGATGGAAGCCAGCGTCGCGGTCAGCACTATGGTGAGCATCTGGGGGAAGGTCAGCTGTATGCCGAAGCACGAAGCGATGAACACGGCGCAGACGCCCTGGTAGATCGCGGTGCCGTCCATGTTGACCGTAGCGCCGAGGGGCAGCACGAAGGCTGAGACGTCCCTGTCAGCGCCGAGCTTCTCTGAGCACTCGATGTTGAGCGGCAGAGTGCCGACGGAGGAAGCCGAGGAGAAGGCCATCATCATCGCGGGGAGCATGCCCTTGAAGAACTTGACCGGGCTCATTCCGGCTCCCGCCTTTACCGCTATCGAATAGACCACCGCCGTGTGGACGATGTACGCGAGATACGCCACCAGCAGCACCATTGCCAGCGAACCGAGTATCGACGCGCCGTTTTCTGCCACCACCGGGCAGATTAGGCAGAACACGCCGATCGGGGAGAGCTTGATAATCATCTCCATCGCCTTGAGAAAGACGTCATTGAGGGTATCGACCGCCTTGAACTCGATCTGCTTCTTTTCGCCGATCAGCAGCAGCGAGAAGCCGATGATAAGGCTTGCCACGATGATCTGCAGCATGTTGGCGTCAACGAAGGGCTTGAGGAAGTTCGACGGGAAGATGCCGACCATGGTGTCCATGAAGCTCACGGGATCTTTGGCGGCATACTCGAGGTCTGTGGTCTGCAGCACGGGGAACACGCCCTTGAAGATGTTAGCGAACACGAGGCCGATGATGATCGCTACCGCGGTCGTACAGAGGTAATAGATGATGGTCGTGATGCCGACGGAGCCCACCTTGCGGATGTCGCGCATGGAGATGACGCCTGCCATGATCGAGAAGAAGACCAGCGGCGTGACGACCCACTTGACGAGGTTCAGAAAGATGGTACCGAAGGGCTTGATGTAGCCGTTGGCGATCGCGGGGTTTCCGCTGAGCGCGAAACCGGCGATGATGCCCAGCACCAGCGCAATGAAGATCTGCATCGCGAGCGACAGCTTTTTCTTGGGTTTTGTTTCCATATGTGAGTCCTCACTTTATTTTTGTAATTGTACTATATCTGAAAAACATAGTTCAAGAGCGCCTGTGGCCGGAAAGTAATGAAAATGTAAATTGACGCGGGGGCGGCTCCGTGTTAATCTAATAGCGACTCAAAAAAGTCTCATCAAGAGCGGCTGAGGGACCAGGCCCTGTGAAGCCCGGCAACCTGTATGTTCAGAGAACTGAACGGATAAGGTGCCAAATCCTGCAGAAATTTATTTCTGAAAGATGAGGATATACGCAACACCTGCGCCTCTTCTTTCGGGAGAGGCGTTTTATATTCGCCCCCGTACCCGAACCGCATAAGGAGGAACCATCACAATGGCAAAAAGATTTTTCTCGTCCGAGTCTGTTACCGAAGGGCATCCCGACAAGGTCTGCGACCAGATCTCCGACGCAGTGCTCGACAGCGCTCTGGCCCAGGACCCCTACAGCAGGGTCGCCTGCGAGACCACGGTAACGACAGGTCTCTGCAGCATCATGGGCGAGATCACTACCGAGGGCTTCGTAGACTTCCAGCAGGTCGCGCGCGACGTGATCAAAGACATCGGCTACACCAAGAGCGAATACGGCTTCGACAGCTTCAGCTGCGCGGTGATAAGCTCGATCCATCAGCAGAGCGCAGACATAGCCATGGGCGTCGACAAGGCTCTCGAATACAAGGAAGGGACCATGTCCGAGGAAGAGGCTATTGACCGCAACGGAGCCGGAGACCAGGGCATCATGTTCGGCTACGCCTGCACCGAGACCCCGGAGCTAATGCCGCTGCCCATCTCTCTTGCGCAGAAACTCGCCATGAGGCTTGCAGAAGTGCGCAAGAACGGCACGCTCAAGTATCTGAGGCCCGACGGCAAGACCCAGGTCACCGTCGAGTACGACGACTGGACCCCTGTAAGGGTCGACACCGTGCTCATCGCGGCCCAGCACGACCCCGACGTCACCCAGGAACAGATCAAGAAAGACATAATCGAGCACGTCATCAAGCCGGTCATCCCGGCGGATATGCTCGACGGCGCCACTAAATACTACGTGAACGCCACCGGACGCTTCGTCATCGGAGGCCCGTACGGAGATTCCGGCCTGACCGGCCGCAAGATCATTGTCGACACCTACGGCGGCTACGCCCGCCACGGCGGCGGCTGCTTCAGCGGCAAAGACCCCACCAAGGTCGACCGCTCCGCATGCTACGCTGCCCGCTACGCGGCAAAGAACGTCGTCGCCGCAGGGCTCGCTGACCGCTGCGAGATAGAGCTGGCCTACGCCATCGGCGTCGCCCGCCCGCTCTCCATCCTGGTCGATACCCAGGGAAGCGGCAGGCTGCCCGATGAGCAGATCGCGGCCCTTGTCGAGAAGCATTTCGACTTCCGCCCGGCGGCTATCATCCGCGACCTCGACCTCCGCAGGCCCATCTACAGAAAGACCGCAGCTTACGGCCACTTCGGCCGCGAGGACGCGGACTTCACCTGGGAGCGCACAGATAAGGCTGAAGAACTGAGAAAAGACGCAGGCTTATGATCTTAAACACCGAAATGCAGGCAGTCCTCACGGACTGCCTGCTCGATATGGGCGTCCTTTTGATAGACGCGGGCGCCGAGATAAGCAGGGTCGAAGACACGCTCAGCCGCATGGCCCACGCCTACGGCGCGAAGCGCGCCGATGTTTTCGCGCTCACTAACTATCTGAGCGCCACGCTCGAATTCGAGGGCGGCGCCCCGCTCACCGAGACCCGCCGCATAATGCAGAGCGGTGGCACCGACCTTTTCCGCATAGAAAAGCTCAATGAGCTCTCGCGCGAGTGCTGCGCCGCTCCGTTCAGCCCCGAAGATCTGCGCGCCAGGGTAGATAAGATCTCGTCAGGCAAAAAGCCTTTCAGCTTCGTTCTCGGCGGCAGCATACTTGCCGCGGGCGCCTTTGCCGTCTTCTTCGGAGGCAGCGTATGGGACGGCCTCGCCGCCGCGGCACTGGGCGCCATGATAGCCGTCCTGGGCGAGCGCCTGAGCCGCACTCAGGTCAGCACGGTAGTCTCTGATCTTCTGCTCTCGCTCATCACCGGCCTGTGCGCGGGCCTGCTCTGCCATTTCATCCCCGTGCTGCTGATGGACAAGATAATCATAGGCGATATCATGCTCCTGATACCAGGGCTCGCGATGACCAACGCCGTGCGCAACATACTCAGCGGCAACACGATCTCCGGCTTCATACGCCTTTGCGAGAGCCTTATCTGGACCGGAGCCATAGCCGGAGGCTTCATGCTCGCCCTCATCTTTACCGGGCTGCTGTTTTAGGAGGGAACGCGATGGATGTCAAAACTGTAGTGATCCAGCTGGTCTCCGCGTTCATAAGCTCTCTCGGCTTCAGCCTGCTCTTCGGAATGAGGCCGAAGTATCTGGCTCCCGCGTCGTTCGGAGGCCTGTTCACCTGGGGCGTCTATCTGCTCTGCGCACAGATCTTTACCGGAGCCTTCATGCCCTGTTTCATTGCTTCCGCCTACGCGGTGATGTTCGCGGAGTTCCTCGCCAGGATGCTCAAGACCCCGGCCACGCTCTTCGTCATACCTGCCGTGATACCTCTGGTCCCCGGAAGCTTCCTCTACTACGCGATGGACAGCGCCGTTCACGGAGAACGCGCGGCCGCGGCGGAGTTCGGCACAAAAGCCCTGGTCTTCGCCCTCGGCATAGCTGCGGGACTTTCTGTGGTCACCGCCCTGCGCGAGCTGCGGACCAGGAAATAAAAAACGGACCCCTCCGGGTTCAGGGTCCGAATGCTGACAGTGAGTATGATCCTCACTGTCATTTTTTATTTTCCGGTCTTTCGCAGTACGGCAGCGGATGTATGCCTTCGACCGTCTTGTGGCGCTCGCGGCAGGCAGTGCAGTTGCCGTGGTTAGGGCAGCCTTCCTTGGTGCAGGGGCAGTTCGGGTTAAAGATCTCCATCTTGGTTTCCATGTTTCCTCCTATTCCGCTGACTTGAGCGATTCGACCATGTCGATGAGCTTCATCTTCTTGTGTGCCATCATGTTAACTATAACACTGAACACCGCGGTAAGTACAGCGGCAAACGCGTAGCTGCGCGGGTCAGTGTCGCGGCCGAACATCATGAGGTCGATCTCGACCGATTTGACGAGCCAGGTGTGCAGTATGTGCCCCATCAGTATGCCAAGCGCTATGCCTATTATCGTGAGCACTATATTCTCACGGTAGACATAGGCCGAAACCTCGCCGTCGAAGAAGCCGAGGACCTTGATGGTCGCCAGCTCGCGCTTGCGCTCCGTGATGTTGATGTTGGAAAGGTTATATAGCACGACCATGGCCAGAGCCGCGGCGCTGATAATAACTATGACCACCACGAAGTCTATGCGCTCCATGGAGTTCAGATAGGTGTCGCGGATGTCGAATATGCGGCTGGTGCCGCTGGCGCCCTCGAGCTTCATGAAGTCTTCGAAGATGCGCTTGCAGACCGCGTCATCGTTGGTCGAGAGCTTCAGCTGGTAGGCGTTAGGGACCGCGGCCTTGCCGAACAGCGACTCGTAGGTCGAAGGCGTCATGTAGACGTAATGCGCGAGGTAATGCTCGTTGATACCGCCCACAGTAACTTCGCAGCGGGAGCCGGCGTCGACGGTAAAGCTGTCGCCGACCTTTACGCCTAGAAGCTCAGAGAGCTTCTGGCCTATTATGACCTTGCCCTCTTCGAGAGCGATGGGTTCCCCTGTGGCGGTATCCTTGAGATCGACGTAGCCGCTCAGCTGCCCGGCGTCGCAGACCTGTATATATGCCGTGGTCTGGTACTTCGGGCTTTCCGCGGTAACAGAATTCATATAGGCAGGCATCACTTCGGTGATGACCGGTTCGTCAGCGATGAAGCGTTCCACCGCTTCGCGGTCTTCATCGATGATATCCTTGTCGACGTTGAGTATGGCCTGGTAGCGGAAGATGTCGTTGAACTGGCGGTCCATGGTCGCGAGCAGCGAGTAGCGCAGGCCGAAACCGGCTATGATGAGCGCTGTGCAGCCGCCTATGCCTATGACGGTCATCCAGAAGCGCTTCTGGTAACGGAACAGATTGCGCGCGGTGACCTTGCTGAAGAAGTTCATGCGCCTCCAGAGCGGCGTGATGTATTCGAGGAACACGCGCTTGCCCGCAGAAGGAGCCTTTGGCCTCATGAGGGCCGCGGGGACCGAGCGCAGGGCGGACAGGCACGCCCAGAGGGTCGCTATCGTCGTGCAGGCGACTCCCGCGATCATAGAGAAAGCCGAGATGTCTGGATAGCTCAGCAGCCTTATATCGGGGACCTCGTACATGATCTGATATGCAGTGAATATCATCTTCGGAAAGAGCGTGTAGCCTATCGCAAGCCCCAGGACTCCGCCGATCAGGGCGGGCAGAGCCCCGTAGATGATGTATTTCTTTGAGATGTCGAAGGTGCTGTAGCCTATGGCCTTGAGGGAACCTATCTGTATGCGCTGGTCGTCGACCATGCGGGTCATGGTCGTAAGACATACGAGAGCAGCCACGAGGAAGAACAGCATCGGAAAGACCTTCGCGAGGTTGCCCATGCGGTCCGCGTCCTGGCCAAAGCCGAGGTAACCGGGATTGGAGCTGCGGCTGAGCACGTACCACTCGCAGCCTGTGATTTTGCTTATCTGCCTGCGGGCGTCGTAGAGCTTCTCCTGCGCGTCCGCTATCTTTTCTTCAGCCTCAGCCTTGCCGTCGAGGTATTCCTGATAACCGTCGGCGTATTCCTTCTCGCCGTCCTCGAGCTTTCTGCGAGCGTCGTCCAGCTCCTTCTGAGCGTCTTCGAGCTTCTGCGGGAGCTCGGCCTTGTTCTTTTCGAGCTCCGCAAGGCCTTCCTCGTATTCGGCGCGGCCGTCGTTATACTTTTTCCAGCCGTCGTCGAGCTCAGCGCGTCCCTTGTTGTATTCGGCCAGACCGTCTTCGTACTTTGCGCGGCCGTCCTCGTACTGCGCGAGGCCGTCCTGATACTTTTCGACGCCCCTGTTATATTCCGCCAGGCCGTCGTAGTACTGATCCCAGCCGTTATCGAGCTGGGCGCGGGCAGAGCGCAGCTGCGCTGCAGCGGAAGCCAGCTGAGCCTCTCCCGCCGCTATCTCGGCCTCGCCTGCCTCAAACTGAGCTATCAGGCTTTCTGCCTGGGCGATATATCCGTCGACCCTGCTGAAGCCTTCGTTTATGAGGGAGTCTATATCCTCCTCTTCGTCGATACGCGCCTCTATGCCGTCGATCGCGGAGCGCAGCCTGCTCAGGTCTTCCGCGGAGGCTCCGCCGCTTGAAGCGGCCTGATATGCCTGTTCAAGGAGATCGTTCGCGTATGCCTTGACGTCCGTATCTTCATCGCGACCGTCCCACTGCTGCTGAAGGCCGGCCAGCTGCTGCTCCGCCTGGGGCAGATATTCCTTTGCGAGCTCATACGCAGCCCTGCCTTCTTCGAGCTGGGCTTTTCCGCTCTCGAGTTCGCTCACCCCCGCAGCATACTGCGCGGCTCCGTCGCTGTACTGCCTTTCGCCTGACTGCAGCGACGCGAGAGCGCCGTCCAGTTCGTTTTTTCCGTCTTTGAGTTCCTTTTCTGCGTCTGCGAGCTCGGCCTTTGCGTCCGCGAGCTCCGCGGCCGCGTCGTCGAGCTCCGCTTTGGCGTCAGCCATCTGCCTTTCGCCGTCCTCAAGCTCCGCCAGAGCGTCATCGAGCTCTATCGCCGCGTCGCTCAGCGTCTGAGTTCCCTCTTCTATCTGTCTGTAGGCATCTTCCCTGCCTTCCTCGAATTCGCGCTCTCCGTCCCTCAGCTTGCGCCAGCCGTCGTCCAGCTCGGCCCTGGCGTCTTCAAGTTCCCTCTCGGCGTCCGCGAGCTTCTGCGCTGCCTCTTCCTTCGCGTCATCCAGCTCGCCCTGAGCCTTGTCAAGCTCACGGTTCGCGTCTCCGATCAGGTCGTCGTAGCGCTTCTGGGCGCGCAGCTCACCGAATGGCTTCAGCGCGTCGACCAGCGAATCTACATCGCCGTTATATTCATCAGAGAAAGCCACGGCTTCCTCCGCGCCTTCGGCCAGTACATAGGCCGCGGCATAATAATCCAGATCGAAGGCCCCGTCTGGAACATACAAAAAAGCGTCGACGCTGCCCGAGCCTATGCTGGCCGTGCCTCTTTCAACGCTTATGTAATACGGGCTCGCCGCCACTCCCGTGATGGTGAACTCCTCATATTTAAGGACAGGATCCTCCCCGTCATGGCGCAGCGTCACCCTGTCGCCTATCTGCATGTCAGCATCCTGGAGAAACTTTTTATCTACGATACATTCGTCCCCGGCCTCCGGCATGCGGCCTTCCTTGACCACGAGCGTGTTGACCCTCGAGGGAAGAGAATAGACCTTTACCACGAGGTCGCGCGAAGCGCTCTGAGCGAACATGTCCGCCTGGTGCGAAGGCTCGACGAAGGCAACGCCGGGCTGCTCCGCGATGGCCTGTATGTCTTCATCCGTGAGTCCGAGCGTGGAAAAGACCTGGATGTCCATGAATTCATGTTCATCCATGTATTTGTCGAGCGTTCCCTTCATATCGGGCGCGGTCGCCCTGAGCCCGCTCAAAAAAGCAACGGCGAGAGCGACCAGTATCAATATCGAAATGAACCGGCTCGAAGTATTCTTTATCTCCCTCAGAATGTCTTTGTTTAAGGCCTTCATCAGTTATTTCCGGGAAATGACGCGCTTACCACTCTATCTGTTCGACCGGGGTCGGCTGCTCGTTGACGTACATTTCCGATACCCTGCCGTTTTTTATACGTATTACCCGGTCCGCCATCGGGGTGATGGCGCTGTTGTGGGTGATGACCACGACGGTCACGCCCTTCTGCCTGCAGGTATCCTGAAGCAGTTTGAGGATAGCCTTGCCCGTCATGTAGTCGAGGGCTCCTGTGGGCTCGTCGCAGAGCAGTATCTTCGGGTTCTTGGCAAGAGCCCTGGCGATGGCCACTCTCTGCTGCTCTCCGCCCGAGAGCTGGGCCGGGAAGTTGCCCGCGCGCTCCGCAAGGCCGACCTCGGCAATGACTGTAGCGGCGTCAAGCGGATCGTTGCATATCTGCGCTGCGAGCTCTACGTTCTCGAGGGCCGTGAGGTTCCCGACAAGGTTGTAGAACTGGAACACGAAGCCTATGTCGTGCCTGCGGTAGGCCGTGAGCTGCCTCGCGTTCATGTCGCTGACTATCGTGCCGTCGACGCTTATGCGGCCTTCGCTCGCGGCGTCCATGCCTCCGAGCATGTTGAGCACGGTGGTCTTTCCCGCGCCGGAAGGGCCGACTATGATGCAGAACTCACCTTTTTCGACGTGAAAATCTATGCCGTCCGCGGCCTTGATGACCACGTCGCCGGTGCGGTAGATCTTTGATACGTTTTCGAATTCTATGAAAGACATCGCGCTCCCCCTCAGCCTATTCGCCGCCGAGATCAAGAGTCATGAGATATTCGGTAAAATCGTCGTAGCCGCTGTTCGCGAAATCGAAGACCAGCGAATCGTCGAAGTGATATCTGCCGGCGATCACGGGCCTGTCGGTAAAGGTGCGCTCGAGAGCGCTCTCGGCGGCCTTTATGCCCTCGTAGCTGAAGCTTGCTGCGACTATCTGCGGATCAGGCTCATCGAGCCTGCAGACGAAATACATGGTCTCGACGTCGTCATTGAGCTTGTAGAGAGGCTTTTCGACGTGGCTGTTATCCGGCTTGAAGTGCATGTACAGCTCTCCCGCGCCGTAGACCGACTCCGTCGCCCCGAGAGTGAGTTCGTCGAGGTCGAGGTCGAAGCTGTCCGAGGGATCGTCAAAATTGTATACGGTCACGTATTCCTCGCGCATCAGCTTCATCGCGGCTTCGTCACCGCTTATGCGCATGCGCGAATTGACCTTTGCGGAAACGACCTTGCCCCCGCTGACGCAGATCTCCGAGAACACGAGTATGTAGCCGCGCCCTGCCTCCACGAGAGACTCGCAGAGATAGACCGGTCTTTCCCCGTCGTCGGAGACCGAGATGGAATTCCTGAGCAGTTCCCCTACCTCGCTCTCGCAGACAGGGTCAGCGGCTCCTTCGGGAACGTCCTTGGCCGTAAGGAAACCTGCAGCTTCAAAGTCGCGGCTGAAGCCCCTCATCAGGAAGTAATTGACCACGCCGAAGTCGGTCTCAAGAGCCGTGCAGAGCTTGGAATTCAGGGCGTCGCGCTCTTCGGGGCTCAGGCTGACAGGGACTTTGGTCACAAAATCTATGTTCTGGGCCTCGGGTATGAGCGGCGGGAAAAGCCTTCTGCTCTCGTCGATGAAGAAATTGGCGAGCCAGCGCGCTTCCTTTTCGGTCAGGCTCTTCATATTTGCCCCGAGCCCGCCGAAGAACTCCTTTTTCTTGAGCTTTATCAGCGAAGGATCGTTGCCGTAGAGGCTCTCGATGAAGTCGAGCCCGAGCTCCACGTAGTCATAGTAATAGAACTGGTGGAAGTCGCGGGTGCCGCCGAACTCGGTCACGATCCAGTGTATATGCAGGCCAAGGACACCCATCAGGCGGGTGTCTGTTACCTCCGCGTCCGCGAAGCGGTAGAGCTCCTGAAGGTGCTCGTCGCGGGTGCCTTTTATCAATGTAAGTTTAGGTGCGGTCATTCTTATCCGTATAGTCAAAGACCAGGCTTTGTGAGCCTGGTCTTGATGCCAACGACTTATTAGTCGATGTTGTACTTCTGCTTGAACTTTTCTACGCGGCCGCCGCGGTTGACGAACTTCTGCTGACCGGTAAAGAAGGGATGGCACTGAGAGCAAACATCAAGACGGATCTCGTCCTTGGTGGACTTCGTCATAAATGTGTTGCCGCAAGCGCATGTTACCTTGCAGTCCTTGTACTCGGGATGGATACCTGATTTCATCGCTGTTACCTCCTTCTTTGAGATTGGTATATTCACCTGCGTCCCCGAGGGCGCAGAGAACTCACGCCTTAAAACGCCTAAACATAATAGCACAGCTTCGGCAGGTGTGCAAGGACTTTTTACATTCCGTTTTCGTCCGGCGTGGAGAGGGAGAGGTTCTCGAGAGATACATAGTCTTCGAGAGTGAGGCTCTTGTCGTTTCTTGCCTTGTTGAGGTAGTACTCGAGCAGGCGCTTGTTGCCGCGGCACATCTCGATGACCTCGACGTACTGCTCGTAGGAGAGGCTGTGATGAGGCTGGTCGTGCTCAGCCGGAGCCTTGGGAGCTTCAGCGTAGAGCAGGTTCTTGAGGCGCTTAGCGCACTCCGGGCAGATGCACCTGACGTCCTTGGCGCTTTCAATAGCAAATTCTTTTCCGCAGATCACGCATCCGCGCACTGCCTGTTTCTTTTCTGTCTTTAATGCCGCAGCACTCATTTCTTTACCTCCGCTTATGAAATAACGATCGATGCACGGGCTGTAAAACCCGATATATCTTCTAAACAATTATTATATCAAATAAGTGTTGTTTTGGGAGAATCTTTTTGCAAATCAAGCGGGCAAATCTGCTGGAGCAAGGCTCAGTCTATCCATTCCTCACCGTGCAGGTCGATGTCGATCTCACGGCTCCGGTCGCCGTTCACGTCCCAGGCCGCGATGACGCGCACGACGCTGTCCCTGGGCACCAGCGCCCTGTACCTGTTGTGGCCGGTACGGGAGAGAGGCTCGCCCTGAGAGGGATCGCTGCCGTCAAAGCTGAGATATACGGGAGCCCCGTCCTCGACGGTGACGACCACGCAGTATCCTCCGAGATGCGGGAACACGCTGACCGAAGGTTCGCTGATGCGCTCCGCCGCGTTATCACCGCGGAAGGAATAGTACGCGCTGCCTGCTTCGGGCTCATAGCCCTTGCGCCTCGCGAGCTCCGTCACGGTCACGAACTCGTAGTTCATCTGCGACAGGGTGTCGATGATGATGAGTGCCGCCTCGACGCTTGTCTGGTGTATGTCGTGCAGCAGGATGATATCGCCGTCCTTTACGCTGTCTATGACGTTCTGCGAAACGTAATCCGCGTCGCGGTATTTCCAGTCGTAGGGATCGACGCTCCAGATGATCAGCGGGACCCCGGCGGTCTTGAGCAGAGTGCTGTTCTTCGCCCCGTAGGGAGGCCTGAGCATGTAGCTGAAGCTGCCGCCCGCGGCATCGTTCAGGGCAGTCGAGGTCTTTTCGAGATCGCTCTTCATCCCCGAAGCCGAGTACTTTGTAAGATAAGCGTGCTTATAGCTGTGCGAAGCGACCTGGTGGCCTTCCATTATTGCCCTTTCAACGAGCGGCTTGAACTTTCCGGTGGTGTTGCGCCCGACCATGAAAAAGGTCGCGTGAACGTCCCGCTCGGCAAGTTCGTCGAGCAGGTATTCGGTATAGGCTCCCGGTCCGTCGTCAAATGTGAGCGCGACAAGCTTTACGGGCTCAGCCCAATCCTCGTATTCAGTTGACTCTCCTTTTGCGGCAAAGACCGGCGCGGGACCGGACGTGCAGAGCATGAGAGCCGCAAGCAGGAGAACGGCTGTCCTCTTGAACATGTTACTATTCTTATACTGCCATCTCGGCGCTTCCGCCCTCGTCGAGGTAGCGCTGAAGCTCGTAAGGTGAATAGATGCCCCTGTCGGTGACGACTCCGCTCACGAGCCCGGGCGGGGTGATGTCGAACGCGGGGTAATAGCCTTTGACGCCTTCGGCAGCCGTGCGCACGCCCATGGCCTGGAGCACGAACTCAGGGTCGCGCTGCTCGATCTTTACGGTCGAAAGATCGGGATGGCCGGGTTCCGGGGAACCCGTGACGTAATACGGCACGCCGTGGTATTTCGCGGCTATTGCTATCTGGTAGGTACCTATCTTGTTTATCACATGGCCGTCGACGGTTATCGCGTCCGCGGCCGAGGTGAACAGGTCTATGCCCTCCTGCTTCATTACGAAAGCAGGCATGTTGTCTGTAATAACGGTGACGTCATAGCCCATGTCGCGGCATACTGTCGCGGTGAGCCGGGCCCCCTGAAAGTACGGGCGGGTCTCCGGGCAGAAGAGCCTGATCTCCTTGCCCTTTTCGCGCGCTATGCGCAGCATCATTCCAACGACGGTCTCCGCGAAGCACTGCGTCATGACCGCGCCTTTGGCGGGGAACCTTTCGACGAGGTGATAAGCGAGAGCCTCGACCTTGCGGTAGCGGCGCTCGTTAGCGTCTACAGCCGCGGCGAACAGAGCCTCTTCACAGCTTCCTCCTGCGGCGAGAGCCTTCTTCGCGGCTTCGAGAGAAGCTCCGGTCACCTGCTCCATGCGGGCGCGGGTTGTGGGCCTCGCGGTTGAAAGGGTCACGGCTGCGTCCTCAAGATAGCGCAGCTGCGCCTCCGTGCTCAGATCTCTGCACTCGTGCGCGGCGAGAGCCATGCCCATGGCTGCGGCGCTGTAGGGTCCCGCGGACTGCGTGACCATGTCAGCTATGGCCTTTACCACCTCGCGGTGGTCTCTGCAGATCTCATAGCGCACGGCCGCGGGATAGACCCTTCTGTCAAGTATCTTCACGGCTCCGTCTTCATACCACGCGACGTTTTCGTACTGCAGCATGAAGGCCAGGCCTTTGTCAGCCCTTTCCATCATTTCACCGCCTTCAGAATGCGGTCATGGCCGTTCATGTCCTTGAGCACTGCTGCGCCTCGAAGACCTGCCTGCGCGGCAAGCTCAAGCACGGCCGGCCCCTGATCGTGGCCGATCTCCATCATCAGGGCCCCTCCCGCGTTGAGATGCGCGGGAGCCTCCGCTATGATGCGCCTTACAAGATCGAGGCCGTCGGCTCCTCCGTCGAGGGCGAGCCTTGGCTCATAGTATTTCACTTCGGGCTGAAGCTTTTCTATCTCGGCCGCCGGTATGTACGGCGGGTTGCTTACGATGAGATCGTAGGTATACGGCAGCTCTTCAAACAGGTCAGAAGGCCTCAGATCGACCGATGGCGGGCAGTTTTTGCGCGCGACGGCCAAAGCCCAGGGCGAAACGTCTGAAGCGGCGATTTCCGCCTCAGGGAAGTGCGCGGCCAGCCAGGCGGCTATCGCCCCGCTGCCTGTGCAAAGATCAAGAACGGACGGCCCCTCAAGATCTTTCAGAAAAGCCTCGGCCTCCTTCGCCAGAAGCTCGGTCTCGGGCCTCGGGATGAGCACGTCCTCGGTCACTTCGATCTCGAGCTCAAGAAAAGGAGCCGTTCCAAGCAGATACTGGAGCGGCCTTCCCACCATGCGCTCATTGAAGAGTATGGCCAGGCGCTGATCGTCTTCGGCGCTCAGCACGTCGTCCCCGTGTGTGAAGAGCCATACCCTGTCGCAGCCGAGCACATGCTGGAGCATGAGTTCGGTCTCGCGGGCGGCGTTATCGTTGCCCCTCGCGGCGAGCATAGAGCTGATATTCTTTTGTGCTTCCCTTATATTCATGGTGAAAGCCTCCGCGGCCGGGCGGCCGCCTTATTTCTTTGTCTTCTTTTCCCTATATGCCTCTGTCGCGGCTTCGTCCTTAACGAGCGAGCCGTCCTGCTTGAGAGTCCCGACCCAGTAGTCGACCGGAACGTCGGGGTTGCCGTGCGACGGAAGCACCGCGTTCATCGCGGCTATAGCTACCTCGAGCTGCCTGAGATCGGGCTCGGCAGTGGTGAGCTTCTGGAGCATTATGCCGGGCATGCTGAGGGCCTTGACGCAGGCGTTGTTGTGGCGTCCGGTGAACTGCAGCAGCTCGTATGAAAGCCCTGCGATCACGGGGATGAGCAGCAGCCTCGAAGCGAGCCTGACGGCAAGGTTGGGCCAGCCCAGGAACGAGAATATCAGCAGGCTGATGACCATGACGAACATCATGAAGCTGGTCCCGCAGCGTGGATGCAGGGTGTAGAAGCTCTGCGCGTTCTCCGGGGTCAGCTCCAGGCCGTTTTCGTAGCAGTGTATGGTCTTATGCTCCGCGCCGTGGTATTCGAAGGTGCGCCTGATGTCAGGCATGCGCCTCACGAGCAGTATGTACGTGATGAACATGCAGATGCGCAGCACGCCCTCTATCAGGTTCAGCAGTATCACGTTCTCGAGCCCTGCCCTCTTTGCGAGGTTGACTATCCAGGTCGGCAGCAGCACGAAGAAGCCTATGACGAACAGCAGCGACAAAACGACCGATACATACATCATCGCGTCGAAGGCCTTGTCCTTGCCGAACTTCTTTTCGAGCCAGAGCTCGAACTTGTCGGGCTCTTCAGCGTTTTCGCCCGACTCCGCTCCGAGCTTTTCGAGCACGTCGGCGGAATACAGCAGCACGCCTGTGCCTGTCACGAGCGACGAAATGAACGAGGCCACGCCCCTTACGATGGGGATCTTCTTCCACGCAGGGGGCTGGGGGAGAGGTTCCACTGTGAGATGTATGTCACCGTCGGGCTTTCTCATGGCTATAGCCATCGCGCGGCTCCCGCGCATCATAAGGCCCTCGAGTATGGCCTGCCCACCGACCTTGGTGGGCGAAGCGTTTTTCATGAATATCCTGTTAAGATCCATTATAATCTCGTCTTTCTGAAGCGCATTATGAACTCCGCGTTGCTCTTCGTCTGCGCCAGATCCATAACTATCTTTTCCGTGGCTTCCTGCACGCCCCAGTCGGCGACTGCGCGCCTCATGAGCCAGACAGCCTCGAGCTCCTCGGGGCTCATCAGCATGTCTTCGCGGCGGGTGCCTGATTTATTGAGGTTGATCGCGGGGAAGATCCTCTTCTCCTGAAGCCTGCGGTCGAGGTGGAGCTCCATGTTGCCCGTGCCCTTGAACTCCTCGAATATCATGTCGTCCATGCGGCTTCCGGTCTCGACCAGCGCGGTCGCGAGTATCGTGATGCTTCCGCCCTCTTCGATCTTGCGCGCGGCTCCGAAGAACTTCTTGGGCTTGTAGAGCGCGGCCGGGTCAAGGCCTCCCGAAAGGGTGCGGCCGGAGGGCTGCTCCACGAGGTTGTAGGCTCTGGCGAGCCTGGTTATGGAATCCATCAGTATGATGACGTCCTTGCCGTGCTCGACCAGCCTTTCCGCCCTTTCGAGCACCATCTCCGCGACCTTTACGTGATGCGAAGGCTGCTCGTCGAAGGTGGAATAAATGACCGTGCCCTTTATGGAGCGCTGCATGTCGGTGACTTCCTCAGGACGCTCGTCGATCAGCAGGACCATGAGCTCGGCATCGAGGTCCTGAGCCTCGATGGCCTGCGCGATCTGCTTGAGCAGGGTCGTCTTGCCGGCCTTAGGCGGAGCCACAATGATGCCCCTCTGCCCTTTGCCTATAGGCGCCACAAGGTCTGTCAGACGCATGGAGAGCACGCGGCTTCCGGTCTCTAGCCTTATGCGCTCATAAGGATAGATGGGAGTGAGTTCGGAGAAATCCTTGCGCCTTATCGAAACGCCGGGCTCGTCGCCGTTGACTGTGTTGACGTACAGCAGGGCTCCGAAGCGTTCGTTCTCGCCGGGTCTTCTGACTATGCCGCAGATCTCGTCGCCGGTCTTGAGATTGAAGCGGCGTATCTGGGTCGGGGAAACGTAGACATCCTCGTCGGAGGTGAGGAAATTGTTGAAGCGCAGGAAGCCGAAACCGCCTTCGGCGATGTCCAGGATGCCGGTCTTTTCAAAGCGGCCTTCCTTCTGAGGCTTTTTACCGGGTTCCGCGGCGGGAGCCTCTTCAAGCTCTTCGGAAGAGCTTTCTTCAGGAACAGATGCTTCAGTGATCTCTTCGGGAATTTCGGAAGCTTCGACAGGCTCTTCAGCCTTCTCCGCGGGCGTTTCAGCGGGCTCCGCGGCAGGCGCCTGCGCGGCGGCCTGGGCCTCCTCGTGCATTTTAGTAAGAAGAGCCACTATCTCGGCCTTCTTCATTTTCGCGGCGCCCTCGATCTTCAGCGCCGCGCAGATCTCGCGCAGTTCCGCGACTTTCTTTCCTTTTATGATGTCCAGTTCCATACTAATCCAGTTCGAGCAGAAGAGCTCCGTCAGATATATAACTTATCGTCCGGCCTGCATAGAGAGAAGAGATGAGAGAAGCGTCCCTGACGGCGGCGCAGACCGTAACGCCGTCGGGAACTGTTATCCTGAGAAGGGTGAAATCCTTCATCGTTTCGATGCTTTCGATCGTGCCCGTCTGGAGCACCGGGCGGGTCTGGACTATGACGCAGTCCGTGCCGGCAACGCCCGAGAAGGTCGCTGCCTTTCCGTTGAGCGCGCTGAGCGCGGAAAAATCGGCCTTTGCCCCGTCGAGCATGATCACGGAGCTTTCGGGTATCTGCAGGGTATAGCTGCGGCCGGCGCTGTCAAGCGCGATCGTGCGGCGGTCGGCGTTCACTACAGTGACGGTGCCGTATCTGTGCGCGACGCACATATCATAAGTAAGGGCTCCGCGTTCCTCGCCCATGAGCCTCACTGCCACCGCCGCCATCTGGGCGCGGTTGAACTCGTGGTCAGGCGCGAAGGTGCCGTCGGCGTTGCCCATCATGATCGAATGCCTGTATAGGGCGTCGATATTGACGAAGTCGGCGGGAGCTATATGCGAAGTGTCGGAATAAGGGAGCACGCACAGCGGAGCGAGCTCATAGCCCATGGCAAGAGCCGTCCACTTTGCGATAAGGCTTCTGTAAGCGACTCCGGCGGCTGAAGCCCCGGAAAAGTCTTCATCGCTCAGGAACCCGTTCCTGAAGCCGTAAGCAAGATAGGGAGCCGCCCAGTTGAGAGAGCCGTCGCTCTTGACCGCTCCCGCGGAAGCGATTTGCTCCGCGAAATCTTCCGAATAGTCCGTTTCGTCGAAACCCGTGGCGCACTGCTTAAGAGTGCGGTAGAGCATCGCCGCGGTCTCCTGGCGGCTGATGCCCTTTCCGGGCTTAAAGGTGCCGTCGGAATAGCCGTTGACGATCCCCGCGTCACGCGCGGCTTCAATATAGGAAAGAGCCCAGCTCGTCTCCGCCACGTCGCTGAAGCCGCCCGCGGCAAACACAGGCAGCGCAGCTGCAGCAAGGCAGAGCGCAAGCAGAACGCATATCAATATCCTGAACTTACTCTTCTTCATCCGTTTCCTGGTCTTCCCCTACCCTGTAGATCTGCTCGAGCATCTTGAGGGTATCGTTTTCGTTCTGTACCCAGAAGCTCAGCTCGTTGATCATCTTGTCAGTGCCGGGGAGCATGTATGTGTTGATGTTCGCCATGTCAAAGCCGGTAGCCTTGGCGGCGACCTTTATGGCCATGTCGTAGGTGAGGTCTGTAGTAGTGTTGTCGAGCACGGCCTTGATGACGTCGGTGATCTTGCCGCTCTTGAGAGTCTTCTTGAGCGCGGCGACCACGAACTGCTGCTGCACCTTGATGCGGCCTATGTCTCCGTCGTTATAGCTCTTGTAGCCCTGGGCCGCGAAGCTCGGGTTGGTGTGGCGGAAACGCAGGAACTCGATGACGTTGCTCGCGTCGATGGTCTGCAGGCCTGCGGGGATGTCGATGTTGAGGTTCTCGCCCGGGGTGTTGTCTACGTACCTCATGGCGAAGGGAACGTTGTATTCGACGCCGCCCAGGACCTTCATGACCTGCTTGATGGCGTTGTAATCGATGACTGCGTAATAATGGATGGGCATGCCGTAGAGCACTGTGGACACGGCAGTAGCCGCCGCCACAGCACCGTCGGTCCTGTAGATCGAATTGATCTTGTGGAATCCGTAATTGGAGTAGCCCGTTCCGCGGTAATAGTAAGTGTCGCGCGGGACAGAGATGATGTCAACGACCTGGTTCTCCATGTCGTAGCTGCCGAGCATCATGGTGTCTGTCATATTGCCGTTTACGCCCATGAGCAGGAAGTTGACCCTGTCCGCGTTCATGAACGGCTCATACAGAGGGCTGCTCTCGTCGATCGAGATGGGCTTCATCTGCTCGGAGAGCTTTTCGACCTCCTCGCCGTCGTCTCCCTTGGTTATCGTTTCGGTTATGTCGTTGCCGGTTATCACAGGTACGACTACTGGAGCCACGGTCTCAATGACCTGCTCCGGCTCATGCCTGATGTAAACGAGCGCAGATGTAAGCAGCGCAAAGACGAGGACTCCGCTCAGCACGGAGACCCAGTCGAGCTTAAAACGTTTTCTTTTGCCTCTGTGGATTTCCAGCTCGGGGATCTCTTCCGTCTGAAGAGCCTCCTCCGCAGCTTCGGCTTCCTCTGCCGGCGCCTGCTCCTGAACGGGTGGTTCCTGCGGCAGGTCTTCGCTTATCTGCAGCGTCTGCTCAAGATCTCTTTCTTCTGTCATAAATGTCTTCCCTTTTTGTTTCCCTTTTCCCTTTTGAATGATCTATCGGTTCGAAGTAGGAGTATAGTTCGGGACCATGGTCCTGATCCACTCCTTGACCTCCTGATTGCTCATGGGCCTGAGTATATCGACGCAGGCGTCCACGCCGCCCTCGCCCTCGAGCAGGGCTCTGAAGCCGTCTGAAATAGCTATCGGATGCCCTATGAATATCTTGTTGTGACCGGTCTCCCTTATGCCTTCCTCGGCGAGCAGCAGCTCCTCGTAGAGCTTTTCGCCGGGACGCAGGCCGGTTATCTCGATCTCGATCTCCTTGTACGGCTCATAGCCGGAGAGCTTGATGAGGTTCTCCGCAAGAGTGAGTATCTTTACGGGCTCGCCCATGTCGAGGATGAATATCTCTCCGCCCTTTGCCATGGAGCCGGTCTGGATGACCAGCTGCACAGCTTCCGGTATGGTCATGAAGTAGCGGGTGATCTCCGGATGAGTTACCGTGACGGGGCCGCCTTCTGCGATCTGTTTTCTGAAGATAGGTATCACGCTGCCGTTGCTGCCGAGCACGTTGCCGAAACGCACGGCGGAGAATATGGTCTTGGTGCTTTCCCTGGACATCTCCTGCATTAGCATCTCGCACATGCGCTTCGAAGCGCCCATGACGTTGGTCGGGTTAACGGCCTTGTCGGTCGAAATGAGCACGAAACGGTCGGCGACGAACTTCGCTGCCATCTCCATGACGTTCTTCGTTCCGATGACGTTGTTCTCTATGGCCTCCTTGGGGCTGTCCTCCATGAGGGGCACGTGCTTGTGCGCTGCGGCATGGAACACGACGTGGGGCCTGAACTTCGCAAACACCTCTTCCATCGCGTCGCGGTCCCTGATAGAGGCGATCACGATGTCGATGGGAATGTCGGGGAATCTGTGCCTTAGGTCGGCGGCAAGCTCAAAGACGGTATTTTCATAGATGTCGAGCAGCACCATGCGGCGCGGTCTGAACCTTCCGATCTGGCGGCAGAGCTCCGAACCTATGGAACCGCCGGCTCCGGTGATGAGCACTATGCGCTCCTCGAGGTAATTGCTTATCTCCTTGAGATCGACCTGAACGGGGTCACGGCCGAGGAGGTCTTCGATATCGACGTCGCGCAGCGACTTGATGCTGACCTTTTCGTTGATAAGGTCGATGAGCGCAGGCATTATCTTGACCTTGCAGCGGGTCTTATGGCAGATCTCGAGTATATCCCTTATCTGTCGCCTTGTCGCGGTCGGAATGGCTATGATGATCTCATCGATCCCGTAGCGGCGCGCGAGCTTTGGTATGTCGTCGCGGGTGCCGGCTATCTTGATGCCGGATATCCTCTTTCCGACCTTTTCTTTGTCATCGTCGACGGCGACGACTATCTTCCTCGCCCTGTCGCGCTGGAGCCTTATCTCCTTGATCATCGACGCACCGGCGTCTCCGGCTCCCACGAGCATGACCCTGTCGGTATTGTCACCGGCAACGGTGTCCTGAAGAGCCGCAGCTACGCCCTTATCGCGGCGAAGGTTGAACATTCCCGGGGTCCTGATGTTGCGGATCATGCGGTAGCCGAAGCGGGTCCCTCCGATAAGGCACATCTCCAAAAGCGAAGCGTAAGCGTAAATGCTGCGCGGAAGTACCTGGTAAGTCATTCCCATGAACGCGAGCGAAAGGATGTTCGCTGCGATGCAGCCGAGGAAGACCTTCAGGAGCTCTTCAGTGCTCGCGTAGCGCCAGAGACTGCTGTACAGGCCGCTTGCAAGGAAGACCAGCAGCTGGATGACGGTGATAATCCACCAGTTGCTCAGATAAACGTCAAAGAAGGCCGTGAACTGCTCTGTGCTGGCGGAAAAATCGAAGCGCATCAGCAGCGCCACTATATATGAAAGATTGACGAATACCGCGTCGAGAACGACCAGCAGTACTATCTTCAGTTTAGTTTCCAGAGTCTTGAACATCGTTTGTACTTTCTTTCCTGCCCTTGCTCACGAGCCCCCTGAGGAGCTGAAGTTCGTCAAAACGGGCCAAATAAAGCAGCAGCAGATATACTCCCGCGGCAAGCAGGACGGCAAGACCGAGCCTCACCATGCGGGCGATGGATATATACGGCGCGGCGAAGATGTAGAACACATAGGAAGCGCCTACGCTGACCGCGGAAAACAGCACCATGAGCAGCAGCTTGCGCTTGGAGCGAAGCAGCCTGATGCCGCTGTTTTTGCGTCTGAACACGAAGAACAGAAGTACGCAGTTCACTATCGAAGCCAAACCGGTCGCAAGCGCAAGTCCCGCTACGCCCAGCCTCTTGACCAGAAGCAGATTGAGCGTGATATTGACAGCGACCGAGACAAGCGAGCAGTAGAGGCTGCTCTTCATATCCTTCATAGAGTAGAAGATATATGTGATTATGCGGGCGGTCCCGGCAAAGAACAGCGTTATCGCGTAGAACCGCAAAGCCGTTCCTGTGAGAGCAGTCGCAGCCTCGTCGAAGGCACCGCGCTCAAAGAGCACCTGTATGGCGTCCTCGCTGTATAGTATGCACCCGAAAGTGAACGGTATCGTTATTATTGCCGCCAGGTTGATCGCGGATTCCGAAGTTTCGCTGAGCCTGTCATACTGCCTGAGGGCTACAGCCTGATTGAACTTCGGATAGGCTATTGTCGCGATCACGGTGACCGTGAGTTCAGTTATGACCCCGAGCACCAGATATGCGTAATTCAGCGATGAAACGCTGCCCCCTGCAAGATTTGAAGCCAGGATCTTATCGATGAAAGAATTTATCTGGCTCACGTAGCCCCCGATGAATACGGGGACAGCCATGATGGCGATCTCTTTTATCGCCGGTCCGAAACTGAAATCCGGAACGTATCTGTAGCCGTTGTCGTGGGCAAGCTTGATCGAAAAGACAGACCTCAGCAGATAGCCTATGATCAGGCCTAGCGGAAGTATCAAATACGTCGTGCGCACGCTGATGAGTATCACGGCTATGATCGATATGCTCTGAATATAGCCGAAGATTATCTGCGGCAGAAAGCATCCGCGGTACTGCAAATAGGCTCCGAATATGGTAATAAAGATACCGAGCACGGCGACCGCGAACATCATCCGCAGGAAGACCGTAGTCAGCGCCTGCGCCTCGGCGGAATAGCCGGGAGCGAACAGCTTGACTATATTGCCTGCGAAGATCTCTCCTATGACGACGATCGCGCAGCAGACCGTCACGAGCATGTTGATCAGACTGCTGGTGAAACGGTTCGCTTCTTCCGGGCCTTCCAGCTCATATTTGCGGGAAAAAGTCGGCATGTATGCCGCGCCCACAGCCGATACCAGGGCTGCGAGCAGATAGTTCGGTATGTTCTCGGCCATCACGTAGGCATCGTTCACCGTGCCCGTACCGTAATAGTTCGCCATCACTATCTCGCGAAGAAAGCCGATGCACTTCGAGACAAGAGTGAGTATAGCCATGAAGGCGGCCGTCTTGACCATTGAAATCTTCGGCTGCTTGCTCATCAGGACCTATTATTCCGCCTCACCCTTATCGCGGCGCCTTATCATCATGTTGATGGCTATGCCTGTGCCGAGCAGCGAATAGAACATCGGCATTACGGAGATGGTGCTGTCGTCTACGAGACCGGACACCATGAAGGCCGTGATGCCAAGGAAGATGCCGGCCCCGGCGTAGAGCAGGAAGTCGTTTCCGAAGTCACGTTTTCTGAAGATGCGTATACTCTGGACCACGTAACCGAGATAAAGCGTAAGCATCGCTATGAGCGATACGCAGCCGGTGCAGATGCCTGCGTGCAGGTACATGTTATGGGGCTTGTCGACGACCTGCATTATATTTTCTACTCTATTGTAACTATACGAACGTGCATAATCATAATGCGGGTATACAAGGCAATAGCAATCTGCGCCGACTCCAATTATAAGCGAGTGTTTTAACAGAGGAATCGAGTGCGCCCATATGGTTCCTCGACCGGAGCCAAAATGAGGATTATTCTCAAACCCTATGCTTTCGACTGGACTAAGCGGCAGATAATAGCCTAATCCATTTTGATACAGATACTGCCCGTTTTCTGTGCGAAGGAAGGGAAACTCGAAATCGATAGTGTCGAGCAGCACGTAGTAATTTGTGCCGTCATATGCCAGGCCTATTGTGAAATAAGGTCTAAAACGCTCATCCTCTATTGAATACTGGGAGCTGTCATCATCGCCGGTATGCAGCAACGATATCGTACTCTCCTCTTCATCGGTGACGATAATGCCTTGAAATTCCCCGTTGGCGTCAAATGTAGAAAGAATGCGCATCAGGTTGCCATTTACCATTACGTCTATATTGTCGATGCCTGTATTGAAATATTCGATGTTCGGCTTGATCGAAGCAGGAGCATTTTCATCGGGCTCTGCCTGGTCTTCAACTGCGGAGGAGTCATAGATACCGAGACTGCCCTTTACAGCTCCGGTCAGTTCGGGGTACCATCTGTCCGCAGTGAACGCCATTACCACGCCAGTAAGCACAAGCACCATAACGAGAGGCTTCCACCATTTTAGTAGTCTCTTATTGAAAAGTATGATCGCCAGAAGGCCCATCACACCAATACCGAGGTAGCCGCCTGAAGAAGCGGAACCGATAAGATTGAATACGATGAGGGCAAGGATGGCGCCAAGTAAAAGTTTCTTCCAGAGCTTTTCTTCTTTGCCAAGATCAATTGCCCTGATGAAAAGCATGCCGAAGAGCGGAACGAGCAGAGTCAGGTAGAATGAAACATAGTTGATGTTATATACCGTCTGGTAGATCTCTTTGTTTTTGAAAGTAAATGAGAGGAACTGCCCGCCCTGTGCCGCAGCGGCATCGACAGCCTGCCAGGTGGTCCCCCCGGTCTCGAGCATAACGTTAGGCAGGATGAGCTTCTGACCCATGGTGGTCCTGAAAAAGTCATGATCGGTGGCCTGGGTGATGCCGAGTATGCTGAGCATTATAGATACAGCTGCGAGCGGCCAGATTATCTGTTTAACGTTCCTTTCGGAATTGACCGTGTTGATGGCCAGGAACAGCATCAGCATATAGACCAGTATCGGGAGGGTCCCCTCGAAACGGTCGTTGAAACCGTAGAGCGCGAACACTTTATAGTCGGAGGTGATATACGAAAGAACGACGAAGAGCGTATAGACTCCCATCGGAATATAGAGCCAGGTCTTTTTTACCGCAAAAGACTGGGTCGTGACCCTGAAGAGCAGTATCAACAGAGCAAACACACCGAGAACGAGCACGGCCCGCATCTTGAGAAGACTGAAGAAATCGCTGATCTGGGTCTGATCGGACTCCGAGGCCCAGTAGAACTGTGACATCGGCCTGTAATAGGTCTGCATGCGCACGAGCATGATGACGACGCTGGAAAAAACGATCAGCGGCAGCATCTGCATCAGGCTCGACGGCTGATCGATGGGGTTGGCGTGGCTCATCGCAAAGGCGTAGCCCTCGCGGGGATCCCTGAGCTTTTCTTTGTTCTTGGTATCGGCTTTAGCCATTATGACCTCCGGATTAACGTTTTAATAAACCAATCTATTATACCCGAAAAGACCGGCCATATCAATAAGCCCTAAAGATTGTAAACAAGGTGTAACAGAAAGAGAGACGGGCGGAGAAAAGGAAAAGCCGCCCCCGGCGGATGCCGGAGGCGGTCTTGGATGAGTTCAGGAGTTATGCCTGGGGAGCTTCGGCAGGAGCAGGAGCCTCAGCAGGCTTTTCCGCTGCGGGAGCAGCAGGAGCCGCGGCAGGAGCTGCCGGAGCGGGCTTGGGCGCGTCGACGATGGCGACGGGCTTGCCGTTCTTGTCGATCATGTGGATGATCTTGCGCGGGCACTTCTTCGCGCAGAGACCGCAGTTCTTGCACTTTTCCGGATCGATCTTCGCGATGTTGTTCTCGACCTTGATAGCCTCGAACTTGCACTGCTTCTCGCAGATCTTGCAGGCGATGCAGCCGACCTCGCAAAGAGCGCGGACCGACTTGCCGGGATCGCAGCTGCTGCAGCCGACCCAGACGCGGCTGGTCTTGGGGATCATGTCGATGATGCGCTGCGGGCAGGTCTTGGAGCAGGCTCCGCAGCCGACGCACTTGTCGCGGTCGACCTTGGCTACGCCGTTCTCTACGTGGATAGCGTCGAACTTGCAGGCGGCTACGCAGTCGCCGAAGCCGATGCAGCCGAACTTGCAGCTGCCGGGGCCGCCAAAGAAGCCCTTTACGGAAGCGCAGGTCTTATAGCCCTGATAATCCATCTCGGGCTTGGTAACGTCGTTGGTGCCGGAGCACATGACGCAGGCTACGGTCGGATCTGCCGGTGCGGCGTTGAGGCCGAGGATCTCGGCGATGCCGTTGGCGGCTGAAGCGCCGCCCGGAGCGCAGAGCGTGCAGGGAATGCTGTGGTCAGCGGCGAGCGCATTGGCGTAATCGTCGCAGCCGGCATATCCGCAGGCGCCGCAGTTCGCGCCGGAGAGGCACTCTCTGATCTTCGTGGCAGTCTCGTCAACGGGAACGAAGAAGATCTTGCCCGCGATGGTCAGCAGCACGGCGGAAATAAGAGCTACTATAACGGTCAGCAGTACAGGAGCAATAAAAGCACTCATTCTCTTACCTCCTTATGCCATTCCGAACAGGTTGTCGATGACGCCGGAGAACCCGAGGAACGAAACGCTCAGGATGGACGCGGCGATCAGCGTGGACGCGATGCCCTTGAAGGCATCAGGATAATCGTTCTCTTCGATCTTGCTGCGCACGCCGGCGAAGAGCCACATGGCGAGCATGAAGCCGAGGCCGGAACCGGCGGAGTTGAGGATGGATCTAAAGAAATCATAGCCCTCGTCGATGTTCAGCACGCATACGCCGAGAACGGCGCAGTTGGTGGTGATCAGCGGGAGGTAGATGCCCAGCGCCTTGTGGAGCGACGGGAGCATCTTCTTCATAGCGGTCTCGATGAACTGCACCAGAGCAGCGATAACGAGGATGAACACGGTGGTCTGCATGTAACCGATGCCGCGCGGCTCGAGCAGCAGGTGCTGGATGGGCCAGGTAACAGCGGTCGCGATGACCATTACGATGATAACAGCGATGGACATACCCATGGCGCTGTCGAGCTTCTTGGAAACGCCGAGGAACGGGCAGATACCGAGGAAGCGTACGAGCACGTAGTTGTTAGCTACTGCTGCGACTATCAGTGCGTAAAGTATGTATTTGATCATTTGGCGGCACCTCCTTCTGCGGCGGGTGCGGCAGCGTCAGCCGCGGGCATTTCAAGAGCCTTCTTGTCGGCCTTCTTCTTTCTGTTTTTGATCACATTGATCAGGGCTACGAAGCAGCCGAAGGTGAAGAATCCGCCCGGAGCGAGCACGAAGATGGTCATCGGGCTGAAGAGGTTGGCGGTAACGGGAGCGCCGAAGATGGTGCCGTTGCCGAGCAGCTCTCTTACGCAGGCCATCAGCGTGAGGGCGATGGTGTAACCGAGGCCCATGCCGAGTCCGTCGAGGGTGGAGTCGATGACGCTGTTCTTGTTAGCGAAAGCCTCAGCTCTGCCGAGGATGATGCAGTTAACAACGATCAGCGGGATGTAAACGCCCAGCGCCTTGTTAAGATCGGGGAAGTAAGCCTGGAGCACGAACTGTACCAGGGTTACGAACGTTGAGATGACCACGATGTAGCACGGTATACGCACCTGATCGGGGATGATCTTCTTGAGCGCCGAAATGAATATGTTTGAGAAGGTGAGAACGACCGTTACGGAGAGTCCCATACCTATACCGTTGCTCGCCTGGGTGGAAACAGCCAGCGTGGGGCAGGTTCCCAGGATCAGGACGAGGATCGGGTTTTCCCTAATGAAACCATTGAGGAAGATCGAAAGCTTATTCTTTTCCATGTGATCGACCTCCTATAACTTTGCGAACTGAGCGATCGCAGCGGTTACGCCGTTGAAAACGCCCTTCGATGAGAAACTTGCGCCGGTGATCGCCTGGAAATCGGTGACTTCCTTGGAGCCCGCGAACTGGTCGGTGAACCAGGCTTCAGACGTGGTCTTGGAGCCGAGGCCCGGGGTCTCGTTGCTGGCGTCGGTGACCTTTACCTTGACGATGTTGCCGTCGTTGTCGAAAGCGGTCATGACCTTGATGATGCCGCCGAAGCCCTTGGTCTCGGTGGTGATGACGTAGCCGGAACCGTTGGTCGCCTTGTAGACTTCAGCGACGTTGTCTACAAGAGCAACGTTCATCTCTTCGAACTGGCCTTCCGCGGCGGGGAGGACTTCAGCTCTTGCAGCGTTGGCTGCGGCTACTTCGTTCTCCTTGATCTTGCCTTCGGTGATCTGATAGGTGAAGGCAAGCAGCAGAGCCGCCACGAGGCAGATGCATACGAGAACGATCGAAGGTGCAAACATATCTTTTTTACTCATTACTTTGCACCGCCTTTCTTAGCTTTAGGCACACCGTTGATGTGCGGTCTGGTCCAGACGTCGATGTGCGGAGTGATGATGTTCATCAGCAGGATCGCGAAGGAAGCTCCCTCCGGATAGGATCCGTAATTTCTGATGAGCATGGTGATGAGTCCGCAGCCGATGCCGAAGATTATGCGGCCCTTTGTTGTGATGGGGCTGGTGACGTAGTCGGTAGCCATGAAGATGGCGCCGAGCATGACGCCGCCCGCGCAGAGGTCGAACAGCGGATCTCTGCCGAAGACCAGCGAGAGCACAGCCACGGTAGCGAGGAAGCTTACCGGGATGGCCGGGCTGATGACCTTGCGGAACACGAGGTAGCAGCCGCCGATCAGCAGAGCCAGAGCGCTGATCTCACCCATGGAACCGTTGATGTAGCCGAGGAACATCTCCATGTGAGACGGGACTTCTTCGCCGAGGTTGTACAGGGCGAGAGGAGTCGCGCCGGAAACGGCGTCGGCGCCGGCGTGAGCGAGGATAGCTCCGCTCATGTGGCCGGTAACGGGCCAGGTGGTCATGTAAGTTGCGAAGCCGACAAAGAGGACGATACGTCCTACGATGGCGGGGTTGGCGAAGTTCTGTCCGAGTCCGCCGAAGAGCTGCTTTACGATAACGATAGCTACGAAGCAGCCGATGATGGCCATCCAGATGGGGAAGCCGGCCGGGAGGTTGAAGGCGAGGATGACGCCAGTTACCACAGCGGACCAGTCTCCGATGGTCTGTTCCTTATGGAGAGCCTTTCTGTAGGCCCACTCGAAAAATACGCAGGCCGCGACGCAGACGGCGGTCAGGAGCAGTGCTCTGAAGCCGAATACGTAGATGGCGCAGCCGAGCGCGGGCATGAGGGCGATTACTACGTCCCTCATGATGTTCGCAGTATCAGCAGGGTTGCATACGTGCGGAGACGAGGAAACAATTAAGTTAGTGTGCTTGTCAGCCATTATTTATTTCCTCCTTCCTTGGCTTTTGCCGCTTCAGCTTCGGCTTTCGCCTTTTCAGCGGCCTTTCTGTCTTCTGCCATTACCCAGCCCTTGGCCTGCTTGATCTCAAAGTTGAGCTGCTTTCTTGCCGGGCAGGAGAATCCGCAGCATCCGCATTCCATGCAGGTGGTGACGTCGTATTCTCTCAGGGTGTCGATATCCTTGCGCTCCCAGGCCTTTGCGAGCTTGGTGGGAACGAGGTTCATCGGGCAGCCCGCTACGCAGCGTCCGCAGTTGATGCATGCGGTCTCTTTGCGCTGGGCTCCGAAGGTCTCGTCGAAGCAGAGGATGGCGCTGTTGCCCTTCATGACGCCGAAGTCGTCTCTGGGGATCGCACGGCCCATCATCGGTCCGCCGAGGATGATCTTTCTGATATCGCCCTTGGTGCCGCAGTAGTCGATGACCTCGTTGATCATGGTGCCGATGGGCACGTCGAGGTTCTGCGGCTTTGCGATGCAGTTTCCGTCAACAGTGATGCTCTTGCTTACGAGCGGCATGCCTGTCTTGAGGAACATACCGAGTTTGAGCATGGAGTTGAGGTTGGAAACGATGCAGCCTACGTCTGCGGGGAGCTTGCCGGCGATGAGATGTCTGCCGGTGGACTCGTAGATGATGACGCGCTCCGCGCCCTGCGGGTATACCTGGCGGAGCTCAAGGACTTCAATGTTTGCGTCGTCCTTGGTGAGATCCTTGAAGATCTCGATCGCGTCGGGTTTGTTGGATTCGATGCCGATGACGCCTTTTTCGATCTCGAGCCACTTCATGGTGGTGCGCAGGCACTCTACGATGTCGGCTCCGTTGGAGAGCATCGCGGCGTGGTCGACTGTGATGTAAGGCTCGCATTCAGCGCCGTTCACGATGAAGGTGTCGACGTGTGCCGGCTCGCGGACGTTGAACTTGATGCTCATCGGGAAGGTTGCGCCGCCGAGTCCTACGACTCCGGAAGCCCTGACCGCCGCGATGAACTCGGCCTTGCTGTTGATGACGGGCGGCTTTACGGTCTCAGCGACCTCCTGCTTTCCGTCGGACTGGATGATGACATGTACGTCGTCGCGGCCCATCTGATCCATAAAGGTCTCGATGCCGACGACATCTCCCGACACACTCGCGTGTATCGGAGCGCTCACAGGTCTGTCACAATCACCTATGAGCTGTCCAACCTTGACGTGGTCTCCTACGGCCACGACGGGCTGGCAGGGAGCGCCAATGTTCTGGGACATTGGAATGTACACCTTCTCAGGCAGCGGGAAAGGAATCACCGCCAGGCCTGCAGTGTTTTTACAATGCTGAACATGGATCCCATTAAGATGTTTTCCTGAACTCATAAAAAACACTCCTGAAACATGATTCGGCGCACACAAAAAATGTGCGGCCACTATTTGCCTATAATAATTTACAACGGTGAAAGCGGTTTGTAAACCTTGAAATACTCGTTAAAAAAATAACATTAGTTTTCTTTAACGTTCTTGAAGTTGCCGACGGTCTCTGCGACCTCGGTGACGTAAGAGAAGGAGCCCGGGTAGCGGCTGAGGATGCGCCTGAAATGCACGAGCTGCTGACGGTTTACTATACAGATGAGAAGATCTTTGTCGCTTCTGGAATACATGCCCTCTGCGTGCAGGACGGTGACGCCGTGCCTGAGCTCGCGGATGAGCTCGTCCGAGAGTTCCTCGCCGCGCTCGGTGATGACCTCGAATTTGTAGGCCTTCTTCATGCCGCGCAGCATGCGGTCGCTGACAGCCGCGATGAGATAGCTGTAGATGATGCACATGATGACCGGTTCGAAGCGGAAGCCGTACACGAAATACGACATGAAGGCAACGGACGCGTTGAGCACGAAGATGACCCACACAAGGCTGTAGCCTGGCCTTCTGACGTGAAGGTAGGCAGCGATGATGTCGGTGCCCCCGGTGGAACCGTTATTGTGTATGGCAAGTCCGTTCACGGCTCCCGCGATGACTCCTGCGGCGACGGGGCCGAGGATCGCGGAGTTGCCGTTCTGGTTGTAATAGATGAAAGCGGAAAGGTCGATGCTCTGAAGAAGAATATTGGCGCCGGAAAACACAAGGACGTAGACCAGGCTCTTTACGCAGTAGTCGCGGTCTACGTGGTTCCACGCCATGATAAGAAGAGGAACGTTGATGAGCAGCGAAAGGTAGCCGATGCTTATGTGGAAGAGATACTGTATCATCGTCGCGATGCCGTTGATGCCGGCAGGCGCGAACGCGTTCGGGAAGATGAGGAGATTGTAATTGACAGCCATCACGAGAGCGAGGACCGCGGGGATCCAAAGCTCTCCGAAGCCTATGCGCTCTCTGGTAAAGTCGTTGCTCATTTGTATCGGGCCCTTGTTTTTCTGCGGGAGGTCTGTCCGCCTGCTGCGGACAGCTTTATTGTATCGCATAGGCCGCTTGCTGACAATATAAAAGCGCCGGGGAAGGACGCCCCCGGCGCTGCCTATCTGATCCTTCCCGCGGGCGGGGCAATCAGGCTCACCAGCCCGACGACCGCCAGCAGCGGGAACGCCAGATAGACGAGGCCTCCGACGAAGGCCGCTATGATGATCCCCGGAAGGAACACCAGCGACATCATCACTCTGAAGAAGCCCCACGACAGCCTGAAGGCAAAGCCGAGCAGTCTGCCGAACACACCGATCATCATGATCGTAAAGAAGCCCAGCATTTTAGCACCTCCTGTCCACTTCACCGAAGCTTTATCTTGACTGTATTATGCGCCCTGCCCTCGGGACGATAAAGGGCCGCTTTGGAGCAATAGCGGGGGTTATTTGCAGTGTTTTGATAAAATAGAAGCAGCTCTTTTACTATTATTTACAGTATATTATTGACATTAATTACATCATAAACTATTATACCAGTATAGGCGTATTACGCGTTTCAGAAGAAGCGATCTAACACTAATCGATAACCTCCGTTTGATTTTTAGCATAATTATGCTAAAATGCATTTGGAGGACAAAGTAATGAAAATGATCAGACCTGTTTCAGACCTTAGAAACAATTTTGCAGACATATCGCGCACTGTGCATGAAACTTCACAGCCGGTCTTTCTTACGAAAAACGGCTACGGAGATATGGTCGTCATGAGTATGGAAGCATACGAATCGCTTCAATTCGAAAGCGACGTTTACTCCAAGCTTTGCGAAGCTGAGGCAGAAGCCGACCGTACCGGGGAACGTTTCTCTTCAAAAGAGGTGCTCGCGGCAATGCGCGCTGCAATCGGGAGGGACTGATTGTATAAACTCGAATTTCTTCCGAAAGCAAAGGACGACCTTGTTGATATCGTCAGGTATATAAGTATCGATGCGCAGGAGCCGGACGCTGCCGAAAGGCTTGCGGAAAAGCTGATAGGATCCACCGATAAGCTTACCGAATTCCCCTACTCTTTCGCTGCATATCAGCCGCTTCGACAGTTGAAACATGAATACAGGATACTGCCTGTCCAGACTGAAGACAAAGGGTCACAGAAAAGTGGCCCTTTTCTCATGTCAAAAACCCACATTCTGCCAGAGATATGGTACAATAGAAGTATCAAAGAAAGGCGGAATTTCAATGCTTTCCAAGA
>Ga0079305_1000390_pt1 | contig 98215 bp, 89 predicted proteins | sample LMS_cellobiose_e_FD_79183 | JGI IMG/M metagenome (GOLD analysis project Ga0079305, IMG submission 79183) | Rumen-fistulated moose microbial communities from Alaska, USA - LMS_cellobiose_enrichment | ecosystem: Host-associated > Mammals > Digestive system > Stomach > Rumen fluid ...
AAAGGCTGTCTGAAGGAGGACTATTCAGAACTCTTCGGCACAGCCGAATACATAGGTTTTATCATGATCCTTCCCATGTTCAGAGGCATGTGTAACTCTGAAAGGGGTCGGAAACTGCATCCACACCTATGCCGGAATCCAGCTGCGCCGGGACTGTGCGGCGATCATGACAGCGCAGGGCTACGAGGAACCCACTGGCCAGGCTAAAATCACTCCAGCCTACAACCTTCCCTGCAAGTATGTCATCCACACAGTGGGGCCCATCGTGGAGGGGCGGCTGACCCGGCGGCATTGCGCGCTGCTGGAGTCCAGCTATCGGTCCTGCCTGAAATCCGCGGAGGAGCATGGCTGCAAAAGCATTGCCTTCTGCTGCATCTCTACCGGCGTCTTCGGCTTTCCCAAACAGGAGGCTGCCGAGATTGCGATCCGGACCGTCCGGAACTATAAAAAGGAGGCAGGAAGCGGCATTCAGGTCATTTTCAATGTGTTCCAGGACGAGGACAGAGAAATCTATCAAGCCTTGCTCCGGTAAGCCGGTGGCAGGCGTCAAAAAACGACCCCGAGGACCTAGAAGTCCCCGGGGTCTCTGCAATGTTACGCCGAAAAACTCAGAACCTTGCGATTCCCGCCTGCCGGGCCTCCGCGGCCACCGCATCCGCCACCGCCTGGGCGGCGGAACGGTCCAGGGGAGAGGGCAGGATGCAGTCGGCGGTGGGCTCCGCCACCATCTCCGCCAGCGCCCTGACGGCGGCGAACTTCATCCCCTCGGTGATCTGCACCGCCCCGCAGGACAGGGCCCCCTTGAACAGACCGGGGAAAACCAGCACGTTGTTGATCTGATTGGGAAAATCCGACCGGCCGGTGCCCACCACCGCTGCGCCATGGGCCCTGGCAACATCAGGCATGATCTCCGGCACAGGGTTGGCCATGGACAGGATGATGGGGGCTTTGGCCATGGTTTCCACCATCTCGCCGGTGACCAGACCGGGCCGGGAGACGCCGATAAACACATCTGCGCCACGCAGCGCGTCGGCCAGCAGACCGGTCCGGCGGTTCTTGTTGGTCATGGACGCCAGCTGGGCGTGATGGGGCGCCAGCTTGGGGTCTCCGTCGCAGAGGATCCCGTCTTTGTCGCAGAGGATCAGGTCGCCCACGCCCCAGTCAGACAGCAGCCGGGCGGCCGCCCCTCCGGCGGCGCCGATGCCGTTGATGACGATGGTCACGTCCTCCTTTTTCTTGCCAACCACCTTCAGCGCGTTGCTGAGAGCGGCGGTGATGACCACGGCAGTGCCGTGCTGGTCATCGTGAAAGACGGGAATGTCGCAAATCTCCTTCAGACGCCGCTCCACCTCGAAGCATCGGGGGGCGGAGATGTCCTCCAGATTGATGCCTCCAAAGCTCTTGGAGATCAGGGCGATGGTCTTCACCATCTCGTCCACATCCTGGGTGTCCACGCAGATGGGGAAGGCGTCCACTCCGGCAAACTCCTTGAATAGGACGCATTTTCCTTCCATGACGGGCATTCCCGCCAGGGGGCCGATGTTCCCCAGCCCCAGCACAGCGGAGCCGTCAGTGATGACCGCCACCATATTCTGCCGCCTGGTCAAGGCGAAAGACAGGGACGGGTCCTTCTGGATCTCCAGACAGGGAGCCGCCACCCCGGGGGTGTAAGCCAGAGACAGGTCCTTCTGGGTCTGGATGGGATAACGGGAGACCACCTCCAGCTTACCTTTGAGTTTTTTGTGCAGTTCCAGGGATTCTGCGCTGATATCCATGCTTTGGTTCCTCCTTGGGGTCGTTCTGCGATCCTCTGATCAAAGCTTTGATCGGGAATCTGAATTAGGGCCTGTTTGAAAAACGTCAATATGCCCACTGGCGGGTCTATTTCCGCCACATTTCGCCAAATTTTCTTGAAATCCATACAGGATTCCCGCGAAAATTTTGCTTCATCTGGCAAAAATATCCCTCGCCATTTGGCATATTGCCTATTTTTCAAACAAGGCCTAGATCATCTGTTCCGGGTGGAAGGCCGCGTCAAATTCCTCCGGGGTGAAGAGCCCCAGCGCCACGGCGGCAGCCTTCAGGGAAATGTTTTCGTGATGGGCCTTTTTGGCGATCCTCGCGCCGTTTTCATATCCCACGATGGGGGTCAGAGCGGTGACAGTCATGAGGGACCGTTCCAGGTTTTCTGCCATTTTCTCCCGGTTGGGCGTGAGCCCATCCAGGCATCGCTTTGTAAACGAATCCACACCGTCTGCCAGCAGACGGACCGACTGGAGATAGTTGTAGGCCAGCACGGGCATATAGACGTTGAGTTCGAAATTCCCCTGGGAGGCGGCAAAGCCCACGGCGGCGTCGTTGCCCATGACCTGAACCGCCACCATGGTCAAGGCCTCGCACTGGGTGGGGTTGACCTTTCCGGGCATAATGGAGGAGCCAGGTTCATTCTCCGGCAGGAAGATCTCTCCCAGCCCGTCCCGAGGGCCCGAGGCCAGCCAGCGGATGTCGTTGGCCAGTTTCATCAGGTCTCCCGCCAGGGCCTTCAGCGCTCCGTGGGAGAAGGCCACCGCGTCCTTGGAGGACAGAGCGTGGAACTTGTTGGCCGCTGTGCGGAAGGGGAGCCCGGTCCGTCCGGCCACCTCCAGGGCGGCGGCCTGGGCGAAGCCCGCAGGGGCGTTGAGGCCGGTGCCCACGGCGGTCCCCCCCAGGGCCAGCTCATAGAGCCCGTCCAGAGAGGCAGACAGCATGGCCCGGCTGTGCTCGATCATGGACCGCCAGCCGCTGATCTCCTGACCGAAGGTGATGGGCACCGCGTCCTGAAGATGGGTCCGGCCGGTTTTGACGATGTCCCCGTATTTCTCTTCCAAACGGTCCAGACAGGCGACCAGCCCGTCCAGCGCCGGAAACAGTCGCCGACACACCGCCTCCGCCGCCGCGATGTGCAGAGCGGTGGGGAAGGTGTCGTTGGAGCTCTGGGACATATTCACATGGTCGTTGGGGTGGAGGAGGACCTCGCCCGCCAGCTCATTGCCTCGGTTGGCGATGACCTCGTTGAGGTTCATGTTGGTCTGGGTGCCGCTGCCCGTCTGCCACACCGCCAGGGGAAAGTGCCCCTCCAGCCTGCCGTCCAGGATCTCCCGGCACACCGCCTGGATGACCTCTGCCCGCTTCTCGTCCAGCTTGCCCAGGCGGCAGTTGGCGGCAGCGCAGGCGGCCTTCAAGTGAGCGAAAGCCCGGATCACGTCGGCAGGCATTTTCTCCGTGCCGATGGGGAAATTCTCAAAGCTCCGCTGGGTCTGGGCCCCCCAATACTTGCCTGCGGGGACAAGGATCTGGCCCATGGTGTCGTGTTCGATGCGATAGTTCAAGGGTTGGTTCCTCCTTCTGAGGGCTGCGCCGCTTCCGCTGGAACTTCGGCGGCGGCTTCCCGGGGCTCCGGATCGTCATACCATCGGAAATACCACACCGTGGACTGCCAGAGGCTGTCCGCCAGCTCGCCGATGGTACCGGAGACGGTGTCCCGCTTTACCCGGTCAGGGCAGAAGGCGAAGTGCTCCTTGGCCGTCTCCATGACCTGCTCCTTCTCAATGACCTTAGGGACGACAAATTCCATCGTCCCATATCCCATGGCCGCCGGAACGGCCCGGTATTTCTCGAACCAGTATCTGCATACCGCCAGCAGCTCTGCGGTCTCCGGCATGCCCCGGGAGCCGCCTACAGGGAGATAGGACGGGGCCTTCCAACCCTCGTCGGTGGGCAGGCGGAGCATCAGGGTCTCCTTGGGAGCTCCGTCCTCCAGACAGGAGAGGAAGTGGATCTGCTCCTTTGCGCCGGTGATCTCGCCCAGAACGGTCTGAGGGACCTGCGGGGTCTCGGCCTGGGCGGCGAAGACCTCCCGCCAGCGGCGCTCCAGGATGGCCTTCCCGTCGGCGGGGACGGCGGCCAGAGCGGTCTCGTCGGAGGGAATGGCGCCGGCTTGGGCCAGGCGGTCCAGGTGCCGGTCCAGTTCTTCGTCTACGGGGACCAGAATGGGCGTAAAGCCCTTGCCGGCAGTCTCCTTCCGCGTCCGGCGGTAGAACCGCATCAGCGCGTCGGGGGGCACCTTGTCGGGCAGGAGCTTGTAGGGCAGAGCCAGCTTTTTCTGGATGGCGGCGGCCAGTTCACTGGGCGGGATCTCCCCGTTCCCCTCTTTTTTCCGCTTCTGGCCGAAGATCCAGTAGAATGCGAACCAAAGCACGGCGCTGCCTACATGGAGGGCGATGCTCCTGCCGGTGCCGGTGTGGTGGGTCAGCTCGGAGAAGACCCGACTCAGGCTGAAGATGCCCAGCAGGATGCAGGCGAAGGACAGGATGCTCCAGATGTCAAATTTCTTTTTCATAACGGATTACAGCTCCAATTCCAGCTGGGAGAATATCTCGGAGAAGGTCCCGATGTCCCGGACAGTCAGTCCCGCCATTTTGTCAAAGACCAGGGGAGGGGTGTTGAACAGCACCAGCTTATGTCCCTGGTAGGCCTTGAGCAGATTGGGCACCGGAAACTCGCCCATGGCCGATCCGTCCACCAGGAGCACGTCGGAGGCTTTGACCAGCTCCATGGCCTGGGCCAGCAGGTCCAGATCGTAGGGCTCCTCCCCCAGGACGATGGCCGGGCGGACATAATCGCCGCACATGTCCACGTTGCAGTAGGCCACGGGAGTGGGACTGTCGGGTATGTAGGAGAAGTCCAGGAATTTTTCGCACTTGGCGCACCAGTTGCGCATCATGGAGCCCCGGAGTTCCAGCACGGTTCGGCTGTCCGCCTCCTGATGGATGCCGTCGATGTTCACCGTCAGAATGGCCCGGAGCTTCCCGGCCTGCTCCAGCTTTGCCAGGGTCTCATGGGCGAAGGAGGGCTTGGCCTCCAGCATAGGGGTGAGCATCCGGTCCCGGAAGAATTTGTAGAAGTAGAAGGGATACCGCTGGAGGAAGGAGACCTTCAGGATCTCCTCCGGCGTATATTTGTAGGTGTCCAGGAAGCCCTCCTCCATGATCCGGTAGTCGGGAAAGCCCGCCTCCTTGGAAAAGTCCGGGCCGGTGATGAACACGATATTGTCGCTTTCGGTGATCCAGCGTTTCAGAGAATAGAGTTCAGAGAGCACGACGGGTCCTTCCTTTCCTCAGCGGACCACGATCTGGGAGAAGACCTCCCCGATGGGGGCGTTGATGGCCAGATTCGCCATGCTGTCCATGGAGGTCTGGGATTTGTTGATGAGCACCAGCTTCTTGCCCTGGTAGTAGTTCACCAGTCCCGCGGCGGGGTAGACCACCAGGGAGGTGCCGCCGATAATCAGCATATCCGCCTTGCGGATGGCGGACACGGCGCCGCTGATGACGTCCCCGTCCAGACCCTCCTCGTAGAGGACCACGTCGGGGCGGATGATGCCCTTGCAGTTTCCGTTGGTGCAGCGGGGCAGGCCTGTGCTCTCGGATATGGCGGAGAGGGGATACTTCTTCCCGCACCGGGGGCAGTAGTTGCGGAGGGTGGAGCCGTGGAGCTCATAGACTACCTTGCTGCCGGCGGCCTGGTGGAGTCCGTCGATGTTCTGGGTGACCACCGCCTTGAGCTTTCCGGCCCGCTCCAGCTCCGCCAGCTTCAGGTGGGCGGCATTGGGCTTGGCGCCCTCGATGATCATCTTGTCCCGGTAGAAGCGGTAGAACTCCTCCGGCCGCTCCAGGAAGAAGGTGTGGCTGAGGATGGTCTCCGGGGGATAGTCATAGGTCTGGTTGTACAGCCCGTCCACGCTGCGGAAGTCGGGAATGCCGCTTTCCGTGGACACCCCGGCGCCGCCGAAAAAGACGATGTTGTCGCTCTCGTCGATCCACTGCTGCAATGTACGGATGGTTTCTTCCATGATGATGACCTCCTTGCATATTCGGTTCCTGTGTGGTCTTGCTATGGGTTTCAGTCGTCCCAGTCGTCCCGGTCCCACCGGCGGTCCCGGTCGGGATACCGGCGGTCAGACCGGCCCCGGCTGGAACGATCGTCGTATCTGTCGTTATAGGAGTGGGAGCGGCCGGAGCGTTCGTCCCGCTGGCGCTGATTGTAAGTCCGGGCCCCGTAATACCGCTCCTGGTCCCGGAGCTCCTGCTCCCGGCGGGCCTGTTCCTCCTGCCACCGGCGTTCCAGCTCGGCCTGACGGCGGCGCTCCCGGTCCCGGCGGCGTTCGGCTTCTTCCTCCTGACGGCGGCGGCGCTCCTCCTCCTGCTGGCGGCGGATGCGCTCAGCCTCCTCCTTTCGTTTTCTGGCCTCCTCCTGTTGGCGGCGTTTTTCGGCCTGCCGGGCCTCATAGGCGGCCTGCTCCCGGGCGGTCTGTTCCTTCCGGGCCTGGGCCTGCTGCCGGCGGACGGCCTGCCGCTCCTTCCGGGCCTGCTTGCGCAGCTGGTGCTGCTCGCTGAGATACCGGCGGGTGACACCCACGACGATGAGGATCAGGGCGATCAGCAGTGCCAGCCGGACGAAGAGGTTCCCCAGCACGGCGTTGACCCCGGAGACGAAGGCCAGGAAAGGGGAATAGGACACGTCGCTGACGGCGGCCATGTCGATGGTGCCGAAGTCCTGGCCGTTGTAAATGACGGTGACGGTCCCCAGCACGTCCCCGGCGTTGATGGGCGCGGCTACGGCGTCCTCGTCCGCCAGATGGAGTCGGAGCTCCAGCAGCTCGGGGTCATACTCCCCGGGCACCAGGGTCTTCACGGACTCAATGGGCTGGAGGACCACATGGGTGGACTGGAAGGAGTTCTTCACCGGAACCTCCTGGAGATAGGTCTCGCTGCTGAGGAGGGTGGCGGGGCTGAAGCTGGTAAAGCCCCAGTCCAGCAATTTCCGGCTCTCAATGAACTGGTTCCGGATGGGGTTGCCCCACTTGTCCGAGGGGTTATCCGCCCCCAAGACCACAGAGACCAGGGTGTGGCCCTTCTTTTTGGCGGCGGCGCAGAGGCAGTAGCCCGCCTGGCTGGTGCTGCCGGTCTTGATGCCGATGGTGCCGCTGTAGACGTGGCCGGGGTATTTGTATCGTGCCAGCAGGCCGTTGGTGTTGTACAGCTGGCGGGAGTCGCTCATGTTGGTGACGGCGGTGTCGTACCGGCCGGTGGAGACGATCTCCCGGAAGGGGGCGTGGGTCATGGCCTCCTTGGCCATCAGATAGATGTCCCAGGCGGTGGTGTAATGGTCGTCGTTGTGGAGACCGTGGGGATTGACGAAGTGGGTGTCGGTCATCCCCAGCTCCTCCGCCCGCTGGTTCATACGCTCCACAAAGGAGGGGACGTCTCCGGCTACGGCGATGGCCAGGGCGTTGGCGGCTTCATTGGCGGAGGCCAGCATCAGACAGTAGAGCAGATCGTTGACGGTGACCTCCTCCCCGGCAAGGAGCCCGGCGGTGGAGGAGTCGTCGGTGACGTCCACCAGGGCCTCGGCGGGAATGGTGACCACGGTGTCCATGGACAGCTCCCCCCGGCCAATGGCCTCCAGGGTCAGCAGGCAGGTCATGATCTTGGTGATGCTGGCAGGGTACCGGCGCTCATGGGCGTCCTGCTCATAGAGAAGCTGCTCGGTGTCCAGATCGATGAGCAGAGCGGACTTGGCGTTGATGGTGATCTCGGGCACGCCGGGATAGGTAACGGCGGCTGCCCAGGGGACCAGCAGGACAGCCAGGAGGACCAGGGTCATGGCCAGGGTGGCGGAACGGGTGAGAATCGTTTTCATGAGACGAACTCCGTGCATACAAAGTATAGTTGCATTCATTGTACCACAAATTTCCCGTTTGCGACACGGGAATTGCGGAATCTGGAAAAATATTTCCGTCCGCTTACTCCCGGCCCGCCTTGCCCTTGCATTTTTCTCCCAATGACGATATGATAATATTGGTTTTCGATGAAAAACAATGTCACTGCGGGAAGGGGAGAGGACCGTGAAGAAGCCGTTGGCGTCCGCCAGCCGTCTGGAAAAGGCCACATTGCTGCTGACGGCCCTTTTTGTCTTCGTCACCCTGATCTGGTTTCTGCTGCCCCAGGGGGACCCGGCGGCCCCCACTGTGGTGGATCCGGCCCACAGCCTGCGGGCGGCGGCGGTGCGGGAGACGCCCGACGCCCCGGGGATCCTGGAGGGAGAGGTCCTGGACCTGAACACCGCCTCGGAGACCGACCTGACCCGCCTGCCTGGTATCGGAGAGAAGCGGGCGGCGGACATCGCTGCCTGGCGGGAGGAGAACGGGGGCTTCGAGACCACGGAGGAGCTGCTGGAGATCAGCGGTATCGGTCCGGAGACCTTCGCGCGCATCGCACCCTATGTCACCGCCGATGGCGGCGAGGAAGGAGGAGACCATGGCACGGATCCTGGTAGTTGACGACGAAAAAGTCATGGTGAAGGGCATCCGATTCAACCTGGAGAACGAGGGCTATCAGGTGGACGTGGGCTATGACGGCCGCCAGGCGGTGGACATGGCCCGGGCTGCGGACTACGACCTGATCATCCTGGATCTGATGATGCCCGAGCTGGACGGCCTGGAGGCCTGCATGGAGATCCGCACCTTCTCCACCGTCCCCATCATCATGCTCACCGCCCGGGGAGAGGACACAGACAAGCTCCTTGGCTTTGAATACGGGGCCGACGATTATATCACCAAGCCCTTTAATATCCTGGAGGTCAAGGCCCGGGTGAAAGCCCTTCTCCGCCGGGCCTCCACCACCCGTCGGAAGGAGACCGGCGAGCGGCGGACCCTTGGGGGACTCACCATAGACAGTGCCTCCCGGACTCTGTGGAAGGGGGACGACCCGGTGGAGCTTACCGCCCGGGAGTTTGACCTGCTGGAGCTGCTGATGAAAAACCCCGGCCGGGTCTACAGCCGGGAACAGCTGCTCAACCAGGTCTGGGGATACGCCTACACCGGCGAGTACCGGACGGTGGACGTCCACATCCGCCGCATCCGGGAGAAGGTGGAGGAGGACCCCGCCAACCCCGCCCTCCTGCGGACCAAGTGGGGCGTAGGCTACTATTTTTCCGGGGAGTGACCCCGTTTGACCGGAGAGAAAGGAGGAGACGCCCATGGACACCGCTGTCACCCGATCCTCGGTCCTGCATTCTATGCAGCTGCGGCTGGCTATGGGCTATGTTGTGGTTATCGCCGTGCTGCTGGTGCTGCTGAACACCTACCCCCTTTTGATGACCCAGAACCTGATGTTCCGATCCCAACAGACCGCCCTGGAGAACCAGGCCGCGCTGGTGGTCAACAGCCTGACCACCGCCGACGAGCTCACCGCCGAGACCCTGGAACAGGCCATCGCCCCGTTGGACGAGCTGGACGCCGACCGCATCCTGGTCACCGACGAGGCGGGGCTCATCCTCTATGACACCGGGGAGGTTTCCGGAGTGGGCCGCTACGCCCTCAACGGCGAAGTGGTCTCTGCCCTCCGGGGCAACGACGCCTTTTCCAGCCGCTATGTCCAGGGGGCCTTTCACAGCCGCGCCTCCGCGCCGGTGATGAACCGGGGCGCCGTGGTGGGAGCGGTGTGCCTCTGGCAGCGGGATGACGGCCAGGGGGTACTCCTGGGGGAGATCCAGCACAACCTGCGGCTGGTGTCCCTGGTGGTGGGCTTGGTTGTTCTGGGTATTTTTGCCATTTTCACCAACCGTCTCACCGGACGGGTCAGCACCCTGCTGGGCGGTATCCGCACCGTCCGAGCCGGAGAGTACACCCACCGGGTCTCCATGACCGGCCACGATGAGCTGGCCCAGCTGGCCGACGAGTTCAACCAGCTTACCGGCCGCCTTCAGGCCACGGAGGAGGAGCGCCGCCGGTTTGTCTCCGACGCGTCCCATGAGCTCAAGACCCCTCTGGCCTCCATCCGCCTCATGACCGACACCATTCTTCAGGACGAGAGCATTGACCGGGAGACCACCCGGGAGTTCGTCACGGACATCGGAGAGGCGGCGGACCGGCTCATCCACATCAGCCAGGAGCTTCTGGCCCTGAACCGCCTGGAGGAGGGGAGAGAGGTCCCGGCGGAGCGGGTAGATGTGAACCGCAGGGCGGAGCAGACCTGCCGGATGCTGGCCCCCCTGGCCGCCGAGGCCGGGGTCACGGTGGACACTGACCTGGAGCCGGACTGCTTCGCCCGGTGCGACCCGGAGGATGTGAGCCAGATCTTCCGGAACCTGCTGGAGAACGCCATTAAATACAATCTGCCCGGCGGAAAAGTCACCGTGACCACCCGACGGGCAGAGGAGGAGATCCTGCTGGAAGTGGCCGACACCGGCCTGGGCATCCCCGAAGAGGACCGAGAGCGGATCTTTCAGCGCTTTTACCGGGTGGATAAAGCCCGCTCCCGGGCTGCCGGGGGCACGGGGCTGGGGCTGTCCATCGTCCAGGACACCGTCCGGCTTCACGGCGGGACGGTGGACGTTGCCCCCCGGGAGGGCGGCGGAACGGTGTTCACCGTGACCCTGCCTGCGTGGCAAGAGGAGGGAGAGGCATGAAACGGATCATTCTGCTCTCTCTTGCCTTGTTGGCCCTGGTTTCGGCGGGCTGCGTCCAGGCCAGCCGGGAGGGTCCGGTGTATCAGGTCTACTTTCTCTCAGAGGAGGTGGACCGGGACCTGGCCCTGGTCCCCGAGGAGCGGACTCTGCCTCCGGAGACCGAACCGGTGGAGGGGCTGCTGGCTCTTCTCCTGGAGGGGCCAGAGAGCGAGGAACTGACCCGTGCCATCCCCAACGGGGTCACCCTGCGGGAGTGGACCCTGACCGATGGGGTCCTGACAGTGGACTTTTCCGCCCGGTATGCCGCTCTGTCCGGGGTGGCTCTGACCCTGGCGGACTACAGCGTGGTGAATACCCTCTGCCAGCTGGATGGGGTGGAGGCTGTGGAGATCACCGCCGACGGAGACTATCTTACTTACCGGGACCACCAGCGCATGACCGCAGAGGAAACCTGGACCGTGGAGGAGATGGAGGAGGAAGGGGCGTAGCGCTCCCGTCCTCCCTCCTTTTTTGCCGCTGACGCGCTGTCGGCGGCTGCGCAATCACACAAAATCATAGTGAGAGAAGGCGTTTTCACATGAACGAACTACAATCAGATCGGTCCCCGGAGGAGAACCCTAAGGGGTCTTCGGGAAAGAGACGTTCCCTACTTCTGGTGGTGTTGCTGCTCCTGCTTCTGAGCGTGACCGCGGGGGCTGCCATTCTCTACTTCTCACCTTCTGAGGAGCCTGCTGAGGAGCCGGAACGCCCCTTCCTTCCGCCGGACACCCTGCCGGAGGCGGAGGAGCGGGCCGTCCCCCATGACGGTGAGGAGGACGCAGACCGGACGGATTCATCGGGAGCCGTCGGCAGTGTCAACGTGACCTATACCGATTTGGTGACTGTGTCCCTGGAGGACGGGGAAGCCCGCCTGAATTTCTCGAACCCCAAGCGCTCCAACCAGAGCATGGTCCTGGACCTTCTCATCCAGGATGTGTTGATCCTTCGCTCCGGTGCGCTCCAGCCCGGGACCACGCTGGAGAGCCTGCCCCTGCTGGACTACGCCCAACTGGCCCCCGGCGGATACGAAGGCCTGTTCCGGGTGGCCTTTTACGACCCGGACACCGGCAAAAAGTCCGTAATGAATGCGGAGATCCCCGTCCAGGTGAAGGTGGTGGAGCGGTTTGAAGAAGAGGACCATGGCTGAGCCTGGAACCGGCCCGGCGGCGGGGCTCTGCCGCCGGGCCGCGCCTGCGGGAACCCGCAGAAAAGGGATTGACCCGCGCCGGAGAAACGCATATAATTTGCTTAATACCGCAAAAATGCAGGGTTTATGAAACCAAGATCAAGGAGGAATCCCAAATGTCCAAGTACCAGCCTGGCACCGACTGTATCCACGCCGGATACGTCCCCGCAAGCGGCGAGCCCCGCAATATCCCCATCATTCAGAGCACCACCTTCCGCTACACTACCAGCGAGGCCATGGGTGCCCTGTTCGATCTGGAGGCCGAGGGCTACTTCTATACCCGCCTGCAGAACCCCACCTCTGACCGGGTGGCGGCCAAGATCTGCGCCCTGGAGGGTGGTACGGCGGCCATGCTGACCTCCTCCGGACAGGCGGCCAATTTCTTCGCCGTGTTCAACATCTGCTCCGCCGGGGACCATGTCGTCTCCTCCTCCACCATCTACGGCGGCACCTTCAATCTCTTCGCCGTGACTATGAGGCGCATGGGCATCGACTTCACCTTCGTGGACCCCAACTGCTCCGAGGAGGAGCTCAACGCGGCCTTCCGGCCCAACACCAAGGCGGTCTTTGGGGAGACCATCGCCAACCCCGCTCTCATTGTTCTGGACGTGGAGAAGTTTGCCCGGGCCGCCCACGCCCACGGGGTCCCTCTCATTGTGGACAACACCTTCCCCACGCCGGTGAACTTCCGGCCCTTCCAGTTCGGGGCGGACATCGTTACCCATTCCACCACCAAGTACATGGACGGCCACGCCAACTGCGTAGGCGGCGCCATCGTGGACAGTGGAAACTTCGACTGGACGAAATACCCCGATAAGTTCCCCGGCCTGTGTACGCCCGACGAGAGCTACCACGGGGTGACCTACACCCAGCGGTTCGGCCTGGGCGGGGCCTTCATCACCAAGGCGGTGGTCCAGCTCATGCGGGACTTTGGTTCCACACCCGCGCCTATGAACGCTTACTTCCTCAACATCGGTCTGGAGACCCTCCATCTGCGGATGCCCCAGCACTGCGCCAACGCCCTGACCGTGGCCCGGCATGTGAAGAACCACCCCAAGGTGGCCTGGGTCAGTTATCCCGGCCTGGAGGGGGACGCCAACTACGAACTGGCGAAGAAGTATATGCCGGGCGGCACCTGCGGCGTGGTGACCTTCGGCGTCAAGGGAGGCCGAGCGGCGGCGGAGAAGTTCATGGCCGGTCTGAAGCTGGCTTCCATCGCCACCCACGTGGCCGACGCCAAGACCTGTGTGCTCCATCCCGCTTCCTCCACCCATCGGCAGATGTCCGACGCGGAGCTGGAGGCCGCCGGGGTTTCCCCCGACCTTATCCGCCTGTCCGTGGGCATCGAGGATGTGAAGGACATCCTGGCCGACCTGGATCAGGCTCTGGAGAGGGTATAACGACGATTCCCCATCGAATAGGAGGCTCCCATGGACGGGAAAGAAACCAGAAAAGGGCTGATCTTTGTTTTTCTGGCGGCGGTATGCTTCAGCCTGGGCGGTGTGCTCATCAAGATGATCCCCTGGCAGGCCATGTCTATCAACGGCTGGCGCTGCGGTATCTCCATGTGCATCCTGCTGCTCTTTTCCAAGGCCTCCGGCCATAAGCTGAAGCTGACAAAGGGGGTTGTTCTGGGGGCGGTGGCCATGTGCCTGACGGTGAGCTGCTACGCCCTGGCCAACAAGCTCACCACCGCCGCCAACACCATCCTCATCCAGTATACCGCTCCGGTTTTTGTCATCCTGTTCCTGTGGCTCTGCTTCCGGGAACGGCCCAAAAAGCTGGATGTCATCGCCTGTCTCCTGGTGTTCTGCGGGATCGCCTGCTTTGTGCTGGACGGCCTGGCTGCCGGGAACCTGGCGGGCAATCTCGTCGCCCTGGTGTCCGGCATCGGCTACGCCTGGGTCTTCCTACTCAACAAGATCCCGGGCGGTGACCCGCTGTTCTCCACCATCCTGGGCCATGCCATGTGCTTTGTCATCGGCTTGCCCTCGGCAGTGAGGGAGACCCAGTACAGCGGGCAGATCGTTCTCTTTGCCGTTCTGCTGGGGGTCTTTCAGCTGGGCCTGGCCTATGTGTTCTTCACCACGGGCATTCGCACCGCGCCGCCGGTGTCCGCCTCCCTGGTGGCGGGCATCGAGCCCATCCTGAATCCGGTGCTGGTGGCCCTGGTGGTGGGGGAGATGCTCTCCGGCCTGTCCATCGTGGGCGGGATCATCGTATTTGTCACTATCATGGTTTATAATGTCATTTCCGCCCGGCAAGAGGCCAGGGAACTGGCAGCCAAAGGAGGTTGAAGCCTGTGCTGGACATTCTCTATCAGGACGAGGCTCTGGTGGTCTGCGTCAAGCCCTTTCGGGTAATCTCCACCGACGAGCCCGGCGGAATGCCTGATCTGATCCGGGAGGCTCTGGGCAAGCCCCACCTGAAGGTCCGGGCGGTCCACCGTCTGGACCAGGTGGTAGGCGGTCTCATGGTCTACGGCCTCACCGGCCCCGCTGCCTCGGACCTGTCCCGGCAGATCCGGGAGGATACTTTCTTGAAGGAATACCAGGCGGTGGTCCACTGGCGGCCCCAGTACGATGAGGGGACCATGGTGGATCTGCTGGGCAGGGATGAAAAGACCCGAAAGACCTACGTTACCAAGACCCCCGCCAAGGGCGTCCAGGAGGCCATCCTCCACTACCGCCTGCTGGACAACCGCCGGGGCTTTTCCCTGGTGGAGATCCGCCTGGAGACCGGCCGGACCCATCAGATCCGGGCCCAGTTCTCTCACCGGGGCATGCCCCTGGCGGGGGACCGGAAATACAGCAAATACCCCGACCCCAGGGACTGGCAGATCGCCCTGTGGTCCAGCCACCTGTCCTTCACCCACCCGGAAACCGGACAGGCCATGGACTTCCACCTGCCCCCGCCCGCAACGGAGCCCTGGTCGTTTTTTACGGAGACAGAGTCGGAATCCTACTGATTCCCGCGATACAGCAGTTTCCATCGTTTTATCGAAAAAGAACCGGCAATGATTTCCGGCATAAACTCTTTCCCTCTGACGCACACTATCTCCCGTGACCGGAAAGGGGCGGCGCCTCTTCCCGGCGAAAAACCGAGGTAAGGAGCGTCAAGCTATGAAACTGATTGACAGGATCGCCCTGGCGCTGGTCATCATCGGCGGGCTCAACTGGGGCTGCGTAGGCATCTTCGGCCTGGACCTGGTGGCGGCTCTCTTTGGCGGTTCCGCCAGCGGGGTCAGCCGCCTGGTGTATATCCTGGTGTGCATTTCCGCCCTGTGGTGTGTCACCCTGTTCTTCCGGGAAGACGCTGTGGAGCGGACCGCCGGAAACCACGCTTGAAACACGACGGACGGCAATAGCCGACCGACGGGATAGCGACAAAAAGACCTCAGCGGAGTATGTTCCGTTGAGGTCTTTTCTATGCGTCTATGCGTTTGCTTTACGGGGCGTCTGTCAGCGCTTCCTCCGCCGGGGCTTCCGTGTCCTCCAGTTCCGATCCGGGCTCCTCCGGGACCACCGGGTCCGGCGCGGCGCCGTCCCGGCTGATGGCGGCGGCGTTGCGGATGGCCCCCTGGTCCTCCGGGTCGGCGGTGATGGACACCGTGTCGCCTACGTTGAGGATGACCACGTTCCGATCCGTGGAGGCGGCCATGGCGTAGAAGGCGTCGCTGCCGTCCAGACGGATATAATACCAGGAGGTGCCATCCAGCACGGCAGTGCGGATCTCCGCGATGGTCCCGGATACCGTTGCCTCATTGACCACCAGTTCCTGACCGTCGTCGTCCTTTACGGGGATGTTGTGCTGCTGCAGCTTGGCGATATAGTCGGCTTCGCAGGCGGCCACGGTGGTGCCGGTGGCCACAATCTGGTACTGAGACACATTGACCATGGCATACATTTTAACCAGGTCCGAGCTGTCCTTCAGGGACATGAAGTAGGTGGGCTGGCCCCCGATGTTCAGCAGCAGCGGGAAGGTGGACTGATACCCCAGGTCCTGGACCACGCCTTGGGCCGAGTCCATGGCAGAGGTCTCGATGGCGCCGGGGGCGGCGTAATAGGTGGTGCGCTTGGTCCGCTGATTGGACAGCAGGAAGCCGATGTTGGACTTGTCGCTGTTCACCGAGGTGATGCCGGTATACATATACACGTCGTCGTCCATGGCCACATAGTTGAAGCCGTCGGTGGTGACGGTGACGTTTTTCTGTCCGATGAGGGAGTTGATGAAGCCTGCGTTATACACCCCGTGGTAGTCATACTGCTGGGTGATCAGCGTGGCGGAGTACACCCGGTCCACCCAGGTGGGGATGTCGTCCACGGTATAATAGGTGTGTTCCCCGGTGCAGGCGTTGAGAAGAACGGCCCCCACGATGTCCCGTCCGCCGAAGAGCCCGATGCTCCGGGTCTCCCGGGGGCAAACCCACCAGGGCTGCCCCTCCTCGTCCAGCTCCAGATGGGCGGAGGAGAACATAAAGGTGGGGTAACGGAACCGCAGGGCCCGGTCCAGGTCCCGGTTGAAGTATTCCGAGGGGGAGTAGCGCATCCCGGTCTGGCCGATGGAGGAGAGGCGGATGACCTTGGCCTCCTGGGTCACCATGTCAATGGTGATGTAGGCGGGCAGGCCCTCCTTGGTGTTGAGGAACCACTTGAAGAAGTCCCCGTACTCCAGACTGGCCACCCGGACGGGGCGGCCCTTGTAATTGATCTGGGTATAGTCGTAGGCCACCTCGAACTGGCTGACCATGTCGGACAGCTCGCCCAGCTTTCGGTCTCCCAGACGGCGGGCGGAGGACTCGTCCAGCATGGGGATCTCGTCAAAAGAGATCTGCTCGATCTCCGTGGCGAAGTCTCCGGTGTCTACGGTCAGCAGATCCCGATAAGACCCGGCCCGGAGGATGGGGGCGGAGATGATCTGCCCCACGATGAAGATGGCCGCCAGGGCCAGAACGATGACCACCACCGCCTTGCACTGGTTCTTGGCAAAGGACAGATAGGTCTGCAATCGCATCCCCTGACTGCCGGTGTCCACACCCAGGGCGATCATGAACACCAGGATATACACCAGCAGCAACACCAGCACATAACTGTAAAACCCGGTGTTGTGGAGGTTGATGGCGGGCAGGGATACGTAGAACCACACCCCCGCGATGACCAGGGTGACCACCAGGCTGACGATCATCCGGGAGAGGGTGGGCTTCCTGTTGTTGTTTTCAGGCATAGGCCGCTCCTTTCTATTCTAAGAAGAGGTTTCTCACTTTTTCATCAGTATATCCCAGCCGTGGGGAAAATGCAACGACTTTCAAATTGACAAAGGGACGAAAACATGGCACAATACAAGTATCTCTACAGGATTCCACCGGTTTCCCGTCATGTTGGGCGGAAAAGGAGGGGCGGACCATGGTTGAACTGGATATGCTGGGTAACCTCCGGGACTTGAACGTAGCCGCGGTAGCCCTGCGGCTGGCCCTGGCCATGCTCTTCGGAGGGACCATCGGCTTCGAGCGGGGCATCCGCCAGCGGGCCGCCGGCCTTCGGACCCACATGCTCCTATGCGTGGGATCGGCTTCCACCATGCTGGTCAGTCAGTTCCTCTACGCCAGCTACGGTGTGGGCGACCCGGCCCGTCTCAGCGCCCAGGTCATCAGCGGCATCGGCTTTCTGGGGGCGGGCACCATCATCGTCACCCGGCGCAACGAGATCAAGGGCCTGACCACGGCGGCCACCCTCTGGTCCACGGCCTGCATGGGCCTGGCGGTGGGCGTAGGGTTTTATGAGTGCGCCATGATCATGTACATCCTGCTGATCATCATCCTGGTCTTCGTCAGCGTGCTGGACAAGAAGTATCTGAAGATCCCCACCAGCACCGCCCTGTACCTGGAGGTGCGGAAGGAGGCTGGTCTGGGGGACGCCATCCAGTACATCCATGACGTGGGCTGGAACATCCGGGAGGTCAAGGAATTCCCCTCCGGCCGGGACGATGTGCTGGCGGTGCGGATGGATCTGGAATCGGACAACGCCCTTCGGGGCGACGTCAGCGCCATCCGCCTCCTGGTGGAGCAGCCGGACGTGCTCCGCCTTGAAATGTAAAATATCTAGCAATGCGGAACTCTTTTCCTGTTTCCCCGTCTAATGAGGCAGCAGGAAAAGAGTTTTGTTTCGCAGGATAAAGGAGGAAGCACCATGAAAAAGAAGCTGACCGCCCTGGCGCTGACCGGGGCCCTGTCCCTCTCGCTTGCCCTTTCCGGCTGCGGCGGGACCCCGACGGCGAGTGCCGATCTCACCGCCGGAATTAACGGAAGCGGAGCGTCCGCCGTCTATGATTCAGCCCAAGAGGTCCCCGCCTCCGATGTGGCCGCCATGACGGACTTCGGCCTGAAGTTGCTGAAGCAGTGCGCCGGAGAAGAAAACGTCCTGCTCTCTCCGGCCTCCATCCTCAGCGCCCTGGGGATGACCGCCAACGGGGCGAAGGGGGAGACCCTGGCCCAGTTTGAGACGGCCTTCGGCCTGCCGATGGAGGCGCTCAACGCCGCCCTGTCTGCTGTCCTGCCGGAGGATGACGGCGTGTTCTCCCGGGCCAACGCCATCTGGTTCAACGCCCGGAACGGCCTGGCCCTCGACCACGACTTCTTGCAGACCAACGCCGACTGGTACGGGGCGGGCCTCTACTCCGCCCCCTTTGACAGCGGCACCTGCGACGAGATCAACCGCTGGGTCAGCGACCACACCAAGGGCATGATCCCGAAGATCCTGGATCAGGTGCCTGAGGACGCGCTGATGTACCTGGTCAACGCCCTGGCCTTTGACGGGGAGTGGACCTCGCCCTACACTGCGGAGGACACCTGGTCCGGCACCTTCACCCGGGAGGACGGGACCGCCCAACAGGTGGACTTCATGCACGGAGAGGAGTACGCCTATCTGGACGGAGAGAAGGTCACGGGCTTCATCAAGAGTTATACAGGCGGGAAATACGCCTTCGCTGCCCTTCTGCCGGACCGGGGCGTTACCGTGGAGGAGGCCCTGGACAGTCTCACCGGGGAGAGCCTGACGGACCTGCTGCGGAACGTTTACGGAGAGGAGGTCGTTACCGCCCTGCCCAAGTTTACTTCCGACTATGACGTGGGCCTGGAGCAGGTCCTGCCCGACCTGGGGATCACCGACGCCTTCGACGCCGGGCTGGCGGACTTCTCCGGCATGGGGACCACGGAGGACGGAGGACCGAACCTTTTTATCAGCCGGGTCCTCCACAAGACCCACATCGAGGTAGATGAGCTGGGCACCAAGGCCGCCGCCGCTACGGTGGTGGAGATGACAGAAGGTGCGGCGGCGGAGCTGGAGCCGCCCAAGGAGGTCATTCTGGACCGGCCCTTTATCTATATGATCTACGACCAGGACAGCGACCTGCCCCTCTTCTTGGGCACAGCCATGAGCATAGAGACCTGACGATAATAGAGAACGGCCCGATGGGGGGAGCGCACTCCCTTCATCGGGCTGTTTTTGTATGTTACCGGTATATGGCTTTGTTGTCATCCAAAATCTCCCGCCGGTGACAGGCGGTATAGATTACATTCAGTCCCGGATACTCGCTCCGGAACCCCTGCAAAAGCACATCCGGGTTCAGCCCCGGATTCTGAGCTTTCAGCAGAAGGGTGAGATACAGGAACACCCCGTCGGACCGGACCTCCTCCACGGCCTCCACCAGGGGGATGATATCCACCTCAGTAAATCCGCTCTTGGCCTTCTTGCTCCGTTTCTGCACCACGAAGCTCTCCCGACCCATCAGCGCCTTGAAGTCCGCCGCCGCTTCCTCGGCTTGCTCCGTCTCAAACTCCAGGGTGATGTCATACCGGACAAAGGTCAGCTTCTTGAAGGCCAGCCCCCCGTCATAGCAGTCCAAAACCTCGATCCCGGACGGCAGGGCCCGGTTCATCTGGGCGGGCAGGGTCTCGATGGTGCTGCCCTCCACCAGCCCAAACTCCAGGATCTCGCAGTCGCTGGAAAACCCCAAAGGCAGGGGCAGGGGAATGGACACATAGGGATGGGGGTGATACCCCTGGGTGTGCCGGATGGAAATACCCGCCCGGAGAAAGGCCCGCTCCATGGTGTGCATCAGATCCAGGTGGGAGATGTACTTGGCGGTCCCGGTCTTTCGGAACAGGATGCGCTGGTCAGACACGGCACACACCTCCCTCGCACAGCTTGTTGGCCCCGCAGCCGGTGCATTTCACCCTGCAGTCCGGGGTAATCTTCCCCTCGTAGGCGGTCTCCCGCTCCTTCCAGAGATAGCTGGTTTTGACCCCGTCGGAGATCATGGACCAGGGCAGGACCTCGTCCTTCCCCCGTTCCCGGTTGGCGTAAAAGGCCGGGTCCAGCCCGCAGGCGGCGAAGGCGTCCAGCCAGGTCTGGAGACGGAAATACTCGCTCCAGGAGTCGAACTTGGCTCCGTTCCGCCAGGCGGTCTCGAGGACGTCCGCCAGCCGCCGGTCCCCCCGGGAGAGGGCGGCCTCCAGGAAGCTGGTCTCCGGGTCGTGCCAGTTGTAGGTGATGGATTTGTTCCGCATGTGCTCCCGCAGCAGGGTGACCTTTCGCAGATACTCTTCCATGGTGTTCTGAGCCTCCCACTGGAAGGGGGTGTGGGACTTGGGCACGAAGCAGGAGGTGGACACGGTGATGCGGATGCCCCGAGACCGGTTGGTGGAGTAAGTTTTCCAGGTGTAATAGACCTTGTTGGCCAGGTCCGCGATGCCCAGCACGTCCTCATCGGTCTCCGTGGGCAGGCCCAGCATGAAGTACAGCTTGACGCTGCTCCACCCACCCTCGAAGGCGGTGCGGCAGGAGGCCAGCAGGTCTTCTTCCGTGACGTTTTTGTTGATGGCGTCCCGCAGCCGCTGAGACCCGGCCTCCGGGGCGAATGTCAGGCCACTTTTCCGTCCCCCGGCCTGGAGCTTTTCCATGAGCCCCATGGAGAAGTTGTCCGCCCGGAGGGAGGGAAGGGCCAGACTGACCTTTCGGGGCTGGCACCACTCCAGCAGCCCATCGCACAGGGGGAGGAGGTCGGGATAGTCGCTGGAGGACAGGCTCATGAGGGTCATGTCCTGGTAACCCGAGTCCTGACAGGCCTCGATGCCCTGCTTTACCAGCAGGTCGCAGTCTCTCCCCCGGACGGGACGGTAGACGTACCCCGCCTGGCAGAACCGGCACCCCCGGATGCAGCCCCGGAAGAGCTCCAGCATCACCCGGTCCTGGGTGACCTCCGTAGAGGGGACGATGGTTTTTGCGGGATAGTAGGACTGGTTCATGTCCGTGACGATCCGCTTGGTGACCACCGCCGGGGCGCCCTCTCTGGGGGTGACGGCGGCCACGGTCCCGTCGTCATGGTATTTGACGTCATAGAGAGAAGGGACATACAGCCCCGGGATCTGCGCCGCCTGCCGGAGAAAGGCCGCCTTGGACCAGCCCTCTTTCTTGGCTTTCCGGTAGAGCTGGATCATCTCCACCGTCACGTCCTCCCCCTCGCCCAGGGAGACGATGTCCACGAAGGGGGCGATGGGCTCCGGGTCATACATGGCGGTGCCTCCGGCCACCACGATGGGGGTCAGGTCCGGCCGGTCCGCCGCCCGAAGGGGAAGCCCCGCCAGGTCCAAAAGATTGAGCACGTTGGTGTAGGCCAGCTCATAGCCCAGGGAGAAGCCGATGAAGTCAAAGTCCTTCACCGGGTCGCCGCTCTCCAGGGCGTAGAGGGGCAGGCCCTCGGAGCGCATGGCCTCCTCCATGTCCCCCCAGGGGGCGAAGACCCGCTCGCACCACACGCCGTCCATCTCGTTGATGACGCCGTAGAGGATGCGCAGGCCCAGGTTGGACATGCCGATCTCATAGGTGTCCGGGAAGCAGAAGGCGAAGCGGCAGTCCACCGCGGCCCTATCCTTCACCACGGCGTTATACTCGCCGCCCACATATCGCCCGGGCTTCTGGACCCGGGCCAGGATCTTTTCCAGTTTATGATCCATACGGACCTCCAAAGTAAGCGGAAGTGTTTCCGCGAAATATCTGAACACACATTATAGCAAACAACGAGTCCCTCCATCAACCCTTTTCGGCCTTCTTCTGAAGCCTGTGATACAGATACAGACCGGCAAGACTCACCAGAAGGGTCACGAGAAAGACAGCGGCGGCGAAGCCGTAGCGCTTCGTTCCCAGGGCGTCGCCTCCGAGGGTGGAGGTGACCACCGACGGAATGCGCCCCAGGGAGGCGATGAGGATCAGGACGGGCAGCTTCAGATCGGTGAGACCGCCGAAGTAGCATAGCAGATCCTTGGGGGTACCGGGGACCATAAAGACGATGAGAAAGAGCAGGGTCCGCCGGGGAGAGCTTTTCAGAAACCCCACCTGGTCCAGCTTTTCCTGGGAGAAAAACAGCTGGACCAGCTTCACGCCCAGCTTTCGCACCAGCAGAAAGACCAGCGTACTGCCCACGGCGTCCGCCGCCAGACACAGAAGGGTGCCCTCCACCGCGCCGAACACATACCCGCCGACGATCTCCAGGGGCTCTCCGGGGATGAAGGCGGCCAGAATTTGCAGGATGACCAGCCCCATATAGACCCAGCGTCCCCAGGGCCCGTAGCCGTCCACCCATTGTCGGAACCGCTCCGGCTCCGAGGCCAGCTGAACCAGAGGAAGGCCCACCTGCCGGTAGAGCAGCACCGAGAGAAGGACCAGAAACAAAACACCCGCCGCCCCGGCGATCCTGCGCTGCCGATCGGTCATGGCCGGGCCTCTCTTCGCAGCAGCCCCCTCATTGGATCCGCTCCCGCAGCCTGGTCCAGGTCTCTTTGGTCAGGAAGCTGCCCTCCGCGTTGGCCTCCATGGTCAGAAACCGCTTCCAGGGAATGGCGAAGGACAGCAGGTCCCGGCTCAGCCGCAGCCGCCCGGAGGGGTCCGTCAGACCAACGGTACACCGCTGGATGTCATCCATGCTGTCGGTCATGGCAAAGAGGACGGACTGGGCGCATCCCGCCCCGAATCGGACCACCACGTTGTCCCCGGCGGGGCTGTCGTAGTTGGCCAGGGTGATGAGCCCCGAGAGCTGGTCGGCGTTCACCAGAAACACCACAGATACGGGGACTTCGTTTTCCTCCACCTGGTCCAGGGGCTTGAAAACCAGGCAGGGGGCGGGATCAGGCTCCGGCATGGAATCCAGATAGGTCTCCACAAGATCTCTGCTCTGCTTGTAATACTCCCCGGGCATCTCCGGGGTCCCGTCGGACAGGAAGGGGATCAGCCGCTGCCGGTCCATGGCGGCGAAGCCCAGTCCGGCCCGCCCCCCGCCGCATCCGCAGGTCTCTTCCGTAAAGGCGGCGGTGCGGCCCCTGGACGCCGCCTCCAGCATCCCGATGAGACAGGCTCCCATGGTCCCGGGCTGGAAGCGCCTGGCCCCCGCCGGGGCGGCGTCGGTCCTCAGAAGGGCTACGGGTTGGGCCTTCATATTCAGGAGTTCCTTTAGTTTGCTGTTCATGACGCATCCTCCTTTGACAGGTCAAAAGGCTTACAGGTAATATCTCCAGAGGAAGTCCGCCGCCTCCTCCGCATAGTCGATGCCGATGCGTTTGCCGGACCGGATTTCCAGCGGAACCCGGTCCTCCGGCGGCGTCTCCAGTCCGATCTTCTCCAGGTCCTCGCAGACAAAAAGGGTGTCGCCCAGCAGAGAAAGACCGTTCTCCGCCCGGGTCAGCGCCAGGGCCCTGCACAGTTTGCCCGGCCCGTTGAGAAAGTTCTTTTTCTGGTAGGGGGAAAGCTGGTCGAAGGCTTTCCCAAACCGGTTCCGGGCCAGAAATCCATTCCCGCTCCGGGCTTGAGCGCCCCGGATGAGCACAGCGGCGGGCTCTCCCTCAGGTTCCGTCACGAAATTCAGACAGTGGTGCATTCCGTAAATGAGATAAATGTAAGCGGTCCCAGGCGGCGCGAACAGGGTCTCGGTCCGCTGGGTCCGGCGGTAGTTGTAGGCGTGGCAGGCCTTGTCCATCCGCCCGATGTAGGCCTCGGTCTCAGTGATGCGCACCGCCAGGGGAACGCCGTCCCAAACCCGGACCAGATACTTCCCCAGCAGGTCCCGGGCCACCGCGCGGGTATCCCGGTCATAAAAGTCCCGTCCCAGCTTCATTCCAATTCCTCCCGTCTGACCCAGAGGATCTCCCCGGGGGCGGGCTCCTCGCCGCAGACCGAAGCCCGCCAGCCGTCCCCGGCATACGCGCCGTAATGCAGCCCTGTGTCCGGCGGCGTCTGCCCCCACAGGGCCCGCAACCCCTCCCCGGTGTACTTGCACCAGGCCTCCTTCCGGGTCCACAGATCGTAAAAGATCGGCCAGCCGCCGCCCCGGGCCTTGTACGCGGCAAGCTCCGTTTCGGTCAGGGCGTAGGCGGGGAGGGTCTCCCGCCGGGGCTTCACGACTTCAATATCCACCCCCACCGGACGCCGGGAGAGAGCGCAGAGGACGTACCGCCCGCTGTGGCTCCAGTTGAACTGCACATCCGGCCTATGGGGGAAGAAGGGCTTGCCCCCCTCCGACCGGGCCAGCTCCGGCATCTGCTCCAGCCCCAATTCGAGCCGCAGGGCATAGGATAAAAGGACCGCCGGAGGCGCATCCTGTATTCCATAGAGGGTCATGGGGACCGCCTCCTTTGACGAAAATCCGCTGTTGGCGGGAAAAGAATGTCGGAAAGACTTGCCAACGCCGGGGGAACCGTATATAATATATCGGCATAAATTTTCGAAGCCGACTCCAATCAGACCTGATCGGACTTGTTTCGGGGGCAGGATCGATGATTGCCCCATTATTATAGCTGATAAAAAAAGGTGTGTAAACCCAATGGAAAAAGATCGCATCCATGACTATATCGTCCCCGGCAAGCGGGCCCATCTGGTGGGCATCGGCGGGGTATCCATGTCGCCCCTGGCGGAGGTTCTCCAGGGGGAGGGGCTGGTCATCACCGGCTCGGACATGAAGGAGAGCCCCACGGTGGCGCGCCTGCGGAGCCTGGGCATCCCCGTGACCATCGGCCACCTGCCGGAGAGCGTCCGAGGCAAGGACCTGGTCATCCGAACCGCCGCCGTCCACGATGACAACCCGGAGATCGCCGCCGCCCTGTCCGCCGGCATTCCCGTGTTTGAGCGGGCGGAGGCCTGGGGCTCCATCATGCGCCGGTATGAGAACGCCCTGTGCATCTCCGGCACCCACGGCAAGACCACCACCACCTCCATGTGTACCCACATCGCCCTGGCGGCCCGCATCGACCCCACGGTGATGATCGGCGGCACCCTGCCCCTGCTGGGCACCGGCCACCGGGTGGGGAAGGGGAAGACCATCATCTTGGAGTCCTGCGAGTACTGCAACTCCTTCCTGTCCTTCTTCCCCACGGTGGCGGTCATCCTCAACGTGGAGGCCGACCACCTGGACTTCTTTAAGGACCTGGCGGACGTGGAGAAGTCCTTCCGGGCCTTCGCCGACCTGGTGCCGGAGAACGGCACGGTGCTGGCCAACGGCGAGGACGCCAACACCATGGAGGCCCTGAAGGGCAAGGAGGGCGTTGTGACCTTCGGCCTGGAGACCGGGGACTACCACAGCGCCAACCTCACCTGGGCGGAGGGCTATCCCGCTTTTGACCTGGTCCACCACGGGGAGACCCTCTGTCATATCCGGCTCCAAGTCCCCGGCCTGCACAACGTAAAGAACGCCATCGCCGCCGCCTCCGCCGCCAGCATCCTGGGCATTCCCGGGGAGGCGATTTCTCGGGGGCTGGGGGATTTCCGGGGGGCCGGCCGCCGGTTTGAGTACAAGGGAAAGATCAACGGCGCCGACGTCTACGACGACTACGCCCACCACCCCGGAGAGCTGAAGGCCCTGCTGGACATGGCCGCTTCTCTGGGCTATCAGCGGGTGATCTGCGCCTTCCAGCCCCATACCTACACCCGCACCAAGGCTCTTTTCCATGAGTTTGCCCAGGTGCTGTCCCAGCCCGACGTGACCTACCTGGCGGAGATCTTCGCCGCCCGGGAGAAGAACGAGGTGGGCATCACCTCTCAGGACCTGGCCGACGCGGTGGAGGGGGCCAAGGCGGCGCCCTCCCTGGAGGTGCTGGCCCAGTGGCTGGCGGAGGAGGCTCGGCCCGGGGACCTGATCCTCACCGTAGGCGCGGGCAACATCTACACTGTGGGTGAGGAGCTGGCCCGGAAAAGCGAGCCGGTCTGAGCAAGAGACTGACCGGTGATCACGACAGACAGAGAGAAGGAGGATCGTCGATGGAACAGATCGCAGTCCATGAGATCCCGGGTTTTAAATTCGGGCAGGTAGAAGACATTGAGGGCGGCACCGGCTGCACCGTCATCCTGTGCCCGGAGGGAGCGGTCACCGGCGTGGACGTCCGGGGGGGGTCTCCTGGCACCCGGGACACCGACGCCCTGGACCCCGTCTGCAACCGGGAGGTGGTCCACAGCGTGGTCCTCACCGGGGGCAGCGCCTTTGGACTGGACGCCGCGGGGGGCGTGATGAGGAAACTGGAGGAGGAGCGAATCGGCCGGGACGTACAGATCACCGTGGTCCCCAACGTATGTGCCGCCGTCCTCTTTGACCTGAAATTCGGCAGGACCGACGTCCGCCCCGATGCGGCCATGGGCTATGCCGCCGCCCAGGAGGCTCTGAAGGGTCTGCCCTTCCAGGAGGGCAACCACGGGGCGGGCACCGGCTGCCTGGTGGGCAAGGTCTGCGGCCCGGACCATGGCGTCAAGGGCGGCATCGGGGCCTGTGCCTTCCGTCAGGGCGACCTGATGGTGGGAGCCGTGGTGGCCTGCAACGCCATGGGCGATGTGGTGGAGGCCGGGAAAATCCTGGCTGGTGCCCGGAACCCGGAGAACACCGGCTTTGTGGACGCCGAGACCTGGATGGTGGAGAACCGTTTGCAGCAGTGGGATGTGTTCAGCGGCAAATTTGTGGGACAAAACACCGTCATTGGCTGCGTCATGACCAACGCCGCCCTGAACAAGGGTCAGGCCAACAAGCTGGCCTCTGTGGCCCAGAACGGCATCGCCCGGGCGGTTCGTCCGGCCCATTGCACCTTCGACGGGGACACTATGTTCGCCATGTGCGGCGGGCAGGTATCTGCCGACCCCGACGTGGTGGGGATCCTGGCGGCCCGGGCGGTGGAACAGGCCATCACCCGTTCGGTCCGCTGCGCTGAGTCTTTGCATGGCAGGGTCGCCTTGCGGGACCTGCCCTTTGGGGCGATGTATGAGGAGAAGAAAGGAACGTAAGCAATGGCAACCAAGGTTTCTGAACTGAAGTATGAACGGGTGACCATCGAGGAATTCACCCGAGAGATGCGAGAGGTCATCCGCCAGGTGACCGAGGCCAGGACCGCCGCTGACGTGCTGGCGGCCCGGGACCGATGCAACGCCCTGTCTGTCCGTTGGCAGACCGCCGAGGCCCTGTCCTATATGCGCTACAGCATCAACACCGCCGACGAGTTCTACGTGGCGGAGAAGGACTACTACGACGAGGTGGGTCCCCTGGCCCAAAACGAGATGCTCGCGTACACCCGGGCTATGCTGGACACCCCCTTCCGCAAAGAACTGGAGGAGAGCGGCCAGATCATCCCCCTGGTGTTCCGGTCTTTCGAGGTGGAGCTCAAGTCCATGTCCCCGGAGATCATCGAGGACATGGTGGAGGAGAATAAGCTGGTCAGTCGGTACTCCCAGCTGATGGCGGCCATGGAGTTCGACTTCCGGGGAGAAAAGCTCCCCCGGCCCATGCTGATGAAATACGCCAAGTCTCCGGACCGGGCTACCCGGAAGGAGGCCTATGAGGTCCTGGGCAACACCCTCAAGGCCCACAGCAACCACCTGGACGAGATCTTTGACCAGATGGTGAAGGTTCGGGACCGGATGGCAAAGAAAATGGGCTACGCCAACTTTGTGGAGCTGGGCTACTATCGCATGGGCCGTCTCTGCTACGGTCCCCAGGAGGTCAAGGCCTTCCGGGAGAATGTCCTCCGGGACATCGTCCCCGTGGTGGCCCGTCTGCGCACCGAGATCGGCAAACAGCTGGGTGTGGACAAGCTGATGGTCTACGACTACGACCTGATCTTCCCCCAGGGGGACCCCGCCCCCAAGGGCGGCAAGGAGGAGATCTTCGCGGCGGCCAAGGCCATGTATCATGACATGAGCCCCGAGACCGGGAAGTTCTTCGACTTCATGCTGGAGACCGAGGCCTTTGACGTGGAGTCCCGGAAGAACAAGTGGGGCGGCGGCTACTGCACCAGCTTTATGGCCTACAAGCAGCCCTTCATCCTGGCCAACTTCAACGGCACCTCCGGGGATGTGGACGTGGTGACCCACGAGGCCGGCCACGCCTTTGCCGACTATACCATCGCAGACAACAAGTATGTGGTGGAGCTGAACGTGGGCGGAATGGAGACGGCGGAGACCCACTCCATGAGCATGGAGTTTTTCGCCTGGCCCTATATGGAGGGTTTCTTCGGCGACGATGCCCGGCGGTACAAGTTTATGCACCTGCTGGACGCCCTGTCCTTCTTGCCCTACGGCACCATCGTGGACGATTTCCAGCGGCAGGTCTATGAGAACCCGGACTGGACCCCGGAGGAGCGCAAGGCGGCATGGCGGGCGCTGGAGGCAGCCTTCCGCCCCCACATCTGCTTCGACGGCGTGCCCTATCTGGAGGAGGGGACCCGGTGGCAGTACCAGATGCACATCTACGAGACCCCCTTCTACTATATCGACTACTGCCTGGCCCAGACGGCGGCCCTCCAGTTCCTGCTGGAATCCCGGAAGGACTATCAAGACGCCTTTGCCCGGTACGTCCGCTTCCTGTCCCAGGGCGGCGAGAAGGTCTTCACCGACCTGCTGGCCGAGGCGGGGCTCAAGTCCCCCTTCCAGCCCGGGGCGCTGAAAGAGGTGGCGGAGGAGAGCGAGAAGCTGCTGAAGGACCTGGAAGCGGCCCTGTGACGCCATGACAGCCATCTATCGACCTGAAACCGGTACGGCACGCGCCGTGCCGGTTTTTCTTTGGGCAGACTGCCGAGAGTCACACTTGACTTTCAAGCCCTTCCGTACTACAATGAAGCTGTTCACCTGCGAATATTTAAAGCTGTAAAGCATTACCTATACAAGAAAGGACTGACAAACCATGCCTGTCACCGATTTTCTGGAACGCAACGTCAAGCTCTATGGGAACGAGACCGCCCTGGTGGAGCTCAACCCCGAGATGCCCGAGACCCGTCGCATGACCTGGAAGGACTACGACCTCATCCAGCCCACCACCGACGAGCCCTACCGCCGGGAGATCACCTGGACGGTCTTTGACGAGAAGGCCAACCGCTTCGCCAACATGCTTCTGTCCCGGGGCATCAAGAAGGGGGACAAGGTGGCCATCCTGATGTACAACTGCCTGGAGTGGCTGCCCATCTACTTCGGCGTGCTGAAGTCCGGGGCCATCGCCGTTCCATTCAACTTCCGCTACTCCGCCGACGAGATCCAATACTGCGCCGATCTGGCGGAGGTGGACGTGCTGGTCTTCGGGCCGGAGTTCATCGGGCGCATCGAGTCCATCGCCGACAAGCTCTCTCGGGGCCGTCTGCTGATCTACGTGGGGGACAATTGCCCCACCTTCGCCGAGAGCTACCGGGAGCTGTCTGCCGACTGCTCCTCCGCTCCTCCCCAGGTCCTCATCACTGACGATGACGATGGGGCCATTTACTTCTCCTCCGGCACCACCGGCTTTCCCAAGGCCATTTTACATAAGCACTTGAGCCTCACCCAGGCCGCGGAGATGGAGGCCAAGCACCACCGCATCGGCCACGACGACGTGTTCCTGTGCATCCCGCCCCTCTACCACACCGGGGCCAAGTTCCACTGGATGGGAAGCCTTTGGGCCGGCGGCAAGGCGGTTCTCCTGAAGGGTACCACCCCGGAGATCATCCTCCGGGCCATCTCCGACGAGGGATGCACCCTGGTCTGGCTGCTGGTGCCCTGGGCCCAGGAGATCCTGGACGCCCTGGACCGGGGGGACGTGAAGCTCTCCGACTACAAGCTGGACCAGTGGAAGCTCATGCACATCGGCGCCCAGCCGGTGCCTCCCTCTCTGATCCGCCGGTGGAAGGAATACTTCCCCAACCACCTCTACGACACCAACTACGGTCTGTCTGAGTCCACCGGCCCGGGCTGCGTCCATCTGGGCCTGGACAACATCGAAAAGGTGGGAGCTATCGGCGTGCCCGGTTACCGCTGGAAGTGCAAGATCGTGGACGAGAACGGCGAGACCGTGCAGCAGGGGGACGTGGGCGAGCTTTGCGTTAAGGGTCCCGGCGTCATGACCTGCTACTACAATAACCCCGAGGCCACCGCGGAGGTCCTGAAGGACGGCTGGCTCTACACCGGTGACATGGCCATGCAGGACCCCGATGGCTTCTATTTCCTGGTGGACCGGAAAAAGGACGTGGTCATCAGCGGCGGCGAGAATATCTATCCCGTCCAGATCGAGGACTTCCTTCGGGCCTACGACAAGATCAAGGATGTGGCGGTCATCGGCCTGCCCGACCGCCGCCTGGGCGAGATCTGCGGCGCCATCATCGAGATCAAGGAGGGCCTGGACTGCACCGAGGAGGAGATCAACGAGTTCTGTCTGGATCTGCCCCGGTACAAGCGCCCCAAGAAGATCATCTTCGCGGAGATCCCCAGAAACGCCACCGGCAAGATCGAAAAGCCCGTCCTGCGCAAGCGCTACGGGGCCGAGCATCTGGTGGCCCAGCAAAACAGAGGATAAACCAGATCGTTGCGAACAGGAGGCGACCCTATGCCACCCAGAGGACGAAAAAAAGAGCGCTTTCTGCCGCTCTATGAGCACATCGTGGAAATCGGCACCGTGGAGGAGTGCCTGCGGTTCTTTGAAGATCTGTGCGCTCCCACGGAACTCCAGGCCATGGAACAGCGGTTCAACGTGGCCAAAATGCTCCACGACGGCAAGGTATACACGGAGATCCTCAGCCAGACCGGCGCCAGCTCCGCCACCGTCAGCCGGGTCAACCGGGCGCTGAACTACAGCACCGATGGCATGAAGGAGATCATGGAGCGCATGGACGAAAAGCAGGGGATCGTACGCCCCAGAGAAGACGAGGAATGAGAAAATGAAGGAACTGATGCTGGGCAACAAGGCCGTTGCCCGTGGACTGTATGAGGCCGGGTGCTGTGTGATCTCCAGCTACCCCGGCACCCCCAGCACCGAGATCACCGAGGAGGCCGCCAAATACCCGGAGATCTACTGCGAGTGGGCGCCCAACGAAAAGGTAGCCCTGGAAGTGGCCCATGGCGCGGCGGTGGGCGGCCGGCGGGCGGCCTGCTGCATGAAGCACGTGGGCCTCAACGTGGCGGCCGACCCGCTGTTCACCATCTCCTACCAGGGGGTGGAGGCCGGGCTGGTCATCTGCGTGGCCGACGACCCGGGGATGTTTTCCTCCCAGAACGAGCAGGACTCCCGGCATTACGCCGTTGCCGCCAAGGTCCCCATGCTGGAGCCCTCGGACTCCCAGGAGGCCCTGGAGTTTGCCCGCCGGGCTTTTGCGCTGTCGGAGGAATACCACACCCCCATCCTTCTGCGGATGTGCACCCGCATCTCCCACTCCCAGAGCATCGTGGAGAAGGGGGAGCGCCAGGAGGTCCCCAAGAAGGATTATGTGAAGGACCCCCAGCGGGTCATGATGACCACCAACTCCCTGAAAGCCCACTACCGGGTGGAGGAGCGGACAAAGGCCATGACCCAGCTGGCCGAGACCACCGACCTCAACCGGATGGAGCTGGGGGAGGACACCTCTGTGGGCATCATCACCTCCTCCACCAGCTACCAGTATGTCCGGGAGGTCTTCGGAGAGAAGGCCAGCGTCCTGAAGCTGGGGCTCTCCTGGCCTATGCCCGTGGAAAAGATCAGGGACTTCGCCGCTAAGGTGGACAAGGTCCTGGTCATTGAGGAACTGGAGCCCATCATCGAGAACCACTGCCGCCAGATCGGCGTGGAGGTGACGGGCAAGGAGCTCATCCCCATGGTGGATGAGTTGACCCAGGGGGTCGTGGCTCGGAGCCTGGGCCATGCCCCTAAGCCCACCCTGACTCTGGAGGACGAGATCCCTGGCCGTCCCCCCGTCATGTGCGCGGGATGTCCCCACCGGGGGGTGTTCTACGCTCTGTCCAAGAACAAGTGCATGGTCTACGGCGACATCGGCTGTTACACCCTGGGGGTCATGCCCCCACTGAACGCCATGGATCTGAACATCTGCATGGGGGCCTCCTGCTCCGGCCTCCATGGATTCAACCTGGCCGGGGGACCGGACCACGAGAAGCACAGCGTGGCGGTGATCGGCGACTCCACCTTCGCCCACTCGGGCATCACGGGGATCACGGACATTGCCTATAACCGGTCCAATTCCACGGTCATCATCCTGGATAACTCCATCACCGGCATGACCGGCCACCAGCAGAATCCCACCACCGGCAAAACCCTCCGGGGGGACCCGGCGGGGAAGATCGATCTGGAAGCCCTGTGCCATGCCGTAGGCTTCGACCGGGTGCGGGTGGTGGACCCCAACCAGCTCAAGGAGATGGACAAGGTCCTGAAGGAGGAGCTGGAGGCGGAGGAGCCCTCGGTGATCATCACCCGGAGCCCCTGCGTCATGCTGAAAAGCGTGAAAAAAGCCCCGCCCCTGACAGTGGACGAGGACAAGTGCAACGGCTGCGGCCTGTGCATGAAGATCGGCTGCCCGGCCCTGGTGCTGCGGGAGTCCACCGGCAAGGTGGAGATCGACCGGACCCAGTGCGTGGGCTGCCGGCAGTGCATGCAGATGTGCCACCGGGACGCCCTGGTGGTCTGAGAGGAGGGGAGCGCTAATATGGAAACTGTGAACATCATGATTGTCGGCGTGGGCGGTCAGGGCTCCCTCCTGGCCTCCAAGATGCTGGGCCATCTCCTGGTGGCCCAGGGCTATGACGTGAAGGTCTCCGAGGTCCACGGCATGAGCCAGCGGGGGGGCAGCGTGGTGACTTATGTCCGGTTCGGGGATAAGGTCTATTCCCCCATCATCGACAAGGGAGAGGCGGACTTCATCGTCTCCTTTGAGCTGTTGGAGGCCGCCCGGTGGATCGAGTATCTCAAGCCCACCGGCACCATCGTCACCAACACCCAGCAAATGAAGCCCATGCCCGTCATCGCGGGCCTGGCCAAGTATCCGGAGGACCTGGTGGGCAAGATGCGGGCCAAGGGCATCACCGTGGACGCCATGGACTGCCTTGCCCTGGCGGAGCAGGCCGGGTCCAGCAAGGCGGTGAATATGGTCCTCATGGGCCGTCTGTCCCACTACTTCCCGAACATCCCCGCCCAGGCGTGGCAGGCCTCCCTGGAGGCCAATGTGCCGCCTAAGGTCCTGGACCTGAACAAGGTGGCCTTTGCCCTGGGACAGCAGGGATAATACGACAGTGTGTCAAAAAGGCTGACGCCGTTCTTGACAGCCTTAAAACAAATCTCCCAGCAGAAAAAACCGGTTTTCGCCCGCCTGTCAGGTGGAACGAAAACCGGTTTTTGTCTGTCTGCGGGATCGGTCAGGCGGGGGCGCCTGCCGTTTCGTCAAAGTTCATCAGCAGATCCGCTGCCGGGTTGTTGTTGCCGGCCAGCCGGAACATCTCGTACCGGGTCAGGTCCCCCTGGGTCATGGGGAAGCGCACCAGCCCATCCTCCAGAGACTCGCTGACGATATCCGGGACGATGGCCACCCCGTGGCGGGCCCGGACCATCATCAGCTGGGTGTTGGTGCTGTTGGTCTGGGCAAAACGGTCGGGGATGACGCCGAACTGGCGGCGGAGCATCTGCTTGAGCATGTCCATGGAGTTGGGGCCGTCATCCTCGCAGTTGGTGATGAGACATTCCCCCTGGAGGATGGCCGCGGGATCATCGGGAGGGTACTTGGCGGCGATGGACTGGTCGGCCACCAGATAGTTGGCTGAGTCAAACATGGGCCGGGAGAGGATGGCCTCCTTGGAGAAGGCGTCCTCGCAGAGAACATTGGCCAGGATCACGTCAAGTTCCCCGGACTTGAGTTTTGCCGTCAGCGCTCCGTAGGGGTACTGGAAAATATCCACCCGGATCTCCGGATGGGCGATAAGGAACCGGGAGAAGAAGTTCTCCGTCCGCCGGTACTCATACATCCCCACGCCCACCTTTACATAGCCCTGATACTGCTCCTGGATGGCGATGAGCTGCTTCTTCGTGTCGTCATAGTACCGCACCAGGAAGGTCATCCGTTCATAAAACAGCTTCCCCGCGTCGGTGAGGGTGACGGAGTGGGCATTGCGGTCAAAGAGCCGGACCTGGAGCTTGTTTTCCAGGGAGGCGATGTATTGGCTGATGGCGGTTTGGGAGACGGAATGGGTGGCGGCGGCCTGGGTGAAACTCAGGCACTCGGCCAGGGTGATAAAATACTCGATCTTTTTGTTCAGCATGGGGGCACACCTCCTGCATGGGAGCCCGAAGGCTTCTCTTTCTGCCCTCTATTTTGCATGAATCGGAACAAAATGTCAAATGCTTTTCCTGGCGGGCCGGAGAAAACGTGGAAAAAAGACCAGGACCCGCAGCGGGAGTCCCGCCGGGGTCCTGGTTGTCGTCACTGCTTCCCGCCCATGGTGTCGCAGTACAGGCAGCGGTACACGCCCTTCTCCCGGTCGGTGAGCCGGAAGATGTGGGGAAGCTCCTGCTCGATGGAGGTGATGCACCGGGGGTTTTTGCAGCGGATGACCCCGGTGATGGTTTCCGGAAGGGTGGGGTGGAGCTTCTCCATCCGCTCCCCGCCCCGGATGATGTTTACGGTGATGTGGGGGTCGATGTACCCCAGCATATCGTAGTTGAGGTCGATGACCTCGTTGACCTTGAGGATGTCCTTCTTGCCGTACTTGCCGCTGGAAGCGTTCTTGATGACCGCCACCTCGCATTCCAGCTTGTCCAGGCCCAGGTCTTTATACAGGTCCATGCCCCGTCCGGCGGGGATATGGTCGATGACGATGCCGTCTACGATGGTTCCAATGATCATCTCATTCCACCTCCAGAAGTTTCAGGATCAGGGCCATGCGGATGAATTTGCCGCAGAGCACCTGTCGGAAGTAGCAGGCCCGGGGATCGTCGTCCACCGCCACGGAGATCTCGTTGACCCGGGGCAGGGGATGGAGGATGGCCAGGTCCCACTTGGCGGTAGCCAGCTTGTCCGGGGTGAGGATGTAGCTGTCCTTCAGCCGTGCGTAGTCCTCCTCGTTGAAGAACCGCTCTCTCTGGACCCGGGTCATATACAGGATGTCCAGCTCCGGCATGGCCTCCTCCAGAGAGGTGGTCTCCCGGTATTCGATGCCCTGCTTTTCCAGCAGATCGGTGCGGACGCTCTCCGGTACCCGGAGCTCCTCCGGGGAGATGAGGACAAAGCGGACATTGGCGTACCGGGACATGGCCCCAATGAGGGAATGGACCGTCCGGCCGAATTTCAGGTCCCCGCAGCAGCCGATGACCAGGCTGTCCAGCCGGCCCTTCTCCCGCTTGATAGTCAGCAGGTCGGTGAGGGTCTGGGTGGGGTGGTGGTGGCCGCCGTCGCCGGCGTTGATCACCGGCACTGTGGCCTTCATGGAGGCCACCAGCGGCGCGCCCTCCTTGGGATGGCGCATGGCGATGATGTCGGCAAAGCAGCTCACCGTCCGGGCGGTATCCGCCACGCTCTCCCCCTTGGCAGCCGAGGAGCTGGTGGCCTCGGAGAAGCCGATGACCTGCCCCCCCAGCTCATACATGGCGGACTCGAAGCTGAGCCTCGTCCGGGTGGAGGGCTCATAAAACAGGGTTGCAAGCTTCTTGTACCGGCATTTCTCCCGATAGGCCTCCGGGTGGTCGATGATGTCCTCCGCCACGGCGATGAGCTCGTCGATCTCCGCAACGGACAGGTCGGTGATGTCGATGAGGTCTCTCTTCATAGGTTCCCTTCCTTTCCTTCGGTCACTTCGCGGCGATCCAGCTCTCGTCGGAGGGATTGTTGCGGAAGGCCAGGAGCCTGGCCTGGTCCTCGGGCTTGATATAGCCCTCGGCGGCGGCGGCCTGGGCCACGGTGTCCAGGTCGGTGAGGCTGACATTCTTCACGTTGGCCTGGGCCAGCCGGTCCACGCTCTTCTTCATGCCGTAGGTAAAGATGGAGGCGATGCCCAGCACCTCCGCTCCGGCCTGGCGAAGCACGTCCACCACCTCCAGCACGCTGCCGCCGGTGGAGATCAGGTCCTCGATGACCACCACCTTCTGCCCCGGCAGGAGCTTGCCTTCAATCTGGTTCTTCCGGCCGTGGTCCTTGGCCCCGGAGCGGACATAGCCCATGGGCAGCTCCAGCAGATGGGCGGTGATGGCGGCGTGGGCGATGCCGGCGGTGCTGGTGCCCATGAGAGCCTCCGCCTGGGGGTAGTGCTCCTTCACCAGCTGGGCCAGGCCGCTCTCCACGTCCAGGCGGACCTGGTGGTCGGAGAGGGTCAGCCGGTTGTCGCAGTAGATGGGGCTCTTGATGCCGCTGGCCCAGGTGAAGGGCTCGTCGGGCCGCAGGAACACGGCCTGGATCTTCAATAAGTCCTTGGCGATTTTCAGTTTCATGGTGGGTCCTCCTTTTTTCTTCTCAATCAACGAATTCCCGTACGCAGCGCTCATAGGCGGCCACCGGATCGGCGGCGGCGGTGATGGGCCGGCCCACCACGATGTAGTCCGAGCCGATCTCTTTGGCTTGGGCGGGGGTGGTCACCCGGACCTGGTCCCCCTTGTCCCCGTCGGCAAAGCGGATGCCGGGGGTGACGGTGAGGAAGGCGGTTCCGCAGGTGTCGTGGACCTTCCCCGCCTCCATGGGGGAGCAGACCACCCCGTCCAGCCCCGCGGCGGCGGCGTTGGCGGCGTAGTGTATGACGGTCTCGTCCATGGGGGCGCTGATGAGCAGTTCCTCCTGCATCCGCTCCTGGCTGGTGGAGGTCAGCTGGGTGACGGCGATGACCAGAGGCCGGGTACCGTCAGGCCGGGTGACCCCCTCCAGGGCCGCCTCCATCATGGCTTTGGTCCCGGCGGCGTGGAGGTTCACCATGTCCACCTCCAGCCGGGAGAGCACCGCCATGGACTTTTTCACCGTGTTGGGGATGTCGTGGAGCTTCAGGTCCAGGAAAATCCGGTGGCCTCTGGCCTTGATCTCCCGGACGATCTCCGGGCCGGCGGCATAGTAGAGCTCCATGCCGATCTTCACATAGGGCTTTTTTCCGGAGAACCTGTCCAGAAAGGCCAGGGTCTCCTCCTTGCTGCTGAAATCACAGGCGATGATTACGTCTTTTCCCATCAGTGGGCACCTCCGATCAGTTCGTTTATGTCGTTGACCCCCAGGCGCTCCAGCACGCCGGGCAGGTCGTCGATGATTTTTTTGCAGGCCATGGGGTCCACCAGGTTGGCCGCCCCCACCTGGACCGCCGTGGCCCCGGCCAGCATCATTTCCGCCACGTCCTCCGCAGTGGACACGCCCCCCATGCCGATGATGGGCAGATCTACTGCTTCGTAAACCTGCCAGACCATCCGAAGGGCCACCGGGAACACCGCCGGGCCGGACAGTCCGCCGGTGGTATTGGCCAGGATGGGGGCCCGCTTCTTCAGGTCGATGCGCATACCCATGAGGGTGTTGATGAGGCTCAGACCGTCCGCTCCGCCCTCGGCGCAGGCCTTGGCGATGGAGACGATGTCCGTAACATTGGGGGAGAGCTTCAGGTACACCGGCTTTTTGCAGACAGCTTTCACCGCCATGGTCACGTCGTGGACCATATTGGGATCCGTACCGAAGCTCATGCCCCCGTGGTGGACGTTAGGGCAGCTGACGTTGACTTCGATGATATCCGTATAGGGTGAGGCGTCGGCCTTGGCGCAACACTCCACGTACTCATCCAGGGAGAACCCGCTGATGTTGTGGATGATGGGCTTGGTGTAGATTTCCCGCAGCCGGGGGAGCTCCTCCGCCAGGACCCTGTCGATGCCGGGATTCTGAAGCCCCACGGCGTTGAGCATCCCGCCCTCGGTCTCCGCGATGCGGGGGGCGGGGTTGCCGAACCGGGGGTCCCGGGTAGTGCCCTTGACGCTGATGGCCCCCAGGCAGTCTAAGTCGTACCACTGGGCGAACTCATAGCCGAAGCCGAAGGTGCCGCTGGCGGGGATCACGGGATTGTCCAGCCGGATGCCGCTGAGAGTGACCGCTGTCTTTACCATAGGATCTCCTCCTTTTCCAGCACCGGGCCCTCCCGGCAGATGCGCTTGTTTCCGTATTTCGTCTGGCAGGTGCAGCCCATGCAGGCCCCGAAGCCGCAGCCCATCCGCTCCTCAAAGCTGAACTGGCCGGAGGTCACGGATCTGTCATAGACCGCCTTGAGCATGGGGCCGGGGCCGCAGGTGTAGACATAGGAATAGTCCATGCCGTCCATGGCGTCGGTGACAAAGCCCTTCACCCCGGCGGAGCCGTCCACGGTGGTGACGGTGACAGAGACGCCCAGGGCCTCAAAGTCCCCTTGATAGAACTGTTCCTCTGCTGTGTTGAACCCCAGGATCACCGTGGGCTTCTTTCCCTGGGACAGCAGGTGCCTAGCCAGGGCGTACATGGGGGGGACCCCCGCGCCTCCGCCGATGAGCAGGGGGTTGGCCCCGGACTTGTCTAGGTCATAGCCGTTGCCCAGCCCGGTGAGCAGGTCCAGCTTTTGTCCGGGGACCATCTCACCCATCTGGGCGGTGCCCTTGCCCACCACCTTATAGAGGATGGTCAGGGAACCCTCCGCCCAGTCGCACACCGAGATGGGCCTGCGGAGGAACTTCCCCGTCAGTGCGATGTTGACGAACTGCCCCGGTTTTGTAATGGCCGAGGTGTCCCCGGTCAGGACCATCCGGAAAGTGCCGGGGGCCAGTTCTTTGTTTTCCGTAATGGTAAAGATGCCTTGCTTCATGGGGCTTCCCCTCCTTTCGCCTCCCAGGCGATCTGACCGCCGCAGATGGTCATGAGGCATTTTCCAAAGACGGTCTGTCCGGCGAAGGGCGTGGCCTTTCCCATGGACAGGAACTCCGCCGGGTCAATGGGATAGCTTGCGTCCAGGTCAAAGATGGTCAGATCTGCCGGGGCCCCTTCCCCGATAACCGGAGAGCCGATACCAAAGCGTTTGGCGGGCTTGGTGACCATCACGTCGATAAGCTGCTCCAGGGTCATCACCCTGGCCTTCACCAGCTGGGTGTAGAGCACCGGGAAGGCGGTCTCCAGCCCCACGACGCCGAAGAGACTCTTTTCCAGCCCCCGGCTCTTCTCCTCGGCGGAGTGGGGGGCGTGGTCCGTAGCGATCATGTCCACGGTGCCGTCCAGCAGGCCGGCGATGAGGGCCTGCCGGTCCTCCTCGCTGCGGATGGGGGGGTTCATCTTGAATCGGCCGTCCTCCTGGAGCATGGAGTCGTTGAGGACCAGGTAATGGGGTCCGGTTTCGCAGGTCACGTCCAGTCCTTCCGCCTTGGCCCTGCGGATGAGCGCCACGCTCTCCTTGGTGGACACGTGGCAGACGTGATAGGCGCAGCCGGTCTCCCGGACCAGCTCCAGGTCCCGCTCCACCTGCTTCCACTCGCTGGCGGAGACATTCCCCCGGTGTCCGTGGACCCGAGCGTATTCCCCGTCGTGGATGTAGCCGCCGTTCAGCAGCGTCTCGTCCTCGCAGTGGGCAACGATGAGCTTGCCCAGAGCCTTGGCCCGGACCATGGCCTCCTTCATCTTTTCATTTCGCTGGACGCCCTTGCCGTCATCGGAGAAGGCCACCACCTGAGGTGCCAGCCCCTCCAGGTCAGCCAGTTCTTCTCCCTTTTCCCCCACGGTGATGGCCCCGTAGGGATAGACGTGGATCACCGCGTCCTTCTCAATGACTGCCAACTGGGGCGCCAGGTTCTCGATGCTGTCAGGCACCGGCTTCAGGTTGGGCATGGGGCATACGGCGGTGTATCCCCCCCGGGCCGCTGCTCTCGTTCCGGTGGCAATGGTCTCCTTATACGAAAAACCCGGCTCCCGCAGATGTACGTGCACATCCACGAAACCCGGAAACAGTATTCCATGATCCAATTTGATGACCCGTGCGTCAGAAACAACAGGCGCCTCCGGGGAAAGGGAAACAATCCGTCCGTCCTCGATGAGAACCGACAGCTTCTCCTTCATTCGGAACACCGTCATTTGATCCAGGAGCAACTTCATGCGGCTGATCCTCCCTGTCTCGATTTTATCTTCCCCATGGTATCAGATGGAACCCCGCCTGTCAATTCCGGACCGATGGTTTTTTGCGAAAAACATTCCGCTGAAGCCAGGGTGTCCGCCCGCTAGTCCCCGCGGATCAGGGCCAGCTTCTTCGCTCGGGTCAGCTGCTTGACGGCCCATTCCCGGCGCATGGCCTCCTCCTTGGTGGAGAAGGTCTCGTGGTAGATCAGCTCCACCGGCCGCCTTCCCCGGGTGTATTTGGAGGCGGTGCCGGCGTTGTGGGCGGCCAGACGCCGATCCAGATCGTTGGTCCAGCCGGTATACAGACTTTCGTCAGCGCACCGGAGGATATAGATGTAGTTCTCACTCATGCTTGCGTTTCTCTTTTGTTGGGTGTAAAATACAAGGTACTGCTCCAAAGACATCAACAGATGCGGCTTATTCTTCGACCTGGGTGAAATACTTGTCCACCCCATTGGCGATGCCCTGGACGATCAGCGTCTGATAGGCCGGGTCGTTGAGCCTGGCGTCCTCCTCCTGGTTGGTCATATAGCCCATCTCCACCAGTGTCACTGGCACTTGGCACCAGTTCAGGCCGCTCATGGTGTCGGTTTCCCAGACCCGCTCCTGATAGGCCCCCGTGGCGGCCACCAGCTCGTCCAGAACGCAGTCCGCCAGCAGGCGGCACTGGGGATAGAGCCCGCCGATGGGGAAAGGGCTCTGGGGGGTGGGGCAGAGGGTCATGGCCCCGTTGGTGGACGGATTCTCCGACCCGTCGGCGTGGATGCGGAGGAAGAGGTCTGCCCCGGCGCTGTTGGCGATTTCCGCTCGCTCCCGGTTGCTCAGGTCCACATCGTTGGTCTCCCGGGTCAGCAGGACCTGATATCCCCGGGCCTCCAGCTCCTCCCGGAGGAGGAGGGAAATCGTAAGGTTCAGCTCATATTCCGGTACCCCAGAGACCACTCCCTGGGTGCCGCCGGAGACCTTCATCTTCATCTCCGAGGAGCCGGGACCCAGGGGCTCCGTGCCTGTGTTGGCCTGTGCCTGATGGCCGGGGTCGATGACCACCAGACGGGCCGGTTCTGGCTGGTTTTCGGGCGTATCCTCAAACTCAGAATCGGGGAGACCCGCCCCGGGGGGAAGCTCCGTGTCTTGGGCTTCGCGCTCCTGGGGAGAGATTACTTCCTCGTTCTGGCTGTCGGCGTCCTCCGGGCTCTGGACAGCGGTGGTCTCCGCCTGGGTCTCCGGCATGGGAGTTTCCTGCTGACCGCATCCGGCCAGCACGCACAGAAGCAGACAAAGAAAACCGATCAGAGAAAGCGCGCGGCCCATGGGATTCCCTCCTGTCAATGATTTCACCCCTATTATACACATTTCCCCCGCAAAAAGCAATTCACCCCGGAAGAGAGGAACGATCTTGAAAAACTACTACGAAAAAGAGCTGCTGGTCAGCTCCAGCTTTGCTGACCGGGCTTGCGTCATGGGTATCTACCAGACCACCCTGGTCATCCAGGACGCCATGACAGAATTTTTCCACCAGTATGGCTGCGACGCCGTTCGTCTCAGCAAGAGCCACAACGCCGTCTGGGCGGTGGCCCGGACCAAGGTGCGGTTCGACGGACATCCCTTCTGGATGGACCAGGTTCGGATCCGGGCCTGGCCGGTGAAGCTCACCCCCATCGCCGTCCACCTGAACGTCCTCATCGAGACCCTGGAGGGGGCGCCGCTGGTCCGCTGCCGCCAGGAGCTGTGCGTCATCGACGCCAAGGACCACAGCCTCCGCAGGGTGGACAGCACCCCCTTCCCCCTGGATCTGGATCTGCTGCCTCCCGCCCTGCCCGACCCCTGCCGCCGGATGAAGATGGACCTGGGAGAGGAGAAATCGGTCTTTTCCTACACCGTTCGGACCACGGACACCGACATGAACCATCACATGAACAACGCCGCCTACATCCGTCTGGTGTGCGACGCCCTTCCCTCGGATTTCTGGGACAAAAAGCAGATCCAGGAGTTTGACATCCAGTACGTCAACGAGAGCGTGGAGGGGGAGACCCTGGAGGTCTTTCTGGACCTGGGGGAGGACGATGGAGCGGTGCAGATGAAGCTGGGGGACAAGACCCTGATCAAGTCCTATTTCCTCCTGGGCCCTGCCGTCTCCCCGCTGTAACATGAGAGGAACGGTCGTTCTGAATGGCCGGGCGGTGACCTATGAGCTGACCCGGAAGCGGGTGAAGAACATCAACCTCCGGGTCCGGTCCGACGGCACCGTGGGAGTTTCGGCGGCGGGGACCGTTCCGGTCTCCTTTATTGAGGAACTGCTCCGCCAGCGGGCGGACTTCATTCTCCGGGCCCTGGATCATTACCGGGACCTGGAGCGCCGCGCTCCGAAGGACCCGGACTACGGGGAAGGGGAGACCGTATACCTCCTGGGTGCCCCCTGCCGCATTCGCCTTCGGACCGGAGCTCCGGCCCGGGTGACCCGTGCGGACGCCGTCCTGACCCTCACCCTTCCGGACCCCGCCGATCCCGCGGCCCGGAAAAAGGCGGTGGAGGAGTATCTGCGGGCCCTCTGTCTGGAGGTCACCACGGCGCTCTGCCAGACCTTCCGACCCCAGATGGCCGCCCTGGGCATTCCTTTCCCGGAGATCCGGGTCCGTTCCATGACCTCACGCTGGGGTACCTGCAAGCCCTCGGCGGGGCGGGTGACCTTTGCCCGGCAGTTGGCGGAGGCCCCTCTGGCCTGCGTGGAGTATGTGGTCTGGCATGAGCTCGTTCATTTTCTCCACCCGGATCACTCCCCGGCCTTTTACGCCGACCTGGCCCGGATCCTTCCCGACTGGAAGACCCGGCGGCAGGTCCTGAACTCCTACAGCTATCGGGAGATATGAGCGCAGACGTATCCGCTCTCGGATGCGTCTGCTTTTTGCGGTTTTCCACCGGGAACGATTGACATTTTTCCAGCATTGTATGAGAATATAGACAAAACCACAAGAAAGAAGGGAGCCCATGACAGCGGCAAAGATCCGTCGCCCTGACATCGACATCCTCCACGGGCCCATCGGCCGGGGCCTGCTCTGGCTGGCGGTGCCCATCGCCCTGACCCAGATGCTCCAGCAGCTGTTCAACGCGGCGGACATCGCCGTGGTGGGGCAGTTCAGCGGCAAGAACGCCATGGCGGCCATCGGCGGCACCAGCCCGCTCATTGGCTTTGTCGTCACCCTGTTCTTCGGGATCTCCGTGGGCAGCACCGTCATCATCGCCCACATGATCGGGCTGGGAGACCGACAGGGGATCAGCCGGGCAGTGGGGACCTCTCTGCTGCTGGCGGTGTGCGGCGGCCTGCTTGCCTTCTGTCTGGGGGAAGTCTTCGCGGTGCCCATCCTCCGGGCCATGTCGGTGCCGGAGAACACCCTGCCGCTGTCCCTGCTGTACTTCCGCATCTATCTGGCGGGGATGCCCGTCATCCTGCTCTATAACTTCGAGTCGGCCATTTTCCGCTCCTACGGTGACGCACGGACGCCCCTCCTGGCCCTGGTGATCGCCGGGGTGACCAACGTCTGTCTGAACCTGTTTTTCGTCTGCGTTGTGGGTATGTCCGTGGAGGGCGTCGCCCTGGCCACAGTCCTCTCCAACGTCCTGAGCGCGGGTATTCTGTTTTACTATCTGGGCAAGAACCCGGACATCGACCTGAAGGCCAGCCTGAAAGCCGGATTCCACGGGGACAGCTTCCGCTGCATCCTGGCCATCGGCCTGCCGGCGGGGATCCAGGGGACCATGTTCTCTGTGTCCAACATTGTCATCCAGTCGGCGGTGAACCAGCTGGGACCCTCGGTGATGGCGGCCTCCGCAGCGGCTTTCAACATTGAGATCATGGGATACTACGTGATGAACGGCTTTGCCCAGGCCACCACCACCTTTATCGGCCAAAATTATGGCGCGGGCCAGAAGAAACGATGCAGGACCATACTCTGGAAGGCTCTGGGCATGGACCTTGCGGCTACCGCGGCGGCAGCGGGGATCATCCTGCTCACCGGTCGGCTCCTGTTGAGCCTGTTCAACAGCGACCCGGAGTTCCTGGAACTGGGCTATCTGCGGCTGCTGTTCATCTCCGGCACCTGTGTTATCCAGGTGGTCATCGAGGTGGTTTCCGGAGCCCTGCGGGGATACGGCTTCTCCCTTATCCCGGCCATCGTGGCCATTTTCGGTATCTGCGGTGTCCGGGTGGGCTGGGTCTATACCGGCTTCGCGGCCAATCCCACCTTCCGCACGCTGCTGATCGCCTATCCCGTCTCCTGGGCGGTGACGGCGGCGGCGCAGTTTATAGTCTATCTGCTCTATGTCCGGCATCTGGACCGGACGGAGCCGGAAAAGGAGAGGGCGATATGAGAACCAGGACCCGTCAGGCGGCATTCCTTCTGTTGCTGGCAATGACGCTCTCCCTTCTGCCCCTTCCCGCCCGGGCACAGGGGGACCTTTCCGGGGCGGAGGTCATTCTGACCCCGGACGTATTTACCTACGACGGCTCCGCCCACCGTCCGTCGATCACGGTCCGGGTGGACGGCGTGACTCTGACGGAAGACGTGGATTTCACCGCAGCATTCAGCGACAACGTCCAGGCCGGCTCCGCCGCGGTGACCATCACTGGCGCGGGGGCTTACACCGGCCGGGCCTCCGCCTCCTTCTACATCCGACCCAGAACGGTAACAAAGAATGACCTGCGGTTCGACTATCCCATGAAGGGATATGACGGAACCAACGGTGCGTCGGTCAGCGCGGACGTCCTGAGCCTCATCGGAAACGACCAGGTCACCGCCGCCGGGACGGGCACGTTCTCCGATCCCAATGTGGGAACGGGAAAGACCGTCACTCTCTCCGGCGTCCGGCTCTCCGGCCCGGACCGGAGCAACTATGACGTCTCCTCCATCGGTACCGTGACCCTGACCAACGGGCAGATCACCGCGGTCGAACCAAAGATCCAGACCACCGCCGAGCTGGCTGTCGGCGGCGGGACCCTGGATCTGAACACCCTGGTCTCCGGCGGGGACACCCAGAAGGCCGCCTTTACCCTGAAGGACCAGCCCCAGGAGGCGTCTCTCTCCGCCTCTGGCGTTCTCACCTCCGGCTCCGTCCCGGAGACGGTGCGGATCACCGCCGTTCTGGAGCCTTGGGACCGCAACGGCGACGGAACGCCGGAATATACCGACTGCCGGGAGACCATCACAGTCCGGATCGTGGAAAAGCAGACCCAGGACCCGGTGACCACCGATCCGGTGACGGCCTCGGGTCAACAGGCAGCCCTGACCTTTTCCGGCAGCGCCTCCGTGACCTACGGGGAGACGCTGGACCTCAACGTGACCGGAGGCTCGGGCACCGGGGCGATCACCTATACCGTCCGTCCCGTCAGCGGCGACGCCACGGTCAGCAGCAGCGGCGTTCTCACCCCAATCAAGGCGGGCACCGTCTGGGTCACCGCCCAGAAGCAAGGGGACGCCACCTACAAGGCCGGCACGCCTGTGAGCCTGGAGGTCACCATCCGCCAGGCCAGGATCACCATTGCGGTGAAAAACAAGACTGCCACGGTGGGGGACCCGGTCCCCGGGTTCAGCGCCGCGGATTACACCGTTTCCGGTTTGAAGGCCGGAGAGTATCTGAAAACCATGCCAACCCTGTCCTATGATCCCCAGCCCGACATGACCCGTCCGGGGTCGGTGACCATTCGGGCCTCCGGCGCGGCGGTGCTGGACAGCGGAAACTACAACCGGGACATTACCTATACCACCGGCACCCTCACCATCGGCGAGGTCCCGACTTATGCCATCACCTTGGTCCAGACCGAGCACGGGACCCTGACCGCCGATCGGGAGACCGCGAAAGAGGGGGAGAAGGTGACCTTGACCGTCCGGGCCGAGGAGGGCTACGCCTGTCAGCAGGTGACCGTCCAGCCCGACCGGGGCCGGAGCCTTCAGGCTTCCAAGCAGCAGGAGGGAGTTTACGCCTTCCTCATGCCCGGGAGCGCGGTTCGAGTCCAGGCCGCCTTTTCCCAGTTGGTGGCCCGTCTGCCCTTCACTGATGTCAAGACCTCGGACTGGTTCTATTCCAGTGTGGACTGGGGCTGGCGGAACGGCCTGATGAACGGCACCTCCGCCGACCGATTCACCCCCAATTCCCCCACCAGCCGGGGGATGATCGTCACCCTGCTCTATCGGCTGGCGGGCAGTCCCGAGGCCCCAAAATGGTCTCCTTTTGCGGACGTTTCCCCCAGTTTATACTACGCCGAGCCGGTGGCCTGGGCCGCCTGGAACGGCATCGTCACCGGCTACAGCGCATCCTCCTTCGGCCCCAGGGACCCGGTGACCCGGGAGCAGATGGCGGCCATCTTCTACCGGTACGCACAGTTCCGGAATCTGGACCTGTCCGCGACCGGCTCCCTCAGCGGCTTTTCCGACGCCGCCAGGGTCCACACCTACGCCCGGACCGCCATGGCCTGGGCCAACGCCGTGGGCCTCATCACCGGCAAAGGCGGGGGCGTCCTGGACCCGGCAGGGCTGGCGACCAGAGCCCAGTCGGCGGCCATTCTCCAGCGGTTTGCCCAGAGATTCCCCTGAGGGAGTCGTTGAGCTGACCGGGAAAACAGGCAGGTTTGCCTGAATGGGAATGAAAAAGTTTAGTGAAAAACAAGAAAAATGACAAAACAGGCAGCAAAACCCTATCATATTATACAAATCTGATCTGGAACCCGAAGAAGCCCTTGACAAACCTCCTGGGACAGGAGTAGGGTAAAAATAACAACTGAACACACGATCTTCAGGGCGGGGTGAAATTCCCCACCGGCGGTACAGCCCGCGAGCCGAAAGGCATGATCCGGTGTGATTCCGGAGCCGACAGTATAGTCTGGATGGGAGAAGATCACAGGCAGGTCATCCTGCGTCTTTTTGCTGTGCAAAAGTATGCCCTGAAACGGAATTACTCCGTTTCAGGGCTTTTCCTTTTCACAGGAGCCTCTGGCGTACGCCGGGGGAGAGACGGGGGTTTGCCTGTGCTATTGTGGTGCGTCCTGAAGTTGGTTTGGAGCGCACTTTTTGCTGCCCCGACGATTCGAAGAAACGCAAAACCGGAGGGAAGCCATGAACGATCAGGAATACATGAAGCAGGCGCTGGAGCTGGCCAAGAAGGGCTGGGGCTGGACCAGTCCCAACCCTATGGTAGGGGCGATCATCGTCAAGGACGGTCAGGTCATTGGGCAGGGCTGGCACACCAGATACGGGGAGCTCCACGCCGAGCGGGAGGCTCTGGCGGCCTGCACCCAGGACCCGGCGGGGGCCACGCTGTATGTCACCCTGGAGCCCTGCTGTCACCAGGGTAAGCAGCCCCCCTGCACCGACGCCATTCTGGAGGCAAAGCTGGCCCGGGTGGTCATCGGTTCGGCGGACCCCAACCCCCAGGTGGCGGGAAAAGGAGTCCAGATTCTCCGGGAGGCCGGGATCGAGGTCACCGAAGGGGTCCTGCGGGAGGAATGCGACGCCCTCAACGACGTATTTTTCCACTACATCACCACCGGCCGTCCCTACGTGGTCCTGAAATACGCCATGACCCTGGACGGCAAGCTGGCGGCCTATACCGGCGTATCCAAGTGGATCACCGGAGAGATCGCCCGGGCTCATGTCCAGACCCAACGGGGCCGCTATCGGGCCATCATGGTGGGCGTGGGCACCGTCATCGGAGACGATCCCCGTCTTACCTGCCGGGCGGAAGGCGGCCGCAACCCCATCCGGGTCATCTGCGACACCCATCTGCACACCCCCCTCTCCGCGGTGGTGGTCCAGACCGCGGCCTTCGTCCCTACCCTCATTGCCACCTCCGTCACCGATCAGGAGGCGGCCGCGCCATACCGGGAGAAGGGCTGTCAGGTGGTCACCTTCCCGAAGAAGGGGGAGTACGTGGACCTGACCGCCGTTATGGACTACCTGGGGAAGAACGACGTGGACAGCGTCCTGCTGGAGGGCGGCTCCGGCCTCCACTGGTCAGCCCTGGAGGCCGGGCTGGTGAACAAGGTCCAGGCCTATATCGCCCCTAAGCTCCTGGGCGGCGAAGGCGCCCGCTCCCCGGTGGGGGGCAGGGGCTTCCCCCATCCCAACGACGTAGTGCCGGTGGAGAATCTCACCATCACCCAGCTGGGGCCCGACTACCTGCTGGAAGGGGAGGTGGGGCACTGATGTTCACCGGCATCGTGGAAGAGGTGGGCGTGCTCAAGTCCATTCGCCGGGGGGCCAGCAGCGCAGTGCTGGAGATCGCCGCCAAAACCGTGCTGGAGGACATTCATCTGGGGGACAGCATCGCCGTCAACGGCGTGTGCCTTACCGCTACCTCCTATACCGGCGGCTCCTTTACCGCCGACGTAATGCACGAGACCCTGGACCGGTCTTCCCTGGCCGCCCTCCGCCCCGGCAGCCGGGTGAATCTGGAGCGGGCCATGGCGGCCAACGGCCGGTTTGGCGGACACATCGTGGCGGGCCATGTGGACGGCGTGGGTAAGGTTCTGGAGACGAAACGGGATGACAACGCCGTCTGGTACACCATCTCCGCCGGCCCTGAGGTCCTGCGGTACGTGGTGGAGAAGGGCTCCATCACCATCGACGGCATCAGCCTGACGGTGGCCAGGGTGGGCCCGGAGAGCTTCGCCATCTCCGCCATCCCCCACACCGTGGCAGTGACAGTCCTCCGGGACCGGAAGCCCGGTGACAAGGTGAATCTGGAGACGGATATCATCGGCAAGTATGTAGAAAAGCTGCTGACCGCAGACCCGGTCCCCGCCGAACAGCCCAGGAGGGAGAGCGGCATCACCAAAGACTTTCTGACCCGATACGGGTTCTGACGATACAAAAACGGATCAACGAAAGGAGAGTCCCATTATGTTTCAGTACAACACCATTGAGGAGGCCCTGGAGGACCTGCGGCAGGGCAAAATGATCCTCTGCACCGACGATCCCGACCGGGAGAATGAGGGTGACCTGATCTGCGCCGCCCAGTACGGCACCACCGAGAACGTCAACTTTATGGCCATCCACGGCAAGGGCCTTATCTGCATGCCCATGTCCGAGGAATACGTCCACAGGCTCCAGTTCCCCCAGATGGTCACCCGGAACACGGACAACCACGAGACCGCCTTCACGGTCTCCATCGACCATGTGGACACCACCACCGGTATCTCCGCCGTGGAGCGGTCCCTCACCGCCATCAAGGTCACGGAGGACGACGCCAAGCCCGAGGACTTCCGCCGCCCCGGCCACATGTTTCCCCTGCTGGCCCGGCCCCACGGGGTCCTGGAGCGCAACGGCCACACCGAGGCCACCGTGGATCTGATGCGTCTGGCGGGACTGAAGGAGGTGGGCCTGTGCTGCGAGGTCATGAAGGATGACGGCACCATGATGCGGGCTCCGGAGCTCCAGGAGATGGCAAAGAAATGGGATCTGAAGTTCATCACCATCAAGGATCTCCAGGCCTACCGCAAGCGCCACGAGGTCCTGGTGGAGCAGGTCACCACCACGGAGCTGCCCACCCGCTACGGGGATTTCAAGGCCTACGGCTACGTCAGCAAGGTCACCGGGGAGCATCACATCGCCCTGGTGAAGGGGGAGATCGGCGACGGCCAGGACCTGCTGTGCCGGGTCCACTCCGAGTGCCTCACCGGGGACACCTTCGGCTCCCTGCGGTGCGACTGCGGCCAGCAGCTGGCGGCGGCCATGGCTCAGATCGAGAAGGAGGGCCGGGGCATCCTCCTGTATATGCGCCAGGAGGGGAGAGGCATCGGCCTGATCAACAAGCTGAAGGCCTACGCCCTCCAGGACCAGGGCATGGACACCCTGGAGGCCAACATGGCCCTGGGTTTTGCCGGGGACCTGCGGGAGTATTACACCGGAGCACAGATCCTCCGGGACCTGGGGGCCAAGACCCTGCGGCTGCTGACCAACAACCCGGACAAGGTCTACCAGCTCTCGGACTTTGGCATGGCCATCAAGGAGCGGGTGCCCATCCAGATGCCCGCCAACGCCCACGACCTCTTCTACCTGCGGACCAAGCAGGAGAAGATGGGACACATTTTAAATTACTGAGAAACCGTATCGGATGTAAATGGAGGAATACCGCATGAAAACCTATGAAGGCAGCCTGATCGCAGGCAAAATGAAAGTGGGCATCGTCGCCGCCCGGTTCAACGAGTTCATCACCGGCAAGCTTCTCTCCGGGGCTCTGGACGGCCTGAGCCGCCACGGGGTGGAAGAAGAGAACATCCACATTGCCTGGGTTCCCGGGGCCTTTGAAATCCCCCTCATCGCCTCCAAGATGGCCAAGAGCGGCAAGTACGACGCCGTCATCTGTCTGGGAGCCGTGATCCGGGGCAGCACCAGCCACTACGACTACGTCTGCGCCGAGGTCTCCAAGGGCATCGCTGCCGTCTCCCTGAACAGCGATGTGCCCGTGATGTTCGGCGTTCTCACCACCGACACCATCGAGCAGGCCATCGAGCGGGCCGGCACCAAGGCGGGCAACAAGGGCTACGACTGCGCCCTGGGCGCCGTGGAGATGGTGAACCTGATCCGTGCCATCGAGGCCTGAACGAAAGCCTATCCTTCTACCCCATAGAAATGCGATAAAAGGCCCGGAGAACGTCACCGCATGGGCGTTCTCCGGGCCGCGTTATGTATGTATTATTATTATAGGCTCAAGCCTCGTCCTGGGCGGCGATCTTTTCCGCCAGGTCCGTGAGGTAGACCCATCGCTCCATCTTTTCCTCCAGCTGGGCGCTGACCTGCGTCTGCTCCTCGGTAAGCGCCTGGAGCTTCACATAATCGCTTCCCGCGGCGGACATCTCCGCCTCCAGCTGAGACAGCCGCTCCTCCAGCCCGGCGATGTCCTCCTCGATGGTCTCAAACTCCCGCTGCTCCTTGAAGGTGAATTTCAGCTTCTTCTGCCGCGCCGGTCTGGCCGCGGCGGGCTCCTTCTCCTTCTTTCTGGCCTTCTCCTCCTGCCGGACCGCCGCCTGGTGGGCCTCCAGATAGTCGGTGAAGTTGCCCACATACCGGGTGATGACCCCGTCCTCGCCCACGGCGAAGATGTGCTCGGCCACCTTGTCCAGAAAGTACCGGTCATGGGACACAGCCAGCACCGCCCCGGGGAAGGTCTCCAGATACTCCTCCAGGATGGCCAGAGTGGTCACATCCAGGTCGTTGGTGGGCTCGTCCAGCAGCAGGATATTGGGGGCCTCCATGAGCACCGACAGCAGATACAGCCGCCGTCGCTCCCCCCCGCTGAGCTTGCCGATGGGCTGGCCCTGGAGCTGGGTGGGGAAGAGGAAGCGCTCCATCATCTGGGTGGCGGAGAAGCTGCCCTCCTTTGTCTTCACCATCCCCGCCACGGCGTGGATGTAGTCGTAGACCCGCTCCTCCGGGTCCATCTCCCGGCCCTCCTGGGAGAAGTAGCCGATGCGGACGGTCTCCCCCCAGTCCACGGTGCCGGTATCCGGGGCCAGCCGCCCGGCGATGAGGTTCAGAAGGGTGGACTTTCCCGCGCCGTTGCGGCCTACGATGCCCACCCGGTCGTCCCGGGCCACGCTGTAGGAGAAGTCCCGGAGGACGGTTTTATCCCCAAAGGATTTGGTCACATGGTCCAGCTCCACGGTCTTCCGACCCAGACGGCTGGACAGAGTGGCCATCTGAACAGATCCGTCGGTCTCCGGCCCGGACCGGGCCTTCAGTTCCTCGTACCGGGCGATGCGGTCCTTGTTCTTTGTTCTCCTAGCCTGGGCGCCCCGCATGATCCACTGGTATTCCACCCGGAGGATGGACTGCCGCTTCCGCTCCGCCGCCTGCTCCATCTCCTCCTGCTGGGTTTTCAGGGCCAGGTATTTGGAGTAGTTGGCCTCATAGTGGCGGATATGGCAGTGGGAGAGCTCGGTGATGCGGTTGACCACCCGCTCCAGGAAGTATCGGTCGTGGGTGACCATGATGAGCCCGCCGGTGAATTTCTGCAGGAACCCCTCCAGCCACAGGATCATGTCGCTGTCCAGGTGGTTGGTGGGCTCGTCCAGGATCATCACGTCGGCGGGGTGGAGGAGGACCGTGGCCAGGGCCACCCGCTTCTTCTGCCCGCCGGACAGAGTTCCCACCTTCTGGTCAAAGTCTGTGATCCCCAGTCGGGTGAGCATGGTCTTGGCCTCATATTCCATCAGCGTCCGCAGGTCGGGAGAGTACCCGGCGAAGACCTGCTCCAGGACGGTGTTGCCCTCGTCCATCTCCGGGTTTTGGCTGAGAAAGCTCACCTGGACGTTGGGGTCCAGGGTGACAGCGCCCTCGTCAGGGACCTGCCGCCCTGCCAGCACCCGCAGCAGGGAGCTTTTTCCAGTGCCGTTGATGCCGATGACGCCGATCTTGTCCCCCTCGCTGATATACAGGGTCACGTCGTCCAGCAGCTGCTTGAGCCCAAAATTCAGGGAGATATGTTCTGCGGACAGGAGCATAACGAGTCCTCCTTTTTGGCGCGGGCTTCCTGTCAAGACGATCTCTGGACAAGGGGGCGCGCCGGTGTTATACTACAAAACAAAAAATCGAAAGGGGGAAAACAGCCGTGGAATGGGCGATTTTAGGCGGCTTTGTCTGCCTGTTGTTTCTCAGCGTTGGCCTGGGCCTTCCCCTGGTCCTGGCTCTGCTGTGTGGCTACGGGCTGTTTTTCCTCTATGGCCTGTTCCGGAAGCACCCCCCCGGCGGCTCTCTGGCGGATGTCCCTCCAGGGCCTGAAAACCGTGGGGAATATCCTCTTCCTCTTCGTTCTCATCGGGATGATCACCGCCCTGTGGCGGGCCTGCGGGACCATTCCCTTCCTGATCTATTATGCCTCGGGGCTCATCTCCCCGGCGGCGTTCTTCCTGCTGGCCTTCCTGCTCAACTGTCTGGTGTCCTATCTTACCGGGACCTCCTTCGGCACAGCGGCCACCATGGGGGTCATCTGCATGTCCGTGGCCCAGGCTATGGGGCTCTCCCTGGTGCTGGCGGCGGGGGCCATCCTCTCCGGGGTGTTCTTTGGGGACCGGTGCTCGCCCATGTCCACCAGCGCCCTGCTGGTGGCGGCCCTGACCCGGACAGACATCTTCCGCAATCTGACCCTGATGATGAAAACGGCGGCGGTGCCCTTCGCCCTGACCTGCGGGGCCTGCCTCTGCTTCGGCCTGAGGCAGGCCGCCGGGACCTTCTCCCAGGATTTGCTGGAGCCCTTCGCCCAGGGCTTCCGCCTCCACTGGATCACCCTTCTGCCCGCGGTGGTCATCGTGGTCCTGTCCCTGGCAAAATGCAGCGTCAGGCTGACCATGCTCCTGAGCATCCTGTGCAGCGGTGCGCTGTGTTTGGTCCTCCAGGGTATCCCGGTCTCCGAATTGGGAAGGATGCTCCTGCTGGGTTATACGCCCCAGCTGCCGGAGCTCCAGAGCCTCCTCAGCGGCGGCGGAGTCATCTCCATGGTGAAGCCTCTGTGCATCGTCAGCATTTCCTCCACCTATTCCGGCTTGTTCGAGGGCACCGGCATTCTGGACGGAATGAAGACGGCGGTCTCCCGGCTGGCCAAGCGGATCACGCCATTTGGCAGCCTGCTGGCGGTCTCTGTCGGGACCTGTGTCATCTCCTGCAACCAGACCCTCGCCATCATGCTCTCCCACGCTCTCTGCCGGGAGAACCAGCCTACTCAGGATCTGGCCATCGGACTGGAGGACACTGCCGTGGTTTTGGCTCCTTTGGTGCCCTGGTCCATCGCCGGCGCGGTGCCCCTGGCCTCCATCGGCGCGCCGACAGCGGCTTTGCCGGCGGCCTGTTATCTGTGGCTGATCCCCTTATGGAATCTGTTGGTCAGTCTGGCAAGGGACCGGTCACAGCAGAAAAAAGGTGACCAGGGGAAGGGTGACGGCGCAGAGGATGGTGCTTAAAAAATTGATCTTAGAGGCGAAGCTGTCGTCGGCCCCAAAGCGGATGCTCAGAATGGTGATCATGGCCGCGCTGGGGCAGGCGGCGGTGACGGTATACACCCCCAGGATGGTCCCGTCATGGGGCAGGAACAGCCCCATGACCAGCCAGGCCGCCACCGGGCAGAGGATAAGCCGGGTGAGGCTCACCGCATAGGCCCGCCAGTCCCCCAGAGCTTCCCTGATGGGAACCCGGCTCAGGGAGATGCCGATGATGAGCATGGACATGGGCACTGTGGCCGAGCCCAGGGTGGTCACCACGTCGGCCACCAGCTTGGGAACCGGGATCCGGGTGAGGAACAGGAAAATGGCCACAAAGGTGGCGATCAGGGGGATGCTGAAAACCTCCCGGAACTTCACCCGTCCTCGGCCCTCTCCCGCCCGGAGGTTGGCCACGCCGATGGTATACAGCAGCAGATTGAAGGGCAGGTTAGACAGGGAGGCGCAGAAGATGGCGTCGGAGCCGAACACCGCCTCCACCACGGGAAAGCCCACAAAGACGTTGTTCATGAAGAAGATGGAAAGCCAGGCCACGTTCCGTTCATGGCCCTGCAGCCGCAGGCACCGGGAGACCACCCAGCCGATGGCTCCGCCGATGAGAAAGGTCAGGAAAATCGATCCAATGGCCAGCAGCAGCTCGCCGCCGCTGAGCAGGGGCTCCACGTTCATGACCGAACCCGCTATGGTGCAGGCGATGAAAATATTGGTCACCAGCTTGCTGGCCACCTGGTTGAAGGCGGCGTCCACCCAGCCGGCCTTGGCCGCGCCGAAGCCCACCATCATCAGGATGACCAGCATCACCATTTTTTCCAGCACGACCAGTCCGGCCATACCATCACTCCCTATCCGAACAATCCCTCCCCGGCCCCAGGACCAGGGAGGGATACAACTCTATTTAAAAGGAGATCTTTGGGGTCACACCTTGATCTCCGCACCGTCCCCGGCGAGGGCGTCAGGGTATTTCTCCAGCACCGGCCGGATATATTCGGCCAGGAACCGGTCCACCTGCTCCGGGCAGCAGCCGATGTAGTCCGCCGGGTCCAGATGGCGCATGACCTCCTGGTGGGTCAGCCCGAAGGCGGGGTCGTCGGCGATCCGCTGGAGCAGATCGTTGTCCAGGCCTTCGTCTTTCACCCGGCTGCCGGCGGCCAGGGAGTGGGTGCGGATGCGCTCGTGGAGGGCCTGCCGGTCTCCTCCCCGCTTCACCGCGTCCATGAGGATGTTTTCCGTAGCCATGAAGGGCAGCTCCTCCATGATATGCTTCTCGATGACCTTGGGGTGGACCACCAGGTTGGAGCAGACGTTTTCATACAGATTTAAAATGGAGTCCACCGCCAGGAAGGCCTCGGAGACAGCGATGCGCTTGTTGGCCGAGTCGTCCAGGGTGCGCTCAAACCACTGGAGGGAGGAGGTCATGGCGGGATTGAGTCCGTCGGCGATGACATACCGGGCCAGGGCGCAGATGCGCTCGGAGCGCATGGGGTTGCGCTTATAAGGCATGGCGGAGGAGCCCACCTGGTTCTTCTCGAAGGGCTCCTCGATCTCCTTCATGTGGCACAGCAACCGCAGGTCAGTGGCGAACTTGTGGGCGGACTGGGCGATGCCGGAGAGGGTAGCCAGGATGGCGGCGTCTACCTTCCGGGTATAGGTCTGCCCGGACACCGGCTGGACCTTGTCAAAGCCCATCTCCGCGGCGATCTTCCGGTCCAGTTCCCGAACCTTTTCCTGATCCCCGGCAAAGAGCTCCAGAAAGCTGGCCTGGGTGCCGGTAGTGCCCTTGGAGCCCAGCAGCTTCAGGTTGTCCAGGCGGAACTCCACCTCCTCCAGGTCCATCAGCAGCTCGTTCATCCACAGGGTGGCCCGCTTGCCCACGGTGACCATCTGGGCAGCCTGATAATGGGTGTAGCCCAAGGTGGGCATGGCCTTGTACTGCTCCGCGAATTTCCCCAGAGCCGCTAAGATGCGCACCAGCTTTTTCCGGATGAGGGTCAGGCCCTCCCGCATGATAATGATGTCGGTATTGTCCCCCACATAGCAGCTGGTGGCCCCCAGGTGGATGATGGGCATGGCGTTGGGGCACAGAGCGCCGTAGGCATGGATGTGGGCCATCACGTCGTGGCGGAGCTTCTTCTCCTTCTTTGCCGCCAGGTCGTAGTCGATGTTGTCCTTTTCCCGCTCCAGCTCGTCGATCTGGGCCTGAGTGATGGGGAGACCCAGCTCCATCTCCGCCCGGGCCAGGGCGATCCAAAGCCGCCGCCAGGTGGTGAACTTCTTGTCGGGAGAGAAAATGTAGAGCATTTCCCGGCTGGCATAGCGGGACGCCAACGGGCTTTCATAGGTATCTTTCATCAGGCAGGCCCCTTTCCAAATCCGCGTTTCGGTTCAAATCTCACTTATCCTATCATAAAATACGGAGAGAGACAAGCGGTCCTTTCCCGTGAAAACGACAGAAAACCCGGGCACGGCGCTCCGTGTCCGGGTCATTTTCAGCAAAAGGGGGAGAGGATCAGTTCTTCCTCCGCAGCGTCCAGATACAGGGTCCCGCCGGACTCCACTTTCTCCCGCAGCAGCAGCTCCGCCGCCGGGTCCTCCACCTGGGTCCGGATGAGCCGCCGGAGGGGACGGGCCCCGTAGCGGCGGTCGGCTCCCTGCCTGGCCAGCAGACGGATGGCCTGCTGGGAGGGGAGAAAGCCCACCCCGTTGGCCTCCAGCCGCCGGGACACCCCGGAGAGGAGTTTTCGGGCGATGGCCTCCATGTGGGCCTCCTCCAGGGGATGGAAGACCACGATCTCGTCCAGCCGCCCCAGAAACTCCGGTCGAAAGACCTGCCGCAGCTTGCTCTGGAGGGCCGATTCCCCTCTGCCGTTTCCGCCCGCAAAGCCCAGAGGGATCCCTGACGCAAGGTCCGGACCGCCCAGGTTGGAGGTCATGACCAGGACGGTGTTGCGAAAGTCCGCCGTTCGTCCGTGGGAGTCCGTCAGCACCCCGTCCTCCATGATCTGGAGCAGCAGCCCCCAGACATCGGCGTGGGCCTTTTCCAGCTCGTCGAACAGGACCACGGACCAGGGGCGCTCCCGCACGGCGTCGGTGAGCTGTCCGCCGGCTTCGTGGCCCACATAACCCGGCGGCGCGCCGGTGAGGCGGCTGACAGTGTGAGGCTGGGAAAATTCTGTCATGTCGAACCGCAGCAGGGCGTCTTCCCGGCCAAAGAGGGCCTGGGCCAGCGCCTTGCACAGCTCGGTCTTCCCCACGCCGGTGGGGCCTACAAAGAGGAAGGTTCCTGCGGGGCGGCGGGGGTCCTTCAACCCGGTCCGGCTCCGGCGCACCGCCCGGGCCACGGCGGAGACGGCGGCCTCCTGCCCGGTCACCCGGCGGCGGAGCTGTTCCTCCAGCCCCAGCAGGGTCTCCCGCTCCGATCGGGTGACCCTGGCCGCCGGGATCCCCGTCCACTGGGACACCACCCGGGCCACATCCCCGGCGGTGACCTCTTCCTGTCGGGTATTCCGGCGGCGCTCCTCAAGAGCGGCGCGAAAGTCCGCGGCGGCGTCGGCGCAGCGAAGGGCCCGCTCCCGGTCCCAGTTGTCTAGGGCGGCGGCCCGGTCCCTCTCCGCCTGGAGGATGCGGGCTTCCAGTCGTCGAAGGTCTCCCGCCTGCCGGTCCAGCCCCATCCGCTTCCGGGCGGCAGCCTCATCCAGCAGATCGATGGCCTTGTCCGGCAGGCGGCGGTCGGGGAGGTACCGCACCGACAGCTCCACCGCCGCGTCCAGTGCGTCCGGCTGGAACAGTACCCCGTGGTGGCGGCTGTATCGGGGCAGCAGCGCCTCCAGGATGGCCCGGGCCTGGACCGGATCGGGCTCCTCCACCCGCACCGGCTGGAACCGGCGCTCCAGGGCGGGATCCTTCTCGATCATCCGGCGGTACTCCTCCCCAGTGGTGGCGCCGATGAGCCGGACCTCCCCCCGGGCAAGAGCGGGCTTGAGGAGATTGGCTCCGTCGATGGCCCCCTCTGCGCCGCCTGCTCCCAGGATGGTGTGGAGCTCGTCCAGAAAGAGGATTACATTCCCCGCCCGGGCTACCTCCTGCAGCAGCTTTTTCATCCGGTCCTCAAACTCCCCCCGATACTTGGTCCCCGCCACCAGAGAGCCCAGGTCCAGCATCAGCAGCCGTTGGTCCGCCAGGGCCGCAGGGACCAGCCCCAGAGCCATCCGCTGGGCCAGGGCCTCCGCCACGGCGGTCTTGCCCACCCCGGGGTCTCCCAGCAGAACGGGATTGTTCTTAGAGCGGCGCAGCAGGATCTGGATCACCCGGTCCAGCTCTGCCTCCCGTCCCTCCACGGGATCGTAGGTCCCCTGGGCGGCGGAGAGGAGCATGTCCCGGGTGTACTGGTCCAGCAGCTTGCCAGTGGGGGAAGGGGAGAATCCCCCCTCTCCCTTGCTCCGGGCAGGGGAGGGACCGCCCCCGGACAGAGCGGCCCGGGGGAAACTCAGGGCTTTGATAGGAATCCCTCCTTTCCGTCCCCTTCCCGGGTCGGAGAGGGCTGGGTGACGGATTTCATTCGGTCCGGATGACTGGCGGAGCAGGGTGCGCCCTCCAGTTCCGGGGTCAGGCTGCCTGCCTGGGAGAGCGGCAGTGTGGGCGTGACAATGGTGTTCATGATAGGAATCCTTCCTGTGCAAGATTTGTGGAGAAAATCTATAAAAATCATGCCCGAAATCTATCAAAATAACCAAAAAATTTCTGTGAAATTTGAATTGCATTTTTTTGAAACTGTGGTACAATAATTGGGCCAAGAAATTTAACTGGAGGTACCCGATTATGTATGCAATCAACCCCGAACTGTGCACCTTCTGCAAGAAGTGCATCGAAGAATGTCCCACTGAAGCCATCAAGGAGTCTGTTGTCGACGGCAAGGATGTCTGCATCGTGACTGACGAGTGCATCGACTGCGGCGCCTGCGAGGACGCTTGCGAGACCGATCCCAAGGCTCTGGGCTTTGTCGAGTAATTCTCGGAAAGAGAAGAATCGTACACAGATGAAACGGGTGTGCTGGAACGGCGCGCCCGTTTTTTCGTGTCCGGCCGTCTTCCGTTCGCATAGGATGGGAGGCGGCTTTTTGGCGTCGAATTGAAATGTGCGCGGAAACTGTTTCTTTTAGGTTGAGATTTTCAAAACCCTGTGGTATAATCTTTAGCTTAGATAACCATGCCTTTCGTTCCCTTAGCATAAAGGAGGCTTTTTATGAAGATCGTCGTGTTGGCCGGCGGGCTGAGCCCTGAGCGCAATGTTTCCCTCTCCTCCGGCACCATGATCGCCCAGGCCCTGGAGCGTCTGGGCCACCAGGCCGCCCTGGTGGATATGTATTTCGGACTGGAGGACTACGACGGCCCGGTGGAGACCTATTTCGACGCCCCGGTGTCCGACCGGTGGAAGCGCATCGACCGCCAGGCGCCGGACCTGGAGCAGGTGAAGGCCGCCCGGCGGTGGAAGAGCCCCAGCCAGTTCGGGCAGGGTGTTCTGGAGCTGTGCCAGCTGGCGGACATCGTCTTTCTGGCCCTTCACGGCACCTGCGGCGAGGACGGGCGGGTCCAGGCGGCCTTCGACCTTCTGGGCATCCCCTATACCGGCTCGGGTTACCTGGGCTCGGGCATCGCTATGGACAAGGATTTCACCAAGCGGCTCATCGCCGACCTGGACGTACCCACCCCCGCCTGGACCCGGGTGGACTATACTGAGCAGGATGTGGACCATCTCACCAGTGTTACCGCTGTGCCCTGCGTGGTGAAGCCCGTGGACAGCGGCTCCTCCATCGGCGTGTTCATTGCCCACACCAAGAAGGAACTCCACGCCGCGCTGCGGGACGGCCTGCGCTTTGGCGGGCGGTGCGTCCTGGAGCAGTATGTGGCGGGGCGGGAGATCCAGTGCGCTCTGCTGGGGGACCGGGCGTTGCCCTCCATTGAGATCATCCCCAAAGAGGGATTTTACGATTACGCCAACAAGTACCAGCCCGGCGCGGCGGAGGAGATCACCCCCGCTCCCATCCCGCCGGAATGGGAGGAACGGGTGGAGAAAGCCGCCCTGACGGTCTACCGGGCCCTAGGCCTGAAGATTTACGCCCGGGCGGACTTCATTCTGGACGAGGCCGGGACCCCATGGTTCCTGGAGATCAACACCCTTCCCGGCATGACCCCTACCAGCCTGGTGCCCCAGGAGGCGGCGGCGGCCGGGATCGGCTATGAGCAGTTGTGCCAGACCATCATTGAAGAATCCCTGAAGGCCAACGGCTGACAGGGCAGTAGGAGAGAAGACAACATGGAAGCAATGACAGTGAGAGAACTTCTGGAGGCCACCGGCGGCACTCTGCTGGCGGGCACTCCCGACCAGACCATCACCGCCGTGGAGACGGACAGCCGGGCCATCCATGCCGGCGCGCTGTTTGTGGCCCTGCGGGGAGAGCAGACCGACGGACACAAATACATCGACAGCGCCCTGAACAGCGGCGCGGCGGGCTGCCTGGTCATCGACGGGCCGGAGACCTTTGCTCCGGGGAAGTTCTATATGCAGGTGCCCGACACCCTGACCGCCATCGGCCAGGTGGCCCGGGCGTACAAGGCCCGGTTTGATATTCCTGTGGTGGGCATCACCGGCAGCGTGGGCAAGACCACCACCAAGGACATGATCGCCGCGGTGCTGGGCCGAAAGTTCCGGGTTCTAAAGACCGAGGGGAACTTCAACAACGAGCTGGGCCTGCCTCTGACCCTGTTCCGCCTGACCCGCCAGGACCAGATCTGTGTCCTGGAGATGGGTATGAACCATTTCGGGGAGATCGACTATCTCACCAAGATCGTCCGCCCGGATGTGGCGGTCATCACCAACATCGGTGACGCCCACATTGAAAATCTGGGCAGCCGGGCCAACATCCTCAAGGCAAAGTCGGAGATCTTCAACTACATGGAATCCGGCAGCCTGGCGGTCCTCAACGGAGACGATCCTCTGCTGCGGACCTTGGAGGGAAACATCCTGCCGGGCATCGTCTATTGCGGCGAGGATCATCAGCCTCCCTATGAGGCCAAGGCGGTGAAGCAGCTGGGCTCCAAGGGCCTGGCCTGCACCGTAAAGACCCCTAGGACGGAGTTTACCGTCACCGTCCCCGCCTTGGGCAATCACATGATCTATCCGGTCCTCATGGCCTGCGCCATCGGAGAGAAGTTTGGCATGACCGGGGAGGAGATGAAGGCGGGGGTGGAGTCCTTCGTCCCCACCAAGATGCGCATGAACGTGGTCAAGCAGGGCGATGTGACCATTCTGGACGACGCCTACAACGCCAACCCACAGTCCATGCGGGCTGCCCTGGAGGTCCTGTCCCAGACTGACGGCACCTTCCGGGCTGCGGTACTGGGCGATATGTTCGAGCTGGGCGTCCTGGGCCCGGATCTCCACCGGTGCGTGGGAGAGTACGCCGGCACGGTGGGGAACATTGACGCCCTGCTGGCGGTGGGAGAACTGGCCCGGAACATTTATGACGGAGCCTCCCAGTCCGATCTGCCCGATGTGATCTACGCCAGAGACAAGGAGGAGGCCATGGCCATGCTCCCCGGCCTGGTGCGGCCCGGAGCGGTCATTCTGGTGAAAGCCTCCCGGGGGATGCACTTTGAGGAGATCGTCCGGGAACTTCAGCGTCTGTCTTAAACAAAAAGAAACCGGGAACGGATGGTGTTCCGTTCCCGGTGGATTCTCCTACGTTTACGGCAACTGGTTCGCGGGGTCGTCGAAGTTCAGAATGAGCTTTTTCGGCGCGTGCTTTACCAGCTCATCCAGGGTGTCCTCATAGGGCGCGGAGGCGATGCCCCGGTCCGTGAGATACCCGGTAATGAGGAAAGCGGGGATCACGTCATAGGCCGGGCACCAGCCCTCGGCGCTGCCGCTGGTGAGCCCCTGAGCGGCGTCCGCCGGGTCCATCTCGTCCCGGCCGAAGGCGTCCCCCGAGGGGATATCCAGGTCGATGTCCTCGGCGTGCATCACCGCGTAGAAGGGGATGGAGTGGAAGTAGCTGGCGATGGCCAGCTCATACGTTCCCACAGGGGCCTTCAGGTCGCCGTTCCTGGCGGCCAGGATGCCGTCGGTGAGGACCACATGGGCCCCCTGCCGGGCCAGACAGGTGGCGGCGGCGTGGTCGGGGATGACGATGACGGGGACCTCCTCCTTGTCGGTCAGCTCTCTGGCGATGCGGTTGCCCGCCTCCAGGGAGGGCCGACCCTCGCACAGAACGATCTGCTCGATGATCTTCCGCTTGTAGCCCCGGCGGACGATGCCGTAGACCCCGGCGGGGGAGGCGGAGTGGAACACGCCCTTATCGGTGCGCAGCAGCACCCGGGTGCCCTCACTCATGATGTCCGTTCCGTTGCGGCAGATGTTCCGGTCGGCCACCACCTGCTGGCGGTCGAAGGTGACGGCGGTGGCCATGAGGGTGGTCAGCCGGTCCACGTTCTTCGTATAGGCCTCCGGGGGATTTTCCATAAACCGGATGGCCTGGGCCATGTCCCGGGAGCCCGGGCGGCTGGCCAGAAGCAGGGCCTTGGCGTCCTCCAGAGCCTGGTCAAAGGCGGGGGTCTGCTGCTGGTCCTGGTGGGCCAGGGCGGCCAGGCAGTATCCGTAAGCACCGGCCACGGCGGCGACCTTATCGTCGGCCACGGTGCCATCAGAGAGGGCTCTGGCCACGGCTTCTACGGTGTCGCAGTCGATCCACACCTCCTGGCCGGGGTATTTGGACTGGTCCAGAAGGGACAGGACATTGGCCTGCCACTGTAATGCAATCATTGAATTTGCCTCCTCGATCGTAGTTTTTCGGTTTGATGGAGCTACTATATCACATTTTTTCGGAAAAAGGAAGTTTTACATGATCGAGATCGCAGTCAGAGACCTGGTGAAGGAATATGAGATCGGGCAGCCGGTGCTGGACGGCCTCACATTTCAGGTGGACACCGGCGAGCGGGTGGGTATCCTGGGCCGGAACGGCGCGGGAAAAACCACCCTGTTCCGCATCCTCACCGGCCAGGAGCGGGCGGACAGCGGAGAGGTCATCGTGGCCCCCGGCGGGCGGATGGGACTCATTTCCCAAATCCCGGTCTATCCGGCGGGTTTCACCGTGGAGGACGTACTGCGGTCCGCCTTTGACGAGCTGAAGGCCATGGAGACCGAGCTCCACGCCCTGTCCGAACAGCTGGCCGGCGGGGACCGGGCTCTGCTGGACCGGTACGACCGCCTCCAGGTGACCTTTGAGACCGGCGGCGGCTATGAGATCGAGACGAGACTGGAAAAGGTCTGTACCGGCCTTGGCATCGAGAAGGACTTCCGGGCCAAGGCGTTCGCCCACCTGTCCGGCGGGGAAAAAACCCGCATCAACCTGGCCCGGCTCATCCTGGTGGACACGGAGGTTCTGCTGCTGGACGAGCCCACCAACCACCTGGACTTAAACGCCACGATCTGGCTGGAGGACTACCTCCGGCAGTACAAGGGCACCGTCCTGGTGATCTCCCACGACCGCTACTTCCTGGACAAGACCGTTCAGCGGGTGGTGGAGATCCGGGACGGCAAGGCGGAGTTTTACGCAGGGAACTACTCCTTCTACGCCATTGAGAAGGAAAAACGTTACCTGGAGCAGCTGCGCCAGTATAAAAGGGAGCAGGCGGAGGTCAAGCGCCTCACCGAGACCGCCCGGATGATGCACCAGCACAACACGGAGCATCTCAACAAGCGGGCTTTCTCCATTGAAAAACGCATCGCGAAGCTCCAGGGGACCGCCCGGCCCACCCGGGATCGAAAGGTGAAGGTGGGCTTCGGGCAGGCGGAGTTCTTCGCCGACGATCTGCTGAGCATCAAGGACCTGAGCAAGTCCTTCGGGGGACAGACCCTGTTCTCTGACGTGACCCTTCGGGTGGAGCCCGGGGACCGCATCGCCCTGCTGGGAGACAACGGCACCGGGAAGTCCACCCTGCTGAAGATCATTCTGGACCAGGAGCCCGCCGACACCGGCGCGGTCCGCCAGGGCATTACGGTGAAAACGGGATACCTGCCCCAGCAGATCCGGTTTTCTCATCCGGAGCGGAGCCTGTATGACACCATGCTCTACGAGGCCGGGTGCAATGCCCAGCAGGCCCGGGACCGGCTGGGGAAGTTCCTTTTTCAGGGGGAGGATGTGTTCAAGCCCGTGTCCGTCCTCTCCGGCGGAGAGCAGAGCCGCCTGCGGCTGTGTATGCTCATGGACGAGAAGGTCAACTTCCTCATTCTGGACGAGCCCACCAACCACCTGGACCTGGAGTCCCGAGAGTGGATCGAGGGGGCGGTGGAGGACTATGAGGGCACGTTGCTCTTTGTCTCCCACGATCGGTACTTTATCGACCGCTTCGCTACCCGGATCTGGACCCTGGAGAACGGACAGATCACTGACTTCCGGGGGGATTACCAGGCCTATCAGGCCATGCGGGAGCGGCAGAGGGCCTTGACCTCGCCACCTCAAAAAGAGGACAGGCCCAAAAAGGAGCGCCCCAAGCGTCCCGGCGGCACCAAGCAGCTGAAAAAGGACCTGGCGGCGGCGGAAAAGCGGATGGAGAAGCTGGACGGGCTGCTGAAGGCCCTGGAGGAGGAGAAGGAACAGGCCGCCTCCGACTACCAGAGGCTCCAGGAACTGACGGAGCGGGAGGCTGAGTACACCGCCGAGTACGACGGGCTCATGGAGACCTGGGAGACCCTGTCCGAGGCCATCGAGGCCGAGGAAAAAGCCGAGTAAGCGACACGACACCTGTGATATGAAATAAAAGGAGACGACCACCATGGCAGAAAAGAATGAGCAGAACATGACCACGGACGATAAGATGAAGGAGCTCTTCGACCTGATGGACGAGAAGGCTGCCGCCGGGGAACTGGATGAGTCCGCCCCCGAGCCGGAGCAGGAGCCAGACACCTCTCCCATGTCTCAGTCCGAGGCTGCGGCCTATGAGTATTCCATGATGATGCGCCAGTACGAGGCCATGCTGGAGGACTGGAACCGCCGGGAGGCTGAGGAACAGGCCCAGCGGGCAGCCCAGGAGCTGGCCGAGGCGGAAGCCGACGGCGCAAAGGACGAGTAAATGCGGGAGCAGCTGACCCGGATGGCCCTGCGGCTGGAGGAGGTGGAGACCCGCCTGGCCCAGCCGGAGACCTACGCCGACGCCGACCTGCTGGCCGCGCTGAGCCGGGAGCAGAAGGAACTGACGCCGGTGGTGGAGACCTTCCGCCGATATGACGCGGCGGAGCGGGAGCTGTCCGGCCTGGAGGATCTGCTCTCCGACCCGGAGATGCGGGAGATGGCCCGGGCGGAGTATGACGGCCTGAAGGAACGGATCGCCGCCCTGGAGGAGACCCTCCGGACCATGCTCGTTCCCAGAGACCCCATGGACGGCAAAAACGTGATCATGGAGATCCGGGCCGGCGTGGGCGGCGAGGAAGCGGCTCTGTTTGCCGCGGACCTTTACCGGATGTACGCCATGTACGGCGAGAAGCAGGGCTGGCGGCTGGAGCTGGCCGGTCTCAGCCAGACCGAGCTGGGAGGGATCAAGGAGGTCTCCTTCCTGGTGGAAGGGGAGAGCGCCTACGGCCGGCTCAAGCACGAGAGCGGCGTCCACCGGGTCCAGCGGGTGCCGGAGACCGAGTCCGGCGGGCGGATCCACACTTCTACCTGCACTGTGGCAGTGCTGCCCCAGGTGGACGAGGTGGAGTTTGCCCTGGACCCCAACGACCTGCGCATCGACACCTTCCGGTCTTCCGGCGCGGGGGGCCAGCATATCAATAAGACGGAATCCGCCATCCGGGTGACCCACCTTCCCACAGGGACGGTGGTGGAATGCCAGGACCAGCGGAGCCAGTACAAGAACAAGGATCGGGCGCTGTCCATCCTCCGCTCCCGGCTCTATGAGCGGGCGGTGGCGGAGCAGCAGGCGTCCATCGCAGGCCAGCGTCGGGACCAGGTGGGTACCGGCATGCGCAACGAGCGCATTCGCACTTATAATTTTCCCCAGGGCCGGGTCACCGACCACCGCATCGGCCTGACCCTCTACAAAATCGACAGCGTCATGAACGGGGACCTGGATGAGATCATCGATGGCCTCATCCTGGACGAGCGGGCGCGAAAGCAGCAGGAAGGAAGGGAAAGAACATGAACCCCTTTATGGAGACGAAAAAATACACCATGGAGGAGACCGAGCAGGCCGCCGTCATGCTGAAAAAGGGCGGCCTGGTGGCAGTCCCCACGGAGACGGTCTACGGCATCGCCGCCAGCGCTGAGGACGGCGTGGCTGTGCAGATGATCTATGACCTGAAGGACCGGGACTATGAGAAGCCTGTCAGTGTTTTGGTCACCGGCATGGACATGGTGGAGAAATACTGCCGGAATATCCCCACCGCGGCCTACCGGCTGGCGGAGAAATACTGGCCCGGCCCCCTGACCATGATCCTGGAGGACAGAGAGCTGGTCCCCGCCATGGTCACCGCCGACACCGGCACCCTGGGGGTCCGCTGCCCGGATCACCCCCTGACCCTTTCCGTCATTGAGAAGGCCGGGGTGCCCCTGGCGGCCCCCTCGGCAAACCCCTCCGGAAAGGAACCGGCCAAGAACGCCAAAGAGGTCCTGGCCTATTTTGACCGCCGGATCGAGGGTGTGCTGGACGGCGGCCCCTGCGCCATGGGGGTGGCCTCCACCGTTCTGGATCTGACGGAGGAGGAGCCCAAGGTCCTGCGGGAGGGCGGCATCCCCGCCCGGGAGCTGCTGGACTTTCTGAAAGAGGGCTGAGCCATGAAGGTCATCGGCATCACCGGGCCCACCGGCGCGGGAAAGACCACTGCCCTCAACGCCCTGGTCGGCCTGGGGGGGACCGTCATCGACGCCGACGCGGTCTACCATGAGCTGACGGTCAGCTGTCAGCCTATGCTGGCGGAGCTGCGGGACCGGTTCCCCACGGTCTTTGACGGGGAGAGGATCGACCTGAAAAAGCTGGGAAACATCGTCTTCCGCATCCCAGAGGAGATGGCGGACCTGAACGCCATCACCCATAAATACGTGATCCAGGAGACCCGACGGCTGGTGAAGCAGGCCGAAGCGGAGGGACGTCCCGCCGCGGCCATTGACGCCATCGCCCTGTTTGAGAGCGGCCTGTGGGAGATGTGTGACTGCGTCTTGGCGGTGCTGGCCCCCCCGGAGGTCCGGATCCGCCGGGTCATGGCCCGGGAGGGGGTCTCGGAGGAGTACGCCCGCACCCGGGTGAACTCCCAGCACTCCGACGACTGGTTCCGTGCCCGCTGCGACTACGTATTGGAGAACACCGAGAAGGACACCGCTGAGACCTTTGCCCAACGGGCCAGGGTCCTGTTTGAACAAATTTTGGAGGAGAACTGATCATGAACGAGGAAAAGAAGGGGCGCACGCCGGCCCAGGAGAAAAAACAGGCGCTGTTTCGTCAGAAGAAGAACGGCTACGACCGCCTTGCAGAAGGGGAGCGGCAGGCCGTGGAGACCTATTGCGAGGGCTATAAGACATTCCTGGACCAGGGCAAGATCGAGCGGGAGTGCGTGACCTACGCCATCCAACTGGCGGAGGCAGAGGGCTTCCGGCCGCTGGTCCCCGGCCAGAAGCTGTCCCCCGGCGACAAGGTCTACGCCAACAACCGGGGCAAGTCCCTGTTCCTGGCGGTCATCGGGGAAAAGACGCTGGACCACGGCGCGGTCATCGGCGCGGCCCACATTGACTCTCCCCGGCTGGATCTGAAGCAGAACCCTCTCTATGAGGACAAGGAACTGGCCTATCTCAAGACCCACTACTATGGCGGCATCAAAAAGTACCAGTGGACCACCATCCCCCTGGCCCTCCATGGCCTGGTGGTGCTGAAAAACGGGGAATCCGTTTCGGTCTCCATCGGCGAGGAGCCCGGCGATCCCCAGTTCACTGTGGGCGACCTGCTGCCCCATCTGGCCGGAGACCAGGCCAAGAAGACCATGGGGGACATCGTGGCCGCCGAGCAGCTGAACGTGTTCATCGGCAGCCGTCCCTTCTCCGCCGACGAGGAGTCCGACCGGGTGAAGCTCACCGTTCTGGATCTGCTCCACGAGAAGTACGGCATGATCGAGGAGGATTTCCTCTCCGCCGAGCTTATGGCCGTTCCCGCCTATAAGGCCACGGACATCGGCCTGGACCGTTCCGCCATCGGCGCCTACGGCCAGGATGACCGGGTGTGCAGCTATGCCTGCCTGAAGGCCATGCTGGACCTGAACAAGGCCCCTGCCCGCACGGCGGTCTGCGTCCTGGCGGACAAAGAGGAGATCGGCTCCGAGGGCGTCACCGGCATGCAGTCGGCCGCCTTTGACTGCTTCATGGAGGACCTGTGCCAGAGCCAGGACGTGCTGCCCCGGCGGTGCTATGAGAAGTCCTTCTGCCTGTCCTCCGACGTCACCGCCGCCTTCGACCCCAACTTTGCTGAGGCCTACGAGGCCCGCAACAGCGCCTTCTTTAATTACGGCGTCTGCATCAGCAAGTACACCGGGGCCCGGGGCAAGTCCGGGGCCTCCGACGCCTCCGCTGAGCTGGTGGGCCTGGTCCGCCGGGTCTTTGAGGCCAACAATGTGGTCTGGCAGCTGGCGGAGCTGGGCAAGACGGACCAGGGCGGCGGCGGCACCGTGGCCTGCTACATGGCCAACCGCAACATAGACACCATCGACGCCGGGGTGCCGGTGCTGTCTATGCACGCCCCCTTCGAGACCACCGCCAAGCTGGACTGCTACATGACCTACAAGGCTATGAAGGCCCTGTATGAACAAGCTGAGGAGGGCTGAGTGCCTTGACAATGTTATCCTCCATTTTCCTGGGGCTGGTCCAGGGCATTTCCGAGTTTCTGCCCATCTCCAGCTCCGGACACCTGTCCCTGTTCCAGAACTTTTTCGGTCTGACCGGGACCGACGGAAACCTGTTTTTTGACGTGCTCCTCCATCTGGGCACCCTCATCGCCATCTTCGTCTACTACTGGAAGGACATCCTGGATCTGCTGAAGGAACTGGTGCGGCTCGTTGCCACCCTCTTTGGCAAGGGAGAGCGGAAGGGACCGGTCACCCCCAGCGGCGGCCGGAAGCTGAAGCTGACCCCGGAGAGCCGGATGATTCTGATGATTATTGTGGCCACCGTCCCCCTGGTGTTTGTCCTGCCCATCAAGGACAAGGTGGAGAGCCTGTACGGGAACGTAGTCTTCATCGGCTGCGCTCTGCTGGCCACCGGCACCATCCTGTTCATCTCCGACCGGCTGGCCAAGGGCAAAAAGACCGCCCGGACCGCCACCATGCTGGACGCCTTCCTGGTGGGCATCGGGCAGGCGGTGGCTGTGGTGCCCGGCCTGTCCCGGTCCGGCACCAGCATCTCCGCAGGGATGCTCCGGGGGTTCCAGCGGAAATTTGCCGTTCGGTTCTCCTTCCTCATGTCCATCCCCGCGGTGCTTGGGGCCAACATCATCAGCATCAAGGACGCCATGGAGGCAGGGATCGACACCTCCCTCATGCCCATGTACGTGGTGGGCACCATCGTGGCGGCGGTGTCGGGCTACTTTGCCATCCGTCTGGTGAACCTCCTGGCGGACAAGGGCAAGTTCGGCAACTTTGCCTATTACTGCTGGGGCGTGGGCGCGGCCGCCCTGGTGGCCACCCTCATGTTCCGCTGATCTGAAAGAAGCGAGGCAAACACAATGGCTTCCACACAAAAGAAATCAACGTCCAACAGCAAGACCTCCAGCGGGAAAAAGGGGACATCCCCGGCGAAGAAGCCCAGCGCCTCCGCCCGGAAGTCCGATTCCGCCCCGAAGAAGGAGGTTGCCCGGGAAAAGCCCTCGGTCTATACTCCCAATCTGCTGGCCCGGGGGATCGGGGCGGCGGTCTGCCTGTTCCTGGCGGTGCTGCTGGTCCTGGGCATAACGGGTAACTCCGCCGTGGTGGTGGACCTGCTGGGCAAGACAGTCAAAGGGCTGACGGGATACGGCATCTGGCCGGCCATCCCTGCCCTTGTGGCGGCGGCGGTGGTTCTTCTGGCCGTCCGGCAGAAGCGGGTCACCGCCCGGCTGTGGTGTCTGGCGCTGTTCCCGGTGTTTTTCGGGGCCTTTCTCCATATTCTCCGGTCCCCGTACCCCTATGAGATGGGCCTGTCCGCCTTCTCCGCCCTGTGGCGGGACGGGATCAACCTGTTCAGCGGCGGGGTGCTGGGCGGCTTTTTGGGGATCTCCTGTTCCACATGGTTCAGCAAGCTGGGCGCTGGGATCATCTTCGTGCTGGTGATGTTGTTCCTCATCGCGGTGATCGGGCATATCACCCCTGGCCGCGTCCTGGCCTGGAGCCGGGAGAGACGGGAACGGGCAGAGGCGTATTACGACGACGGATATGATGACGACTACGAACGCGACTATGACCGGGACCGCTACGACAATTATGACAACTACGATTACGACCGCCGGGAGGAGGATATGGCTCCTGTGGCGCCGGTGTCCTCTGGACGAAATCCCGCCCGGACTTCTCTCTTCGGAAGGAAAAAGGCCCCGGACCTGCCTCTGGACCCGCCGAAATCCACGGAGAAGCCCGGGAAACCCGCCGAGCCTGAAAAACGGACCAAGCCCGGCGGCAGTGCGGCGGCTGAGCCCCTGAACGAGGAGAAACGCGCGCCCTCCGGACGCAGGTCGGAGACCGGCAAGGCCGAGGGTATTCCAGCCTCCCAGGAAAAAATCCCCTCCAAGGCCGAACAGAAGGCAGCTTTGGAGAAGGAGGCCCGGCAGGTCACCCAGGACATCGAATCCGGCTTGGCAGAGAAGAACAGCCAGTATCGCTTCCCGCCCCTGGACCTGCTTACCGCCCCCAGCGGGGAGACCGCCCAGGCCGCCCATCAGGAGGTGGAGGGCACGCTGGAGAGGCTGGCCAGCGTCCTGGTGTCCTTCGGCATCGACGGCCATGTCACCGGCGCGGTCCAGGGCCCCTCGGTCACCCGGTATGACGTGGCCCTGGAGCAGGGCGTCCGCCTGAACAAGCTGACCAACCTCTCCGACGATGTGGCCCTGGCTCTGGGAGTCTCCAGCGTCCGGATCGCCCCGGTGCCCGGGAAGATCTCCGTGGTGGGCATCGAGGTTCCCAATAAGGTGGTGACCTCCGTCCCGGTCCGGGAGGTGCTGGAGAGCCAGAACTTCCGGACCCACAAGTCCACGGTGGCCTTCTCCGTGGGCAAGGACATCGGCGGCAACTGCATCGTGGGGGACTGCGGCAAGCTGCCCCATGTGCTCATCGCCGGCACCACCGGCTCCGGCAAATCTGTCTGCATCAACTCGCTCATCGTCAGTATGCTCTATAAATCCACCCCAGAGCAGGTGCGCCTGATCATGGTGGACCCCAAGGTGGTGGAGCTGGCGGTGTATAACGGCATCCCTCATCTGCTTATCCCCGTGGTCACCGACCCCAAAAAGGCGGCCGGCGCCCTCCAGTGGGCGGTGGTGGAGATGATGCGCCGCTACCGGGTCATGGCCGAGGCTGGGGTCCGGGAGCTCTCCTCTTACAACCAGTGGGCCTCTGGGCAGGAGAACCTGGAGCCCATCCCCAAGATCGTCATCATCATCGACGAGATGGCCGATATGATGATGGTGGCCGGGAAAGAGGCGGAGGAGTCCATCGTCCGCATCGCCCAGATGGGCCGCGCCGCCGGCGTCCACCTAGTGCTGGCCACTCAGCGTCCCTCGGCAGACGTTATCACGGGCCTGATGAAATCCAACATCCCCTCCCGCATCGCCTTCGCCGTGGCCTCCTCCCTGGACTCCCGAATCATCCTGGACATCACCGGGGCGGAGAAGCTGGTGGGCAAGGGCGATATGCTCTGGTATCCCCTGGGGCTGGACAAGCCCCTCCGCGTCCAGGGCTGCTTCATCTCCGACGAGGAGGTGGCGGCGGTGGTGGACAGCGTCAAGGCCAATTTCTCCGCCGAGTATGACGATGACGTCATGGAGCAGATCGAGCAGCACGCCGCGGAATCCGGCGGCAAGGGCAAGGGTTCCTATCCCGCCGGGGAGGGTCCCGGGGAGGACAAGGACGAGCTCTTCGACGCCGGTGTGGATGTGGTGCTGGATCTGGGACAGGCCTCTGCCTCCATGCTCCAGCGCCGGCTGAAGCTGGGCTACGCCCGGGCGGCCCGGCTGCTGGATCAGATGGAGCAGCAGGGCATCGTGGGCCCCTCCGAGGGGGCCAAGCCCCGACAGATCCTCATCACCAAGGAGCAGTGGGCCCAGATGCAGGCCGGCGGCGGGGATTCCCCCGTGGAGGAGACCGCGCCGCCGGTTGAGGACGAGATCCTCACCTTCGACCCGGTTCCCCAATCCTTTGACGCTCCGGAAGAATAATTGACCGTGCGACCCCGGATAATGACCATATCCGGGGTCGTTTTCTGTGATTCGGCACTTTTTTCTGAAAAAACACCGGTTTTTCGTTGAAGACAGGTGAAATTGCTGATATAATATAAAGCCGCATATATATGCAAACAGAACGTGAACGAAGAAGAGGCCTGCCCATGAGCTTTGACGACCCGATTTATCTGGACCGTACCTCCCTGGAACTGTTGATGGACGATACGGATCAGCACAGGATCTGCTGGATGTTCCACGACATCCTGTCGGACCCCAAGATCGCTTGGATGTTCGACAAGTATGCCGGCAAAGGAACACCCATCCGCGAAGCGTGGACAACTATGGCCTGGGTGGCCGCGGCCCAGCAGGAGGACAGCTTCTACGTCCTCTTCAAATGGTACGCGGATTTCTACGGTCCGCCCCAGCGGGGGGACCTGTACTTTGTCGAGCGAGACCAGGGCCCCGACGGGGAGATCCGGGTTCGCTGGATGAACATGGAGTTCCAGAACAAGCTGGGTCCCCAGGGCCGTGCCTGGACCAGCAGCCTCTGGAGCCGGGTCAGCCGAAACGCCAGCAGCTTCTTCGGGGAGAGCGACTTTGAGTCCAACATCATCTATCGGATGCTCCAGGTCCTGGATGTGAATCCCGGCCGGGAGCTGGAGGCTTTCGACCGGTTCCTGGGCTCCAGTTCAGACCAGGCCAAGGGCCAGCAGTGCGCCACCCTCAGCGTCTACTTCCGGAGCATCCAGGCCATTGAGGAGATCATCTACAACATCGTGGTCACCGACGGCGGGGAGAACGCCATCCACCACATGCACACCGGAGAACTGCTGGAGATTCTCAACCGGCTCTCCGACGGCACCGACGGCCAGCGGACCGCCCAGCTGGCCGCCATGTTCCGGGAGCTGGCGGACGGGTTCCTGCCCCCTCCCATCCAGGCGCCGGTTCTGGGGCGGAGCATCGGGCGGAACGTGATGGCCCGCACCCAGGACGGACAGCTGCGCTGGCTTCGTCTGGGGGGCAGCAGCGGCCGCCGCCTCCTGCGGGAGCTCTACTGGCGGGTGGCTCCCGACAGGGTCTGGGACGTGTTTTATCGCTGGCAGGGTGAAGTCTTTTTCACTGTGGTCCGGCGGCCGGTGGTCCGGGGGATGCCCCGGGGGGTCTATCTTCTGGCCCGGTTTGAGGACCAGACCGGGATGGACATCACTGATTTGTTCTGGCTGGAGAACCTTTCCGGCGGCGTCATCCACCTGTGCGAAGGAGAATTCTTTGACGAGCTGATGGACCAGCTCCTCAGCGGCACCATCCGGGAGGCCTCCATGGCCGGCGGCGGCTGGCAGGAGGGCGATTTTGCCGCTCGGACCATGGTGCGGCTCAAGCGGGTCTATGACCGGTCTGTTCGGGGTGTGTTCTGAGGGGAACCCACCTGAGTATTGCTGAAATCAATCAAGGAGGAACTGAGCATGGACTTTGTGAAACTGGAATTGCGGGCCCCGGTGGCCATCGTGACCCTGGATCGCCCGGACTGCCTCAACGCCTTGAACAATCAGGTCTATGAGGAGATCATCGCCACCCTCCAGGACGTGGAGAAAAACAACGAGATCAAAGTGGTCATCCTCACCGGCGCGGGAAAGAAGGCCTTTGCCGCCGGCGCGGACATCGCCCAGATGGTGCATCAGACTGCCATCGAGGGCCGTCATCTGGGCGGCCTGTGCCACAAGGCGGCCAACCTGCTGGAGAATATGCGGCAGGTGACCATTGCCGCAGTCAACGGCTTTGCCCTGGGGGGCGGCTGCGAGCTCACCTTGGCCTGCGACATCCGGGTGGCCGCGGAGAACGCCCGGTTTGCCTTGCCGGAGGTTAGCCTTGGCATCATCCCCGGCGGCGGCGGCACCCAGCGGCTGTCCCGGATCATCGGGGTAGGCCGGGCCAAGGAACTTATTTTCACCTGCGACCAAGTGGATGCCGAGAACGCCTACCGCATGGGCCTGGCCAACCACGTGGTGCCTCTGGAGGAGCTCATGGACTTCTGCCTGAAGATGGCAGAGAAGATCGCCTCCCGGGCCAGTTACGCGGTCTCACTGGCCAAGGCTTCTGTGAACGCCAGCATGAACGTGGACGTCATCAGCGGCGGGAATCGGGAGATCGACCTGCTGGGCATGGCCTTCGCCACCCCGGACAAGAAGGAGGGTATGGAGGCCTTCCTGGCCCGCAGAAAGCCGGAATTCCACGATTTTTAAGAGCGTTATGGGAAAAACGTCAAATCAGAAAATGTATTGATATATAAGATTTTATCGAAGAAAAACCAGCTGAATGCCGCAAAGAATGTTTAAAATTTTGTGCAGATTGCCAAGTAATCTTCGAAAAGTTTACAAATCAGTAACAAAGTGCGCTTGCTGTTTGATGAATGCGGCGGAAATCGGGGCGAACATCCCCGAAGCTTTGTGGAGATTACCCAAAAAATGGGTGCATTTTCGGACGTTGCCTCCCCAGGAGCGGATTTGAATTGGGACGAGCCTTCGTGTATAATGCACTGGAAGGCACGGCCTGGGAGTTACTGCTCGGGTGTGGAAGTGAAGGAAGAATCGGAGACATTCCGTCCGCCATTTGGTCCCATCAGTGCCTGTGGGTCCTGGTCGGCGGATCTCCCCAGAAGGAGTTCATCATGAAAAAAGTTTTGATCGCGGCCCTGCTGTGCGTGTCCATGGTCGCAGGGTTGGCGCCCACGGCCTCTGCCGCCGCCAACAGCAACTACACCGCCTGCATGACCGCTATCCGGGAACAGAAGGCCGTCCAGGCCCAGGCCCATTTGACTGCTGAGACCCTGCGGAAGAAGGGGTACTCCAACAACAGTGTCTACATCCAGGCCGCCAAGAGCACCTGGAACGACGCCCAGAAGGCCATCCAGGGCTACCAGAAGCTGTCCAAGTACACCGACGAGGACATCCGAATCCTGGCCACCACCGTCTATTATGAGGCCGGCGGCACCACGGAGCAGCTGCGGACCTACGTGGCCCAGGTGGTCCTGAACCGGGTGGCCGACAGTCGGTTCCCCAACACGGTTTACGGGGTCGTCACGCAGCGGGGGCAGTATTCCGGTAATTATGCTACCGCTTCCGCCACCCAAGCCATCAAGGACAAGGACGCCAAGAACGGCACATATAACTACGCCACCTGCGTCACCTCTGCCAAAAAGGCCATGATGGGCCAGGTAGACATGCCCTCCAACGTGATCTACCAGGCCAACTTTAAGCAGGGGACGGGCGTGTGGAAGGCCATCTACTTCAACAGCGGCTATTTTGCCAGCACCAGCTATTACTGCTATGGATAACGGCTCGAAACCGGGATGCGGACAAAACCGTATCCCGGTTTTTCTATCCGCCTCAGGCCGGAGGACTGTTCTTTGACTGGCGCCTGCGCATGGCCGCGTATATTCTTTCCCGGGGTGGGACAACCTAATCCCAACATCCGGCCCGGGCCGGGAAGGAGGCGCGTTATGCGAGTGATGGTCATTGAGGGCTGCATCAGCTGCGGCCTGTGTACGGAGGAGTATCCCGATCTGTTCCAAATGGACGACGAGGGCATTGCCCGGCCTGTTTCGGACACCGTCCCTCCGGAGAAGGAGGCCCAGGCGGTCCAGGCTGCGGAGGACTGTCCGGTGGATGTGATCGTGACGGAATAAATGGAGGCGTCATCCGGGGCGGGACTCGGATGACGTTTTTATTTAAGATAATCTTCATAAGCGCTTAAGAAAAAGACAAGTCTGACGTGGTATATTTATCCCATCACGGATTGGGAGTGGGCGACATGCGGGGAAAGCGCAAGGGTATGCTGACGGTTCTGTTCTTTATCTATCTGGCAGTGTTGACGTGGGCCATCCTGTTCAAGATGCACGCGCCGACCCAGATTTTGGCGGAGCGGCTCCCGGAGCCCATTTTGAACCTTCGCCCGTTTTATAGGGAGCGGACCGGTGCGGAATTTCTTTCATTTCAGATCCAGGAGATCCGGGACAATATCCTGCTGTTCATCCCCATGGGTCTGTATTTGTCTCTGCTGTGGAGAAAGGGAACGTGGTATGGCAGGCTGCTTGCCGCTCTTGCGGTCAGCCTGGCCTTGGAAACGGCGCAGTATAGTCTGCGGATCGGCAGAGCGGATATCACCGATCTCATCACCAATGGGACTGGGGCGCTGATGGGGCTTGGCGGATGCAAGCTGGCCGAAAAGCTGCTTGGGAAACGAACGGAATCGGCCCTGACGTATACGGCCCTTGTGTGCACCGTCCTTGTACTGGCACTGCTATCTGTTCTGATCATAGGAAATCGTTAGAAGGGGAAGCGGAATAATTTCCGTTTCCTCTTGCTTTTCTATTCCCGCGCGCTATAATAAACGTATCAAATATGCAGAGTAGACTGTGGAGCGTTAAGTGCCCGGTGAACAGGGAGTTGTCGCCGGGACGAAAAGATCCCTCTTGCGGTTCCACAGTCGCATCCCGCTGCTATATCATTGGATCATTGCCTCCGATGTAGCGAAAGGAACTGCAAGGGAGGTTTTCTTATGTCCAAATTGAAAAATGTCCGGGTCCTCACTGGGGCCGCCATGCTCCTTGCCGTTGCCATCATTCTCAGCTTCTTCAAGATCTCCCTCACCGAGGTCATGGAGATTCGGTTTGCCAACATTCCCGTGGCTGTGGCCGGGATGCTCTTCGGTCCCGGTGTGGGCGGCGTGGTGGGAGCGCTGTCCGATCTGCTGGGCTATGTGGTCCGGCCCACCGGGCCTTACTTCCCCGGCTTCACAGTCAGCGCGGCCCTGTCCGGGGTGATCTTTGGCCTGATCCTGCGGAAAAAGCTCACCGTCACCCGGGTGGTGCTGGCCTGCGTCATCTACCAGGTGGCCATCGGCATCCTGCTCACCAGCCTGTGGCTCCATCTGCTTTACGGCGCGCCGGTCTGGACCCTGGTGGTCTCCCGACTGCCCAAGGAACTGGTGACTCTGGCCTTCCACATCGTGGTCCTGACCCTGCTGGTCCGGCCCGCCGCCGCTCTGACCCGGGGAATGAATGAGGAGGGAGTTACCCTATGACATACCGGGAAGCCCTGGATTTTATCGGGTCCCAGCCCCGCTTCGCCCCCAGAAAGCTGGCGGAGGGGGAGGAGCCCTTTAATCTGAACGCTATCCGCCGCCTGCTGTCCCTGCTGGGGGATCCCCAGAAGGACCTGCGGTTCGTCCACATCGCCGGCACCAACGGCAAGGGCTCCACCACGGCCTTTCTCAGCTCCATTCTGACGGAGGCGGGCCTTCGGGTGGGGATCTACACCTCACCCTTCCTGGAGCGGTTCACCGAGCGCATCCGGGTGGGGGAGCGGGAAATCCCGGAATCCGACCTGGCCCGCCATGCCGAAGCGGTCCGGGCCGCGGTGGAACAGATGCGCGCCGCCGGAGAGGATCTCCCTTCGGAGTTTGAGCTGGTCTGCGCCATTGCCTTTCTGTGGTTCCGGGAGCAGACCCCTGACCTGGTGGTCCTGGAGGTGGGCCTGGGGGGTCGGCTGGATGCCACCAATGTGATCGACTGCCCCGAGCTGGCGGTGATCACCGCCATCGGCTTTGACCACATGGAGACACTGGGGGACACCCTGCCCAGGATCGCCTGGGAAAAGGCGGGGATCGTCAAGCCCGGCGGCCACGTCCTGGCGGCGCCCCAGAATCCCGGGGTGGACGCGGTGTTCCAAACCGTGTGCTGGGAGCGAAAGGCAGTGCTTCACACGGCGGCTCTGCCGGTCCGCACCGCCCGGCCGAACCTGGAGGGACAATCCTTTGATCTGCCTGGCTGTTCCGACCTGCACATCTCCCTTTTGGGGACCTACCAAATGGACAACGGGGCCCTGGCAGCCCAGGCTGCCTTCCTGCTCCGGGACCTGGGCTGGCCCGTGACGGAGCAGGCGGTCCGGTCCGGATTGGACAAGGCCCGTTGGCCCGGTCGGTTCGAGCTGCTCCGGCGGGACCCTGCGGTGCTTATCGACGGCGCCCACAATGCCGATGGGGCGGCGGCCCTGCGGCTGAGCCTGGAGACCTATTTCCCGGGACAGAAAATCACCTTCGTTGCAGGGGTCCTGGCGGACAAGGACTATGACGCCATGTTCTCATCGGTACTGCCCCTGGCGGACCGGTTTTACACCATCACCCCGCCCTCCCCCCGGGCGCTCCCTGCTCAGGCCCTGGCAGGCTACCTGGAGGACAAGGGCGCGGATGCCGTCCCCTGTTCCTTTTTGGAGGCGGCGATGGAGCAGGCCATGGACCGGGCGGGGGAGAAGGGCGTGGTGTGCGCCTTCGGTTCCCTGTACTATATCGGACAGGTGCGGGCTCTGTTCCGCTATTGACAATCCGACGGGCTTTCGGTACAATACAAGGCAAAGTTCGGGAGCGGTTGCCGATGGGGGGAGAAGTGTCCTGCTGTCCTGCCGCCCTTCGCAGCATCAATCTTCGACTGTAACAGGAGCGTCAACTATGGATAACTACCTCATCTACACCGATTCATCAGCGGATATTCCCGCTCACATTTATAAAGAGTATGATCTTCACATCATCCCGATGGAGTATGTCGTAAACGGCGAGATGTTCACCTGCCACACGGAATCGCCGGATCATGATAAGCACTGCGATGAGCTCTTTGAAGCCCAGAAAAAGGGGGCGGAGGTCCATACCTCCCAGATTTCGCCCTATAACTATATCGACGCCTGGAAGCCAATGCTGGAAAAAGGATTTGATATCCTTTACCTGTGTATGTCGTCCGGGCTGACCGCAACCTTCGATAATGTGCAGATCGCCGCCGATCAGCTCCGGGAGGAATTTCCCGAGCGCAAGCTGATCCTGGTGGACACCCTGTCGGCCACCCAGGGGCAGGGCGTGCTGACCACTGCGGCCCTTATGAACCGGGCTTCCGGCATGACCATCGAGGAAAACGCCGCCTGGCTGGAGGAAAAGAAAAAGTATATGTGCCACCGCTTCATGGTGGGCGACCTGAACTATCTTCACAAAGGCGGCCGGGTCAGCGGCGCAGTGGCGGTGGTGGGTTCCATGCTGAGCATCAAGCCCATCCTGATCATCAACGATGAGGGAAAGCTGGATGTGGTGGCAAAGGCCAGAGGGGAAAAGGCCGCCGTCAAAATGCTCGTTGACGGGTATAAAAAGGAGCAGGGCGTGCCGGACGTTCCCAAGCTGGTCTACATCGGACATACCTCGTTATATGAGGAAGTCGAAAAAGTCAAAGAAATGGTCGAAGCTGTTGTTGAGCCGGGCACTGTTGTTGAGTGCGTGAACCTCGGCCCCATCATCGGCTCCCATATCGGCCCTTCCTTTTTCAGCGTCTGCGGTTGGGGGTTCCACCGCAAGTCCCAGGGATGATCCGTATGGAAATCGGCCCAGAAGAGGACCACACATCTGCCGATGGGTCCGTACAAATGATTTCAAAGTTTTGTTGCAGCGGGGAACTTTCCCCGCTGCTTTTTCGTCTGATGTGGCAAGGAAGAAAGAAGGAATCGGTCGCATTGTAACGAATTTGTAAATATTTTGTTTCTTTATTGAAATCTCTGCCCGGTTATGCTATACTCCAACCTGTGATAGGATGCACAAGGAACAGGCGTCCTGTCGCCCGACACCAATCGAGAAGGTGAATCCCCATGCACAAGAGATACCCGCGGCGGGGGACTGTGGTCCGCCGGACCCTGGCCCTGCTGCTGACCCTTGCGGTACTGTTCGCCGCCCTGCCCCTGACTGGTATGGCGGTGACCAAGGAGGAGATCAACAGCCTGAAATCCCAGGCCGCCAATCTGGAAAAGGAAAAGGCCAGCCTGCAGAAGCAGATCGATGCTGTGGCTTCCTCCAAGAACAGCGCCATGCAGCAGAAGCAGCTGCTGGAGCAGAAGATCAACGTCCTGCGGAATCAGATCGCTGTCTCCGAGGCGACCATCGCCGACCTGACGCAGCAAATCGCCCAGAAGGAGGAGGAACTGGCCGCGGCCAAGGCCGAGGAGGCCAGGTACTATGACCTGTTCTGTGAGCGGGTCCGGTCCATGGAGGAGGACGGCGAGGTCTCCTACTGGGCCGTCCTGTTCAGCGCCGATGACTTTTCTGACTTCCTGGACCAGATGACCGCCATCGGCGAGATCATGGACTACGACCAGGAGGTCCGGGACCAGCTGGAGGCCGCCCGCATCGCGGTGGACAACGCCAAGAAGGAGCTGGAACAGGCTAAGGCCGAGGAGGAGCAGGTTCGCGCCTCTCTGAACGCCCAGAAGGCCGACCTCCAGGCGGAGGAAAACAAGGTGGACGCCCTGATCGCGCAGCTGAACAGTCAGTCCGCGGCCTACGCCGGACAGATGGAGGATCTCCAGGAGGACGCCGACGCCATGGCAGGGCAGATCCAGCAGGCAGAAAAGCAGTACGCCGCCCAGCTGGAGGCCCAGCGCAAGGCCGAGGAGGCCAAGAAAGCCGCGGCGGCCAAGGCGGCCCGGGAAGCGGCGGCAGCGGCGGCGGCAGCCTCCGCCGGACAGGCTTCCACCGGCACCGGTACCGTCACCCGGACGGGAAACAGCGGTATGATCTGGCCCCTGTCGGGCTACACTCGGGTTTCCTCTCCCTTCGGCTACCGCATCTGCCCCTTCCACGGGCGGGAGCTCCATGGAGGCTGTGACATCCCTGCCCCCGGCGGCACACCCATCATGGCGGCCAAGAGCGGTGTGGTGGTCCTGTCCACCTACGGCTCCTCATACGGCAACCATGTGGCCATCACCCATGCCGACGGAATGCGGACCATGTACTGCCACATGTCATCCCGGGCGGTGTCCGCCGGGCAGACGGTGTCCCAGGGTCAGATCATCGGCTACGTGGGCTCCACCGGCAGCTCCACCGGCAACCACCTCCACTTTGAGGTGTGGACCGGCAGCTCCAGCAGCAGCCGGGTGAACCCGCTGAATTACTTCTGATATGGCTTGAAAACCGGCAGGTCAGGAAAACGGCCTGTCGGTTTTTCTTGACTTTTTTCGCCAGATGGTTTTCAATAGAACCAAAGATAGACTTGGGCCCGCCCTGGCAAAGGAGAGCGAGAACATGGGAATGAAGATCAGCGTTCTGTACTTGGGACACATGGAGTTCCCCAAATTCCGTCTGGTGGAGACTCCAGACCAGCGGGAGATGGTGAAGTCTCCCGCCGTGGCCATCCTTATCCAGCACCCCACCCTGGGGAATTTGCTGTATGACACCGGCAACAGCCCGGAGCACCTCACTGCATACACCAAGGAGATGCTCCACGATTACCCGGTGGTGGACTGCGTGTCCATCAAGGAGGGCCTGGCGGCCAAAGGGCTCACCCCGGACGACATCGACCGCATCATCATCTCCCACCTCCACTTTGACCATGCCGGCGGCATGAAGGACTTTGTGGGCACCAGAGCCATCCAGCATGTCCTGGTCTCCGAGGCCGATCTGAAGGAGGCCTATTTCAAGGTGATGACCGGAAACGGCGGAGCTTACATCCGCTCCCTCTTCGATGTGGAGGGGGTGCGCTTTGAGACCATCAACGAGACCACCGAGCTGGCCCCGGACCTGACCCTGTTCATTCAGAAGTCCCACACCCCCGGCGTCATCGGAATGATCCTGAAGACCGAACATCACGGCACCATCATCACCACCAGCGACACGGTCTATACCGCCGACAGCTACCGGAACCAGTTGCCCCCCGGCGGCACCATCAACGCCACCACCGACGAGTTCTACGACAACCTCAAACGCATCCAGGCCATGGAACGGGAGTACGACGCCACGCTGCTGTTCGGCCATGACTACGACCAGATCATCCAGTGGAGCGAAAAAGGCTGGATCGACTGAATGGATGGGAAATACAACCCCGAAAAGTCGCGCAAAGGTTCTTTGCGTGACTTTTTTATGGCGGTCAGGTAGGATGGAGACGAGGTGAGCGACATGACCATCGGAAGCAACATCAGAAAGCTGCGGACCGCCGCCGGTCTGACCCAGGACCAGCTGGCGGAAAAGCTCTATGTCACCAGGCAGACCGTCTCCAACTGGGAGCGGGGGACCTCCCGCCCAGACGTGGACCAGCTGGAGAGCATCGCCGAGGCCCTGGGGGTGGAGCTCACCGCGCTGCTCTACGGAGACAAGCCGCCTCGCTCGACCCTTTCCCGCAAGCGGCTCGTTTTGACCCTGCTTCTGCTGGGATCGGCGGCGGTGCTGTGGCTGCTGGGGGCGTACCGATTGTATCCCTTTGTCCATGACCTGGTGGGCCGGACCTATCAGTATCGTTGGTATCTTATGTACCGGTATGGGTATCAGGGCGTCACGGCCCTTCTGTTTGGAAGCGGTCTGCTGTCTCTGCTGGGCCTGCGGTGGGACCTGACGCTGGAGAAACGGGGGAGGAGAGTCGTCGGGATCGTGGCTCTGGCGGGGATCGGCTTCCTGCTGTTCAGCACGATATCCTCCTGGAATCTGGACCGGATGAATACCGGAGACGGGACACTGAACTGGACGGGCAGCCTGCTGTTTTACTGGCTGATGCGGGCGGAGGCCCGGATCCCGGCAAACTTTCTCACCGGCTCAGCGCTTTTCCTGGCCCTCAATCCGCCCCGAAAACAGACCTGAGAAAAGCACGTCCGAGGAGGGCGTGTTTTCTCTCTCCAACCCCTGTAATTATCCACAAATCCGTGTTACTTTTCCGTACCAAAATTTAATTTTTGAATCCGAGGAAAAGCGTTGAATTGCGTCGAGGGATATGCTATCCTTTCTTTACTATCTTAAAGGACCTCTGAGCGGGCCGCCGCAGCCAGTGGGCGGGCCGATCAGAGCTTCTTTAGGGGAAAGGGGCACGTGTCCATGGTCTTTGCCAGCCTGCTGTTCGTCTTTTTATTTCTGACCGCCAACATCCTCTCACAAATATTCATCCGCTCCGTCAAGGGAAAGAACATCGCCATGCTTGTCTTCTCCTTGATTTTTTATTCCTGGTCCGGTCCCCGCTATCTTATTTTGCTGGTGGGGATGGTCTTCATCTGCTGGATCGGCGCGCTGGTCATCCAGAGGATGAGGGGAGAGGAGAAACGGCGGAAGACTGCCCTGGCGGCCACCATCGCCGCCTGCCTGGTGATCCTGGGCATCTTCAAATACACCGGCTTTCTGGTGGCCACCTTCGCCGGTCTGTTCCACGCCGACTGGCCGATCCCTCACATCGTGCTGCCCATCGGGATCTCCTTCTATACCTTCCAACTGATCTCCTACGTGGTGGACGTCTACCGGGGGCAGGTGAAGGCCCAGCCCAAATACTGGATGCTCCTGCTCTATGCCAGCCTGTTCCACCAGTGCATCGCCGGCCCCATCGTCCGCTACCAGGACGTGCAGCAGGACATCGTCACCCGGCGACCCACCGTGGGGGAGATCAGCACCGGCGTCACCCGGTTCTCCGTAGGTCTGGCCAAGAAGGCCATTCTGGCCAACGGCTGCGCCGCCATCGCCGACCAGTTCTTCGATTTGGGGGCCGACGCCCTGGGCCAGGTCCCCGCCATGGGCATCCTTTTGGCGGCCTTTGCCTTCACGCTGCAAATATATCTGGACTTCTCCGCATATTCTGATATGGCTATCGGCATGGGCCTGATGTGCGGCTTCCATTACAAGGAAAACTTCAACTACCCCTACATCTCCCAGAGTATCTCCGAGTTCTGGCGGCGGTGGCACATCTCCCTGGGCAGTTTCTTCCGGGACTATGTGTACATCCCCCTGGGCGGCAACCGGGTCCCTGTCCTTCTCCAGCTGCGGAACCTGTTCGTGGTCTGGTTCCTGACGGGCCTGTGGCACGGGGCCAGCTGGAACTTCGTCCTCTGGGGTCTGTTTTTCGGCGTCCTCATCGGCGTGGAGCGGTTCCTGCTCAGGGGCCGTCTGTCCGGCCTGCCCGCCCCGGTGAAGGGGATCGGGGTCTTCCTGCTGGTGATGTTCAGCTGGATCCTGTTCAAGTTCACGGACTTCACTTTGATGGCCACCGCTGTCAAGGGCCTGTTCGGCCTCAACGGAAACGGCTTTACCAGCGTGGACGTGTCCCTGGCCTTCAAGAACAACGTGTTCTTCCTGATCTTCTGCGCCGTCGCCTCCACCCCCATCGGCAAAGGTTTGCGCAATCTCCTCAAGAATCTCTCCCTGCGGGGGCGCGGCCTGTTCTGGTTCAACGGCGTGGTGGAGATCGCCATCCCCGTCTGCCTGTTGCTGCTGGCGGCGGCGGCCCTGGCGGGAGACAGCTACAATCCCTTCCTGTATTTCCGGTTCTGAGAGAGGAGGGCTGACGTGATGACAAGAAAAGAACGGGCCCGCCTCAACGGAAGGATCCGGGGCATCAAGATCATGGCCTTTGCCGCAGTCATGCTGGTCATGGGCATCATCGGCCTTCTGCTCTTTCTCCGGCCGGAGACCTCCACCCTGGAGAAGCGGGACCTGGCAAAATTTCCGGCCTTCTCCTGGTCGGACTTTGCCGACGGCACCTGGTTCAAGGACATCGACACCTGGTACGCCGACACCTACCCCCTGCGGGAGCCCATGATCGCCGTGAGTCAGAAGATGGAGCACCTCTACGGTATCCGCAGCCAGCAGATCATCGACAGCACCGGCCCGGAGGAGGAAGCTCCCCTGGTGGCCGAGAGCATCCCGGAGGAGGGGGAGGGCGTCCAGGGTCAGGCCGCGGAGATCGAGGAGGAGCCCGTCCTCCCGGACGGGACCGTCACGGACCTTGGGGAGCGAGCGGGCAAGATCTATATCACCGACAACTGCGGCTACCAGCTCTATTACTTCCTGGAGGCCAACAACGCCAACTTCGCCGCCACCATGAACGCCATCCACGACCGGGTGGGGGATAAGGTGAACCTCTACGTCCTGGTGCCCCCCACCAGCTCCGGCGCCATGCTGGACCAGAGCGTGGTGGACGATATGGGCGCCAGCAGCGAGGAGGACGCCATTCATTTCATCAACAGCCGCCTGGCTGACGGGGTCCATGGGATCGACGCTGTCACCGAGCTGCGCAAGCACAACGCCGAGTATATCTATTTCCACACTGACCACCATTGGACAGCCCTGGGCGCCTACTACGCCTATGTGGCCTTCTGCCGGGAGAAGGGCATCCAGCCCCATGACTACCAGGACTACGAGACCATGGAGTTCCCCGACTTTCTGGGGACCTTCTACACCAGCAGCAACCAGTCTCCCGCCCTGGCCTCCAACCCCGATACCGTCATTGCCTATGTCCCCAAGGGGACCAACCGCATGACCATGACCTACACTGACGGGTCCGTGGTGGACTGGCCCATCGTCAACGATGTGTCCGACTACAACAGGACCCAGCTCTACGCCACCTTCGTGGGCGGCGACCGGCCCTTCTCCGTGGCCCACAACGAGACCATCCACGACGGCAGCGCCGTCATGGTCATCAAAGACTCCTTCGGCAACGCCTTCATCCCCTGGCTGGTAGACCACTACGAGTATATCTACTGGTGCGACGCCCGGTACACCAACAACACCATTTCCCAGATGGTAGCGGACTACAACGTCCAGGACGTGATTTATGAGGTGAGCATCTACAACGCCTCCAGCGAGAAGATGCAGGGCCGCTACGCCACCATCGGACAGTAAACAAATTAGCACTGACCGCCCCTGCGGGGGACAGCAAAGGAGGGATCGTCAATGGAAAGATCGTTTGGAAAGCTTTCGGGCATCACGCTGCGTCTGGCTGTTTTTTTGCTGGCGCTCCTGTTCCTGGCGCCCCAGAGCCTGGCTGCTCCGACGGAGCCCACCGTGGAGCTTACCCACAGCGGCGAAGGCAACCGTGTGGTGCTGGAGTGCACCGGAAAGGTGGCGCCCCCCGACGGGGAGAACGACAGCCGGGTGGCCATGACCCTGACGCTCCAGGCGGGAAAGGCCCTGACCCTGGACCCCAGCTCCGTCCAGGCCATCTACCAGTCTGAGGACGGCGAGGCCACTACTCTGAGTGGGGATCAGTGGGCGGTGGACCAGAGCGAGGGCCTGCTGGTGGTTTCCCTGGAGGTGGACACCGACATGGGCGGGCAGATCCTCTGCCGGATCAGCGGCCGCCTGGCCGCGGACAGCCAGAATAAGGTCACCAACAAGGCCCAGCTTGAAGTGGAGTACCAGGATTTGGAGACCGGCACGATCACAACCCACCGCGCCGACGGCCAGGACTCCCTTACGCTGGCCTATTCCCTGGTCTTGGACCTCAACGGCGGCAGCCTGTCGGGGAAGACCAGCGACTATGTCTGGCGGGACAACCTGTCCGCCGGACAGCAGGTGAGCCTGTCCGACCTGCCCAAGCCCACCCGGTCCGGATACTTCTTTGACGGCTGGACTCTGACCTCGGGATCCGGAGCCAAGCTGGAGGGGAATGCCCTGACCATGGGCAGCGGAAATGCTGCCCTCCGGGCGGTCTGGACTTCCATGGCGGACAAGCTGACCCTTGACCTCAACGGCGGCTCCGGCCGACAGGTGGTCCTGGAGGGCGTCACCGGCGAGGATGTGACCCTGCCGGACCCCGCCACGGTCCTCTACAGTCGGGACGGATACAAGCTGGGTGGCTGGAGCACCACCCCCGACGGAGAGAACGGGACCATCTACCGGGGCGGGGAGAGCTTTACCCTCACCCGGGGGGAGGATATCCTCTATGCCTGGTGGGCCCCCCAATACACCCTGTCCTACGACGCCAACGGCGGCACTGGTGCCATGCCCCGGCGCATTTTCGCCGCCAGCGACCAGGCAGTGATCTCTGAGAACGCCTTCAGCCGGACGGGGTATAAGTTTACCGGCTGGTGCCTCACCGCCGACGGGCGGGGGAGCCTGTACCAGAGCGGCGATACCCTCACCCTGACCGGGGACACCGTCCTGTATGCGCAGTGGGAAAAGGTCTATGATACCCCTGCGGAGGACCAGAACAACAGCGGCGGAGGAAGTCATCTGCCTCTGCTTTTGGGCATCCTGGCGGCTCTTGTGATCGTGGGCGGCGTCTGTGGTTATCTGGCCTGGAAACGGCGCCGGGACGATGACGGCCCCTATGACGACGACTACGACGGAGATGACTACGACCGGGATGACCGGTACGATGAATACGACGATCGATACGATGACTACCACCGCCGGGACCGGCAGGACCGCTATGAAGACCGGTATGATACCCGCCGGGACCAGTATGATGACGGCCGGGATCGTTATGATAACCGCAGAGATCGATACGATGACCGCAGAGACCGGTACCAGGACCGCCGGAATCGGGACCGGTATGACGATTAAACCAAACTGAGAAAAAACGGCCGGGGGCGATGCCTTCGGCTGTTTTTTCATCCGTTGGTCCTTGTGAACCGGTGCCTGGAGCGATATAATAATACAAACGATATGCAAGTATTTGCTTGTCTCACCTGGGAGGAGGCGGCGAAATGGAATATGAAATGCGATATCCCTCCCCGGTAGGGGAGCTTACCATCCGGGCAAATGCCAGTGGCGTCACTGTCCTGGCCCTGGAGGAGGACGCACATCGGGGGCAGTATCTCTCCGGTCCAGCTTCGCCCTGTGTCCCCGGGGAGGAACCGGAGATCCTGGCCAAGACCCGCCAGTGGCTGGATGACTACTTTGGGGGGAAGGCTCCGGATGTTTCAGGTCTTTTGCTGACACCTTCCGGCACGACCTTCCAGGAGAAGGTGTGGCGGACCCTTCGGTCCATCCCCTACGGAGAGACCGTCACCTATGGCGCTCTGGCGGACAAGCTGAACAGCAGCCCCCGGGCAGTTGGCAGTGCGGTGGGGCGGAATCCCATCTCCATCCTGATCCCCTGCCACCGGGTGGTCGGGACCGATGGGAGCCTGACCGGATATGCCGGCGGTCTCCCGGCCAAGCGGACTCTGCTGGCCCTGGAGGGCGTGGCGCTGGACCGAACCCGGGACCGACTGGCCCGGGACAAGTGAGCGGAATCCATAAGAAAAAGAAAGGAGCGCGCAATGGCTGACAGAGAAAGGAAAGAGATGCCCGTTAAGGTTCTGTTCGTCTGCCACGGCAACATCTGCCGTTCCCCCATGGCTGCCTGTCTTCTCCGGCAGATGGCGGAGGAGCGGGGCGTGGCAGTCCAGACGGATTCCGCGGCCACCAGCCGGGAGGAGATCGGCAACCCCATGTATCCTCCCGCCAGGAGAAAGCTCAAGGCGGAGGGGATTCCCATAGATGGTCACCGGGCCCGGCAGATGACCCGGGAGGACTATGTGGCGTACGACCTGCTTTTTGCCATGGACTCCGCCAACATCCGGAATATGACCCGCATCGCCGGAGGAGACCCGGAGGGCAAGATCGTCCGACTTCTGGACGGCACGCCCCATCCCCGGAACATTGCCGACCCCTGGTATACCGGGGACTTCGACGCCACCTATCGGGATCTGGTAGAGGGCTGCGCCGCTCTGCTGGACCGGCTGGAGCGGGGAAAATGACTGGACCGCCGCGAGACGAACCGTCCCGCGGCGGTTTTCGCATCCGTTGAGGGCTGTATTCCAAAGATTCGGCATTTCGCACAGGGGAGGAAAAAAGCCCTTCCGCGACGGATTAGGCTAAGGGCTTCGGTTCCGTTGGGATTATTTGCTACAGTTTGTCAGGTTGCAGGTGAAAAAACCGCTGCTGACAGGTGTTAGCTTAGGGCAACTAAATGTAAATGGGGGAATTAGCAAAAACTAACCATCATTTGTTGCTAGTTCAATAAAAAAGAAATGAAAGATTTCACAAAAAATAGAAAATAACCATAAAAAAATCCTTCTTGTCTGTTGACATTCTGTTTTTGTCGTACCATAATGTCCATGGATGTTATCCCATCGTACATTATTATAAACGCGCCCTCGCTCGGACAGCGGCTGCGCGTGAAACTGAAGGAAGTGATCGATGTATGGAGACAAAAAATCTTGTCAGTGAGATCCGGAAGCTCCTTCCCGGCGGTGACTGTACCGGTCGCGGCGGCTGCGGTTACGCGACCTGTGACCTGTGCGCCAAGGCCATCGCCGAGGGTGCTCCCACCAATCGATGTCCCGCTTGCGATCAGGCGGCCCTGGACGCTATCGCTGCCCTCCTGGAGAGGGCGCCGGTAGAGGCCAAGCCTCTGACCGCATTCGTTCGCTGCAGCGGCAGCGCGGCGGGGAAGGCCCGCTTGAAGGTATACTCCTCCTGCGAGGAAGCCGTGAAGTCCGGCTTCACCGCCGATGAGTGTAAGTACGGTTGCGTCGGCGCCGGCTCCTGCGTGGAGGCTTGTACCTTCCAGGCTTTGACCATCGTGGACGGCAGCGTCCAGGTGTGCAAGGATCTCTGCAACGGCTGCGGCGCCTGCGCCGAGGCCTGCCCCCAGAAACTCATCGCCATGGTCCCCGAGGACGCCAGCAACTTCGTGCCCTGCAACAACCAGGACGAGGAAGAGCGGTCCTATAAGCTCTGCGGTTACAGCTGCGTAGGCTGCGGCGACTGTGCCGAGGCCTGCCCTGAGGAGGCAATTACGATCATCGACAACCGTGCCGTGATCGACTATGAGAAGTGCGTGGGCTGCGCCGCCTGCACCGTGGCCTGCCGGAAGAAGATCATCGTGGACACTTACCACGACCTGACCAAGCTCAAGCCCACCGTGGCCTTTGTTCAGTGCCGCGGCGGCTGGCATAACCATGAGGTCTATGTGAAGGCCGGCATCACCAGCTGCCACCAGGCCGCCCAGCACGACCTGCCCGACCACTGCAGCTGGGGCTGCGCCGGCTTCGGCGACTGCGCCCAGGCCTGCCGGTTCGACGCCATCAGCATCGTGAACGGCACCGCCAAGGTGGATCCCGACAAGTGCGTGGGCTGCCAGGCCTGCGTCTTCACCTGCCCCCAGCATCTGCCCGTCATCGTGCCCTACAAGGGCGCCAAGATGGTCCCCTGCGCCTCCAAGGACGATCCCGAGACCCGGAAGAAGCTCTGCTGGGTGGGCTGCATCGGCTGCGGCGACTGTGTGGACAACTGCCCCGACGGCCTCATCCACCTGGAGGACGGCAAAGCGGTTATCGCCCCCGAGAACTGCGAGGACTGCAATATCTGCACCTATGTCTGCCCCAACAATGTCATCGTCACCCGTGAGATGCCGGAGTATACCTATGTTCAGGTCCGTGCTATGGCTGCTATGAAAGGAGGCGCGGCGAAATGAAAGACACCAGACCTTTTAAGAGTATGGACGCCAACGCGGCCGCCGGCCATGTAGCCTACGCCTACACGGAAGTCGCCGCCATCTACCCCATCACCCCCTCGTCCCCCATGGCCGAGCACGTGGATGAATGGGCCAACCAGGATCGCCGGAACATCTTCGGCAACCGGGTCAACATCGTGGAAATGGAATCCGAAGGCGGCGCCGCCGGCGCGGTCCACGGATCTCTGTCCACCGGCGCCCTGACCACCACCTTCACCGCCTCTCAGGGCCTGCTGCTGATGATCCCCAACCTGTATAAGATCGCCGGCGAGGGTCTGCCCGGCGTGTTCCATGTGGCAGCCCGTACCCTGACCAGCCACGCCCTGTCCATCTTCGGCGACCACTCCGACGTGATGGCCTGCCGCGCCACCGGTATGGCCATGCTGGCCGCCGGCACGCCCCAGGAGGTCATGGACCTGGCTCCCGTGTCCCATCTGTCTGCCATCCAGGCCAGCATGGGCTTCATCAACTTCTTCGACGGCTTCCGTACTTCCCACGAGATCCAGAAGCTGCGCACCTGGGACTATAAGGACCTGGCCGACATGGTGGACTGGGAGGCTCTGGCTCGCTTCCGCAACCACGCCAACACCCCCCACCACCCCTATCACCGCGGCTCCAACGAGCCCCCTGAGACCTTCTTCCAGCACCGCGAGGCCTCCAACGGGATGTACAACAACCTGGTGGACATCGTCGTGGGCAACATGAACAAGGTCAACGAGAAGATCGGCACCAACTACAAGCCCTTCAATTACTACGGCGCCCCCGATGCCACCGACGTTATCGTAGCCATGGGCTCTGTCTGCGGCACCCTGGAGGAGGTCGTGGACGTGATGACCGCTCAGGGCAAGAAGGTTGGCGTTCTGGAGGTCCATCTGTTCCGGCCCTTCTCCGCCAAGCACATGATCTCTGAGCTGCCCAAGTCTGTGGAGCGCATCGCCGTTCTGGACCGCACCAAGGAGCCCGGCTCCTTCGGCGAGCCCCTGTATCTGGACGTGGTCGCCGCCCTCAACGAGGCGGAGATGACCGGCGTCCGCGTCATCGGTGGCCGGTACGGCCTGTCCTCTAAGGACACCACTCCCGCCGACATGTACTCCGTATTCATGCACCTGGCCAAGGGCGGACACAACCACTTCACCTGCTCCATCGTGGACGATGTGACCAACCTGTCCATCGAGAAGTGCGAGTTCGAGATGCCCGACGATCCCACCCAGGCTTCCGTCAAGATCTGGGGCATCGGCTCCGACGGTCTGGTGGGCGCCTCCAAGAACACCTCCAAGATCATCGGCGACCACACCGACAACTATGTTCAGGCCTACTTCCAGTATGACTCCAAGAAGTCCGGCGGCCTGACCATCAGCCATCTGCGCTTCGGCAAGAATCCCATCCGTTCCTCCTATTACGTGGGGGATGCTGATGTGGTCATCTGCGGCAACCCCGCCTACATCGGAAAGTACGATATGGTCCGGGACGTCAAGAAGGGCGGCATCTTCATGCTCAACTGCTCCTGGGAGGGCGAAGAGCTGGAGGCCCGTCTGCCTGCCGAGATCAAGCGCGCCCTGGCCAAGAAGAACATCCAGTTCTACACCTGCGACGCGGTGAACATCGCCCGGAGCCTGGGTCTGAAGGGCCGCATCAACACCATCATCCAGTCCGCTTACTTCAAGCTGGCCAACCTGGTCCCCGCTGAGGACGCCATCGAGTACATGCACCAGGGCATCGTCAACGACTACGGCGCCAAGGGCCAGAACGTTGTTGACATGAACATGCGGGCGGTCATGGCCGGCCAGGACGCCGCCAAGAAGGTGGAGGTCCCCGCCTCCTGGGCCAACGCCGAGGACGGCCCCAAGGCCCAGCTGAACTTCAAGTTCGTCAACGAGGAGCAGGACGCCTATGTCCACAACATCCTGATCCCCACCAATACCCTGGAGGGCGACGCCCTGCCCGTGTCTGCCTTCCTGCCCTACGTCACCGGCAAGGTGCCCTCCGGTACCTCCGCTTACGAGAAGCGCGGCATCGCCGTGGACGTTCCCGTCTGGGATCCCGAGAAGTGCACCCAGTGCAACTGGTGCTCCGCCGTGTGCCCCCACGCCGTCATCCGTCCCTTCATCCTGGACGCCAAGGACGCCGAGGGTATGGTCACCGCCGACTGCAAGGGTCAGCCCGGCAAGAAGTTCCTGGTGGCCGTGTCCGCTGAGGACTGCACCGCCTGCGGCTCCTGCGTGGAGATGTGCCCCGCCAGAGGCAAGGCTCTGTCCATGCAGCTGGCCGACGGCATCATGGCCGAATCCCAGGCCGTCTTCGAGAAGGCCAAGGAGCTGGGCAAGCAGCACGGCTCCGACGAGAACCTGAAGAACTCCCAGTTCCTCAAGCCCTATCTGGAGTACTCCGGAGCCTGCCCGGGCTGCGGCGAGACACCTTACGCCAAGATGGTCACCCAGCTCTTCGGCGACCACGCCATCATCGCCAACGCCACCGGCTGCTCCTCCATCTGGGGCGCTTCCGTGCCCAGCATGCCTTACGTCATTGACGAGAAGGGTCACGGTCCCGCCTGGGCCAACTCCCTGTTTGAGGACAACGCCGAGTTCGGCTACGGCATGGCCGTCAGCCTGCGGACCCGCCGCAACGCCATGAAGGTGGTTGTGGAGCGTCTGGCCAAGAACCCCGCCTTTGCGGGCCTTGCCAACCGCTGGCTGGAGCACATGAACGACAAGGAAGCCAACCACCTGGGCGCTTCTCTGGCCGAGCTGTGCAAGGTCTATCCCGAGGACGAGGACGCCAAATATGTGGTGGACAACGCTGATATGCTGACCAAGCCCTCCATGTGGCTCTTTGGCGGCGACGGCTGGGCCTACGACATCGGCTACGGCGGCCTGGACCACGTCCTGGCCTCCAAGGAGAACTTCAACGTCCTGGTCTTCGACACCGAGGTCTACTCCAACACCGGCGGTCAGTCCTCCAAGGCCACACCTTACGGCGCTGTGGCCCAGTTCGCCGCCGGCGGCAAGCCCACCGGCAAGAAGGATCTGGCTCAGATCGCCATGACCTACGGTCACGTCTATGTGGCCCAGGTGGCCATGGGCGCCAACCCCGCCCAGACCCTGCGGGCCATCCGCGAGGCCGAGAGCTATGACGGGCCTTCCCTGATCATCGCTTACGCTCCCTGCATCAACCACGGCATCAAGGCCGGTATGAACCGCTCCATGGTTGAGATGAAGAAGGCTGTCCGGGCCGGTTACTGGAACCTGCTGCGCTTCGATCCCCGTCTTGCCGCCGAGGGCAAGAACCCCCTGCAGATCGACAGCGCCGCCCCCACCGAGGCCTATCGTGACTTCCTGAAGGGCGAGAACCGTTACGCGTCCCTGACCATGAAGAACCCCGCCCAGGCCGAGGCGCTGTATCAGGCCTCCGAGAAGGCCGCTCTGGGCCGGTATGACAGTCTGATCCACAGACGGGAGAGTCTGGAGCCGAAGGAGGGACAGGCGAAATGATTAACAACGTAAGAGAAAGAAATCCCATGCCTCAGCAGCCTGTCGAGGTCCGCTGTAAGAACTTTGACGAGGTGGAGCTGGGCTACACCGCCGCCGACGCCATCCGCGAGGCCATGCGGTGCCTGAAGTGCCGGAAAAAGCCCTGCACCCAGGGCTGCCCCATCAATCAGCGCATCCCCGAGTTCATCGCCTGCGTTGCCGAGGGCGACTTTGACGGCGCCTATGAGATCATCACCGATCGCAGCAACCTGCCCGCCATCTGCGGCCGTGTCTGCGACCAAAAGAGCCAGTGCGAGAAGAACTGCGCCCAGGCTGTCCGCGGCGAAGCCGTGAGCATCGGCCGTCTGGAGCGGTTTGTGGCCGACTGGCACGCTGCCCGGACCCCCGTTGCGGAGTCCGTCACCGCCCAGAGCGGCAAGAAGGTGGCCGTCATTGGCTCTGGCCCTGCCGGTATTGCCTGCGCCGGCGACCTGGCCGACATGGGCTATCAGGTCACCATCTTTGAGAAGCTGGGCTTCACCGGCGGCATCATGACCTACGGTATCCCCCAGTTCGTCCTGCCCAACACCGTCGTTGACCGCGAGGTGGCCACGCTCAAGTCCAAGGGCGTGGAGTTCGTCACCGACGCGCCCATCGACAAGAACAAGTCCGTGGACGACCTGTTCAAGGCCGGCTATGAGGCTGTCTTCGTGGGCAACGGCGCTGACGTGCCTCAGGCTCCCCGGGGTCTGGACACCAGCCTGGAGGGCGTGTGGACTGCCAACGACTATCTCACTGCTGTGAACCTGGATCCCGAGAACCTTCCCGCCAACATCAAGAACGCCAAGCACGTTCTGGTCATGGGCGGCGGCAACACCGCTGTGGACGCCGTCCGCTGCGGCCGCCGTCTGGGCGCGGAAACCATCATGGTCTACCGCCGCACCGTGGCGGAGGCCCCCGCCCGCTACGACGAGATCCTCCACACCCGGGAAGAGGGCATCCCCATGATGGAGTTGACCAACCCCGTGGAGTGCATCGGCGAGAACGGCGTGCTCACCAGCGTCAAGTGCGAGATCATGAAGCTGGGCGAGCCTGACGAGTCCGGCCGCCGCCGTCCTGTGGGCACCGGCGAGTACAAGGTCTTCCCCTGCGACAACCTGGTCCTGGCCACCTCCACCTCCTACAGCGATGACGTGGTGGGCACCACCACTGGCATCGACAAGGACAAGTGGGGCGGTATCGCCGCCAAGGAAGACGGCGCCACCAGCCGTCCCGGCGTGTTCGCCGGTGGCGACGCGGTCACCGGCCCGGCCACTGTGGTGGAAGCCATGGGCGCCGGCAAGCGGGCTGCTGTCAGCATCGACGCTTATCTGTCCAATCTGTAAACCATCATCATCCTTCCTATATGAAAGGGACGGGAGCCGTTTGGTTCCCGTCCCTTTCGTCGATTCACTTTCTTAATTTGGCTCTTGACTCTCCCACTGTGTCATGGCTTATTCTAAGGGTGCGCGCAGAGACCACATATATGTGAGGTAGCAATCATGTTGAAAATCGGAGATTTTTCAAAGTTGTCCAGGATCAGCGTCCGGATGCTACGGCACTATGATGAGCTGGGCCTCCTCCGTCCGGCGGAGATCGACCGGTTTACCGGCTATCGATACTACAGCGAGGATCAGCTCCCGCTGGCCGGCCGCATCCTGACCCTGCGGGGTCTGGGCTTCGGCCTGGCGGAGATCGGCCTTTTGCTGCCCGCCTGGGAGGACCGGGAGACGGTAGATCGGTTCCTCCTGGAGAAGCGGGAGCAGGTGGAACAGGAGCTGACGGCCCTGAAGACCCGGCTGCGGATGCTGGACACCCTGAGAAAGGAGCCAAACCCAATGAAATACAATGTGACGTTAAAGACGCTGCCTCAGCGGCAGGCGGCAACGGTGCGGATGACCCTGCCTCGCTATGAGATGGAGGGGGACCTCTGGACCATTCTGCTGGAAGAGACCGGACCCCTTGGCCTTGTCCGGGACGATCCCTGTTACCGCTCCGTGGTCTTCCACGACCGGGAGTTCAAGGAGGACAATGTGGACCTGGAGGCTCAGATGACGGTAAAGGGGACCTATCCCGACCAGGCCCATGTCCGGTTCCGGACTCTGCCGGCGGTGACCTTTGCCTCCGCCACCTACCAGGGTCCCTACAGCCGGATCGGAGAAGTCAATGCGGCGGTAGCGGCCTGGGTGCGGGACAACGGCTGTGAGTATGACGGCCCTGCCTTCAACCTCTACCATGTCAGCCCCAATGAGACAGATGACCCGGAGAAGTACGTCACGGAGGTCTGTTATCCTGTGAGAAAGAAGTAAAAAAACGCGGCGCGGAGCACCAAACTCCGCGCCGTTTTGTTGTCTGTCCGCTGGGCTGCGCCCTTTACATACTCTCCCGCAGGATGTCAATGACTTCATTTCGGGTCAGTACCTTGTACCCGCCTTTCAGGATGGTGGCCCCCGCCGCGATGCCCTCCAGCATCTCCTCGGTAACGCCCAGCTCCGACAGGTGGAGCACCAGCTCCATCTCCTTCATCCACGCCTCCATGGCCGCCAGCCCTTCCCAGGCAATGGCCTCGTCGCTTTTTCCCTCCGGACGGACCTCCCAGACCACCTGGGCAAATCGCTTGAACCGGGTCAGCCCATAGGGCAGCATCCGCCGGTAGTAGGGGAGTGACACGGCGGAGAGAGTCATACCGTGGGTGGCGTCGGTGTAGGCGCTGACGGACTGGCCGATCTTGTGGACCATCCAGTCAGTGGTCTTGCCCTTTTCCACCAGGGTGTTCAGCGCCCAGGTGGCGGTCCACATGATGTTGCTCCGGGCCTCGTAATTGCGGGGGTCCCGGATGGCTGCTCGGCTGCTGTGGATCAGGGACCGCGTCAGACCCTCCATGATGTAATCCGACGTACAGTCATTGTCGTCGCAGAGATACTGCTCCAGGATATGGGACATAATGTCAAAGATCCCGGCAGTCATCTGGTATTTGGGCAGGGTATAGGTAAAGACCGGGTTGAGAATGGAGAACTTCGGATAGGCCTCGTCCCCGAATTCCGGCCCCAGCTTCAGCTTCTGCATCGGGTGGGTGATGACAGAGCCGGAGTTCATCTCCGACCCGGTGCCCACCATGGTCAGCACGCAGCCCACCGGGATCACCCGGTTGTCCGGCAGCTCCCGGCGGAGATAATATTTCTCCCAGGGGTCCTCCCCGCACCAGGCGGACACCGCTACCCCCTTGGCGTAGTCGCAGCAGGACCCGCCGCCCACCGCCAGCAGCAGATCCACGTTATGCTCCCGGGCGATGCGGCAGCCCTCGTACAGCTTGTCTGTGGTGGGGTTGGGCATCACGCCGGAGTCCTCGATTATCACCTTCCCGGCCTCCCTGAGAATGGAAACCACCTGATCGTAGATTCCGTTCCGTTTGATGGACCCACCGCCGTAGATCAGCTGGACCACAGGGCCGTAGTTGGGCAGCTCCAGGGCCAGGGCGGAGAGCGCGTCCCGGCCGAAATAGAGGGCGGTGGGGTTATAATAGGTGAAATTCCCGCGCATAGGATTACCTCCGTTCAGCATCATTTGGATAAACCGAGTATACCATTCTCCAATAAAAACATTGAAAATGCTTTATCGCCATGGGCCCTCACCCGTGGCAGCCGCACAGTTTGTGCGGCTGGAGAAGCCGTGCAGACCTTGATCCTGCAAGCCTCTGGTTTGCAGGCCACGGCTATTAGTCGTGGCCGATAAAAATGAATATTTTTATCGGAGATCAGTATTATACCAGACCGGGACGGGATACACAAGAGAAGCGGCTCTCCCCAGGGATCGGAGATGTGTAGGTGTTACAATGATGTGTGACAAAAGACCAGAGAATTCATGAGCAGCTAAGCTGCTCACAAATTCTCAGGTAAAAAAGAAAAGCGAATAGGACGAACCTGTGATAAGGTTGAGTTGAC
>Ga0079305_1000397_pt1 | contig 97206 bp, 110 predicted proteins | sample LMS_cellobiose_e_FD_79183 | JGI IMG/M metagenome (GOLD analysis project Ga0079305, IMG submission 79183) | Rumen-fistulated moose microbial communities from Alaska, USA - LMS_cellobiose_enrichment | ecosystem: Host-associated > Mammals > Digestive system > Stomach > Rumen fluid ...
CACCCAGCGCAAGCGACGTAAAGGGACGAAACGGCCCTGCGTGCCTCCGCCGATCTTGACATTGGCACCGGCACCGGCGAAACCCTCGACAATCAGACTGACTCCCCTTTGGGCTGGATTGCGGTAAGACTCCTGCGCCTGCAGCCGGATTCCTGAAAACAGGATCAGGGCGACTAGTAAGAATAAAGAATGTTTCATGGTCTCGTGTGTTTGTCATTTTCGGCGTGATCGTCGAATCGGGGGAAAAAATTTCCCCATTTTGTCTGTCAGAAGTTTAGTGCCAGGCCGATATATGGGATGCTTGTCGTGCGGATGGCAAATGTATCTGAGCCCTCGGACCAGCGGGACCCCCGACTCCAATCCATACCGGCACAAACTGCCAGCCGTCGCTTGAATATAACGCCAATAGTGGGTCTCACAAATTCATCCCATTTTATCGGGTCAAGCGGCAAATCATGCGGACATCCGAACTTGGCGTCAATGAACAACCCGGTATCGCCAAACAAAAAGGTCTTTCGCAAATCCAGAAACAATTTAACCTTCCGTTCCCCATCATAAAGATACGTATCCGCGTGACCAACTGATGATTGCGGACGGGACAATGCGGGGGCCCCTTTTGTGTTGAACGGAATTTCAAATGATCCGCCCACGCCCAGGAACCAACCTCTTCCGAAACAGTACCCATGGGTGCTGGACAACGACATATACGAATACGGCCGAATCAAAACACCGGCCTCAAGGTTGCCGGCGTAACCTCTATCATAAAAAGGGTGTCTGTCTTGAGCTGATACCGTAAATCCAGCCAACAACAGAAAGAGAACAACAACTCGTTCCATATTGTTTAACTCCTTTCTTACAATTTGTAAAAATAATCAAAAATAAATCGAACTCCAATACACAAATGTATTCCAAACATCTGAGGTGTTTGCAACGTTTGGATTATTTCCAAGCAAGTTATTCCGAAACTCCAGCCACGTCTCACTCTCCCGGACTGCCGATTCGATTTGGCCGGGCGTAAAACCGGCCACATTGTCATAATATGTTGCTTCAACTGACAAATTCGTAATAATCCCACTGGATTCTTCATAGTATAGGGAAGAGGTTTTGTACCCATACCCATCAATAAGATCCTGAACGACCCCTGTGTATGATCCGCGCCAATATGGGATCGAATATCCTGGATATGCCAATGACGTTAACAACCACTGCACACCTCTGGCAAATGATTCCTTGACAATCGTCGTCGTTGCTAAAAAACCGGAATGATTGTCTCGCCAGTGGGAGGCGTGGGCAAGTTCATGTATTGTTGTGGCATAGATGCTTATATTTGGTAGAATCGTGGAATTTGCTTCTCTGTATACATAAATGACCGGGCGGTCCGAAAGAATGAATCTCGGATTCACGTCGAACGCCCCATAATCGATTGCATCAGATCCCAGATTTGCCTGAAAAGCAAGACGCGCCGTGTTATCGCTTTTCAGTGGAGGTCTTCTTAAACCGTAAATATTATCACCATAATAATATACAATGGCGGCTCTTGAGATGGTTGCATAATACGGTGTATAATAATCACTGAAATCCAGATATAGCGGCCCTGTGTAACCACTGTATGTCAGAATGATTTCATCCGTACTGTCTCCGGACCGAATCACAAAATCGGTCCGGCTGAAATGGATTTCGTAACGGAAAGCATACTTGAAAGAGTCTGAAGAGACAAACGTACCGTCACTATTGCAATGTGTGTATGAACTATGAAGACCTCTTACGGTCCTTATGCTTAAACCCTCTACACCACGATAGACCGAAGAATCTCTATCGTAAAACCGGACCTTTCCATATGGAGTTACGTTGGAACCTTTTGTCTGCAAGGTTTTAATCATGTCCATTCCACACAAAGCATATGCTTCACGTTCTATTGCATCAACCACGTCTGAAGGGATACTCTTTCCTGCTTTTGTTTGTCCCATTTCTTCCAAAGAACAGATGTCATAGTAGTACTTGTGCGGGCAGGCCACCTGGCTCAAATCGTAATCCACAGGCACATATGCCCACCTGTAAGAAAAGCCGTTCACTTTGAATCGATCGTCAATAACCACTAAACCATCCGTCATTTCATAATCCGGCGGATATGCGAACATCAGCATGTCCTCCTCGTCTATATCCAGCACCGCATATAGCTCATTTTCATTGGAAGGCGTAAACGCTATGTACTTATGTGTCGCATGAATGTCTTCCAGCGCTATATCTCCTTTTGTTTTCGGATCGAGGCGACCGAAAGCTTCCTTTATCACCTCCAGGGATAGTGGATTGGCTTGTTGTTCTCCGATCACGGCATAAAGAGACTCCTCCGTAATAACACGGGGCAGTGGAGTCGGGGATTCTTCGTTCTTTGACAATACATTGATATCTTTCTGGCACCCCGTGGCCATTGCAAGCAACAAGACCAGAGCATACTGCTCGAATTTTTTCGTATTATTCATATCCGTTTGATGAATTTCCCTCTCAAATTACAAAGTCACTGTAATAAACCGCCCCGTTGGACAGGGTGAAAGTAATGGTCCAGAAACCAGCGTTCCCGGAGATAGGGAAGACCATCGGGCCGGCCATGGCGTTCGCCACCGTCTGGCTGTACTCACCGGTGGTCTGGTTCTCGATCTCTATGGATACGGATCCCAGGTTGGAGAGGAAAGTCACCTTAAGGTAACCTTCTGCCAACGAGCACAAGACCGGCGCTTGAGCGGGACTGCGATGTAACACTTCCGCAGCGGGACCGTTTGGATCGACAATGATAATGTTCACATCTTCGTCTCCCCATGCGGGAGCACAAAGAACAAGCGAGGCAAGAATTGCCCCGAGCAGCATAATAAAACCTTTTTTCATAATTGTGGTTATTAAATATGCCGCAAAGGTAGTGTCTGGGAGAGACCCCGTATCTTACAGAATAATCTTCCTTAGAATTCACGCAATGCGCCTATCATCAACATCTTATGTCAGACAGGAAATGAATCGGAAAGAAAATAATTCTTACAACTGTCGCAAGGGACCCTGGTGACGCCGTTATCTACTGCCGAAAGAGTGACAGGTATCGCGTACTGCGCAGGGAGGAAGACTTGGAGATGGTAGATTTGAGACGAGACTTCCTCGTGTAAAGGACGTCCACGTCAAGCCCCATCAGCACGCTGATCGTCGGCACGTCTAAGCCCGAAAAAACATAGCTGGCGAGCTGATAGTCTTTCGGCTTCATCCTCGGGAAATCTTCCCGGAAAGAAGTCATGACATTATCCATATATTTATCCAATAGATCTTCCAACGCCCGGTGGCCGTCCGCATTTCCGACAAAATCATGTACAATTCGGTCGATCCGGCGGAGCATCGCTTTATCTGCAATGCTCGAGATGCCTATCTTCCCTTCTTCGTAGTCGGCACATATCTGTCCCAGTGTATTAAAATAATCCTGGAATAAATGAGCATACTGTTGGTTCCTTTTTTGCGCTGCTTCTTCGGACTGACGCCGGACCGTATCCACCAACAGCATCAGGCGCGCTATTTCGCGCTGCTCTTTTTGTTTATGCTGATTTATCAGAAGGGCGGCAAGGATTCCCGAAAAGACAAACAGCAGGAGCATCAGGGCAAGGATTTGTTCCCTGTGCTGGGCGCGGTCACTTTCCTGCGCAGCCTTAAATGCGAAGTAGTCCTTCTGGGCCGCAATCGTCGATTGGTTCAACACCTGACGCAACACGGAATCCTGCTGTTCAAGGGATTCCTGTAAGAAAAAATATGCTTGCTTATAATTTCTCCGACTGAGTTCCGTCTTGTTCCTCCAAAACAGTACTTCTTTATCTGAAGGGTACTGCTCATCAAGTTGGTTATAGACTTTTTCTGCCCGACTGCCCTCCCCGGTCACAGAAAGACAATATGCATATGCCGCCCAATAATTGGTGAAGGGCAGGCTCCCTGTCCTTGATAAAACTTCTTCGAATAAAGAACGGGCTTGGGCGGCATTATCACTTGTCTGAAGGAGCAAAGACAGCGCATAGCTGGCCTGTATTCTTGGTATATACACTTCTATTCCTTTGGGCTCTCCGAGCAGGACCCTATGCAGGGAATCTGCCCGCTCCCATTTTTTTTGCACGACATCTGAGAGTGCTTGTTTATACAACGTCAGTTTCGCTAACGCGGTATCCGGAACGCTCAGGAAAGCCCTGTATGCACGATCCAAAAACGGAGTGGAAACTTCTCGGAAGTAAGAGGCCGCGTACGTATCCGCAATGGCTTGGTTGACAAATCCGATGTATTTGAGATCTGTCGCTCTGTCCGTCAACTCCAGCGCTTCCGTATAGGTGACGATGGCCCTCTGGAAGTCTTTCGCATTGTACTGCAGCCGTCCTTGATAATAAAGTGTTTTCAATTTCTCATCCGGGGACCCATGGCGCAGGTACCAGGCCACGGCTGGGGCGAGGATACTGTCAGTCTTCAGATCAATGTAACACTTGTCCAATGCCATGGAATGAAGCAATGAGGCACGGGCAAGTCGAGCGGGGCCGCGGACCGCGGCTGTGCTGTCCAGCTCCCGCAGCACCGCCAGGGCGCTGTCCGGACGCTCGTTGATGTAGGATTCGACATCATCGAGTACGGCCGCGATGCGGCGATGCGGCGACACGCCGCAAGCTGACAGCAACAACGCGCAAAAGACGATCAGCAGTGTGTTGATCCGGGGCATACGAAAGGACTTGAACTGGCGTCAACAAATATACGATAATCCCCGCAAATGACATCAAAGAGACTTTCGCGTCGTGGCCCCAAGGGAGTCAATGTCCCGAAAACACGGACATTGAAAGCAAAAACGTGCAAAAATGCTGTCAATGTCCGTTGTGAGGGGACATTGACAGCATTCATACTTCGTCGTTATGCATCTTGCCGGCCTCGACGCAGCAAAGATGCTTTGGCAATAGTCAGGAGAGGCTGACCGAATAGACGCTTGAGCGCGGCGCGCTTAGTCGTTCAGCGAGAAGCGCTTGAAGGCGACGACCTTGGCGTCCTTGTCGCAGGCGGCGATCGCCTGGGCGACGGACTTCTTGTCGTCGGCCATCTGGTACTCCTGCTCCATCAGGGTGTTCTCCTTGAGGAACTTCTGGACGCGTCCGTTGGCGATGTTCTCCACCATCTGGGCGGGGAGGTTCGCAGCCTTCTCGGCACCGACGGTCTTGATGATCTCACGGGCCTTGGCAGCCTCTTCCGGGGTGATCCAGCCCTTGGCGGTGTTGGACTCGATATGGTCCTCGCTGTCCACGTGGGCGGGGTTGATGCCGGCCTTCTTGAGGGCGGCGTCGACGGCCTTCTGGATCTGCTCCTCCTTGGTCTTCTCGATGGCGACCTTCTTCTCGTTCTCGAGCACCTCAGCCGGGCAGTCGGCCGGGGAGATGGCGACCGGGTTCATGGATGCGACCTGCATCACGACACCCTTGGCCAGCTCCGCGGGGACCTCCTTGTTGAAGCCCACGAGGGCGCCGAGCTTGCCGTTCAGCGTGTGGATGTACTCGACCACGAAGGGGGCCTCCACGAGCGCGTAGTAAGCAAGGACGTGCTTCTCACCGGTCTTGCCGGTCTGGGCCTCGACGGCCTCGGCCACGGTGTAGCCGTCCGCCATCTTGCAGGCCTTCAGGCCTTCGAGGTCAGCAGGGCAGTTCGCGATGGCCACGTCGGCGATCGCATTGGCGAGATCCTGGAAATCGGAGTTGCGGGACACGAAGTCGGTCTCGCAGCCGAGGCAGACGAGGATCGCCTTGCCGCCGGCCACGCGGGCCTTCACCGCACCCTCGGAAGTCTCGCGGTCGGCGCGCTTGGCGGCGACCAGCTTGCCCTTCTCACGGATGATGCCCATGGCCTTGTTGAAGTCGCCTTCGGCTTCCTCAAGGGCCTTCTTGCAGTCCATCATGCCCGCGGAAGTCATCTTCCGGAGTTTCATTACATCTGCAGCAGTAATAGCCATAAATCTTTTTTGTTTGAGATCCCGGGGCAAGCCCGGGATGACGGTTCTATATCAATGGAACGGATTATTCGGCGGGAGCCTCAGCGGGCTCCTCGGCCTTCGGCTCAGCCTTCTCCTCCGCAGGAGCGGCGCTCTTGCGGGCGCGGAGCTTGCGGGCGGCGGCGGGCTTGGAGGCGGCCTCTTCGGCCTCGGGCTCCTCGACAGCTTCCTTGTCCTTCTCGAGCTTGCGCTCGTCGAGGCCTTCCTGGATGGCTGCGCAGAGGATGTTCATCACACACTCGATGGACTTCGTCGCATCGTCATTGGCCGGTATCACATAATCAATCGGGGTGGGATCGCAACAAGTATCAACCATTGCGAATACCGGAATGTTGAGGCGGTTGGCTTCCTTGACGGCGTTGGCTTCCTTCTGGACGTCGATGACGAACAGGGCGGAAGGCAGACGGCTCATGTCGCGGATGGAGCCGAGGTTCTTCTCGAGTTTTGCTCTCTGGCGGTCAACCTGCAGACGCTCGCGCTTGGCGAGTTTGTCGAAGGTCCCGTCCTCCTTCATCTTGTCGATGGTGGACATTTTCTTGACGGCCTTGCGGATCGTCGGGAAGTTGGTCAGCATGCCGCCGGCCCAGCGCTCCGTGACGGAGGGCATGTTGACCGCGGTGGCCTTCTCCTTGACGAGATCCTTGGCCTGCTTCTTGGTGGCGACGAAGAGGATCTTGCGGCCGGACTTGGCCAGCTGCTTCATCTCCTCGGCGGCCTCATCGATCTTGCCGATGGTCTTGTGCAGGTCGATGATGTGGATGCCGTTCTTCTGGTCGAAGATGTACGGCGCCATCTTGGGGTTCCACTTGCGGGCCAGGTGGCCGAAGTGAACGCCTGCATCAAGCAATTCCTGGAAATTTGTACGTGACATTTTGTTTGTCTCTTTGTTTCTTGTTTAAAACTGTCCCCGATGCCGGGGTCTCTTTTCTTCAAGGCGGAGTAGCGGACCTGGTCCGGTCTCCAACCTTTTCCGCAGCGTGGCAACTTCCCAATCTCGGCCTTCCCAGGCACCGGAAGTTTCAAACCACGGCTGTGCCGTAAAACGGGCGGTAACTAACGTTTGCTGAACTGGAAGCGGCGGCGTGCACCAGGCTGGCCCGGCTTCTTGCGCTCGACCTCGCGTGCATCGCGGGTGAGGAATCCGGCGGCCTTGAGCGCAGAACGGTAAGCTTCCCGGTCAAGCTCGCTGAGGGCGCGGGAGATACCCAGACGGATGGCTTCAGCCTGACCTTTGATGCCACCGCCGACGACGGTGACCTTCACGTCAAACTGGCCGAGCGTCGAGGTGACCTCGAACGGCTGGTTCACGATGTAGCGGAGGGACTCGAGGGCAAAATAGGTCTCGAGAGGCCGATCGTTCACCGTGATGTTGCCGGCGCCGGGAGCGAGATAAACGCGAGCGACAGCTGCTTTACGTCTTCCAAGGGCGTGTGTCTGTTCCATTTGCTCTGTTTAAATTTCGTCCAACTTGATTTCTTTCGGGTTCTGTGCCTGGTGCGGGTGCTCCGGACCTGCGTAAACGAACAGGTTGCCGAGCAGATCGGCACCAAGACGTGTCTTCGGGAGCATACCCTTCACTGCTCTCCGGACGAGTTCGGCGGGCCGCTTCTCGAGGATCTCCTTCGGGGTCGTGAACCGCTGTCCGCCGGGATAGCCGGTGTAGCGGGTATAGACCCGGTCGGTCATCTTCTTGCCGCTGAGGGCGACCTTTTCGGCGTTGACCACGATGACGTTGTCACCGCAGTCCACGTGCGGGGTGTAGCCCGGCTTGGTCTTGCCACGAAGGACAAGCGCCACGCGGGAAGCGAGACGACCAAGAGCGAGATCAGTCGCGTCAATGACAACCCACTTCTTGTCAACCGTCGCTTTGTTAAGCGAAACAGTTTTGTAGCTTTGTGTGTCCACTGTCTTGATCTTTAATTAGTTAATAAAAATTGCGATCCCTACACAAAATAGGGACCGCAAAGGTAAGAATTAATTCTGAAAAAACAAACAGCGCTACGCCAGCGTGGCACCCCAGCCCCAGTGGGCCTGGATGAAGGCGTTGACCGCCGTGGCGACGAACAGCAGCACAATCAGGGTGGCGACGATCACGCCGATGACCTTGATGCGCTTGAACCAGGTCTTGCCGTTCCAGCCCACGGTCTGGAACATGCTCCAGAAGCCGTGCACCAGGTGGAACCAGATGGCCAGGAACCACACCAGGTAAATCGCCAGGATCCACCATTTGCCGAAGGTCGCGACCAGCAGGCAGTAGGGATTGTTCTCGAAATTGCCGATGCCGAACATCTCGGGCAGCTGCATCTTGGCCCAGAAATGGGTCAGGTGGAAAGCCAGCAGGCCCAGGATAATCACGCCGAGCACGAGCATGTTCTTGGCGGACCAGGAGTCAGCGGCTCCCTTGGACGCCACCTCGTAACGTTTCCAGCCGCCGCGGGCGCGGATGTTCTGCCAGGTCAGCCAGCAGCCGTACACGATGTGGACGGCGAAACCGAGCGCCAGGACCGGAACCATGATGTCGATGATGGGTAAGGACATGAAGTCGCAGCCGAGCTTGAACAGGCCGTCCATCTTGCTGAAGATCGCCTCGTCCGCGGCGACCGCACCGAACTTGCCGGTGAAGGAGTCGATGACGGAGAAGAAATTGATCGTCCCGTGAAGCAACATGAACAGCATGAGGAAGGCACCACTCACCGCCTGGATGAATTTCTTGCCGATGGAAGAATTGAAAATGAACATCGCGTCTGCGTTATATTATGGTCTAGACTGCAAATATAGGCTGATTCTTGCAAGTTTCATAATTTTCCAATATTTTTGTTTTCCGCATAAATAGACACTATGAGAGTATTACTGAAACTTAGCGGAGAAAGCCTGGGCGGCCCCGCAGGCAAGGGAATAGACGAGAAATACCTCGTCCGCTACGCCCGGGAGATCGTCGAGGCCGTCAAGGCCGGGCACCAGGTGGCCGTCGTCAACGGCGGCGGCAATTTCTTCCGCGGCCTGCAGGGCGTGGGCAAGGGCTTCGACCGCATCACGGGGGACCGGATGGGCATGCTCGCCACCGTCATGAACGCGCTCGCGATCGCCGGCGCCATCCGCAGCCTCGGCGTCGAGGCCGAGGTCTTCACCGCCACCCCGATGCGTCCCGTGGCCCTGTATTACCGCAAGGAGGACGCCGTGGCCGTGCTGGAGCGCGGCGGCGTGGCCATCATCGCCGGCGGGACCGGCAACCCCTTCTTCACCACCGACTCCGGTGCCGCGCTACGCGCCCTCGAGATCGGCGCGGACGCCCTGCTGAAAGGCACCCGTGTGGACGGCGTGTACACCGCCGACCCGGAGAAGGACCCGACCGCCACGCGCTACGAGGAGCTCACCTTCAGCAAGGCCATCTCCGACAAGCTCAAGGTCATGGACCTGACCGCCTTCGCCCTGTGCGAGCAGGGGCCCGTGCCCATCATCGTCTTCAACGTCGAGCAGGACGGCAACCTGGCACGCCTGTTGAATGGGGAGAAGATCGGCACCGTGGTGCACGCGTAATAAAGAAATAGATAAAAGGAAAAGATATGTTGACAGACAGAGCAAAGGAGATCGTCGGCCAGACCGACGACAAGATGCAGGAGGCCCTGGCGTTCCTCGAGGAGGATCTCAAGACCTACCGCGTCGGCAAGGCCAATCCGGCCATTTTCAACAACGTGACCGTGGACTACTACGGCACCCCCACCCCGCTTCACCAGGTGGCTTCCATCTCGGCCCCGGACGTCAAGACCCTGGCCCTGCAGCCCTGGGAGAAGAACCTCATCCCCAAGATCGAGAAGGCCATCATGGACGCCAACCTCGGACTCACGCCGCAGAACAACGGCGAGATCATCCGCTGCACCGTCCCGGCCCTGACCGAGGAGCGCCGCCGCGACCTCATCAAGAAGGCCAAGACCGCCGGCGAGAACGCCAAGATCGTGGTGCGCAACGCCCGCCGCGACGGCATCGAGCTGCTCAAGAAGGCCCAGAAGAACGAGAGCATGCCCGAGGACACCGAGAAGGAGGCCGAGGCCGAGGTCCAGAAGATCACCGACAAGAATGTCAAGCGCGTCGACGAGATCGTCGCCGCGAAAGAGAAAGAAATCATGACGGTCTAGGTCTTCTTTTATGAAGATCGGACCGCTGGACCTGGGAGAGCGCCCGCTGCTGCTCGCGCCGATGGAAGACGTCACGGACGTCTCTTTCCGCGTGCTCTGCCGCGAACAGGGCGCCGACATGGTCTATACCGAGTTCGTCAATTCCGACGGACTGGTCCGCGACGTCCCGCGGACCATCGCCAAGATGAAGACCCTGGAGGAGGAGGCCCCCGTGGGCATCCAGATCTACGGGCAGCATCCGGACGCGATGGTGGAGGCGGCGCGGATGGCCGACCGGGCGGCGGAGCTCGCCGGCGGCCACGGAGCCGACCTCATCGACATCAACTTCGGCTGCCCGGTGAGCAAGATCGCCGGCCGCGGCGCCGGTTCCGGGATGATGAAGGAGCCGGACAAGATGGTCGCCATCACCCGGGCCGTCGTGGAGGCGGTGGGCAAGCCGGTCACGGTCAAGACCCGCCTGGGCTGGGACGACGGCAGCAAGATCATCGTCGAGCTGGCCGAGCGCCTGCAGGACGCGGGCATCAGCGCGCTGACGATCCACGGCCGCACGCGCTGCCAGCTCTACAAAGGCGAAGCCGACTGGACCCTGATCGGGGCCGTCAAGGCCAATCCCCGGATGCATATCCCCATCATCGGCAACGGCGACATCACCGACGGGCCTTCGGCGAAACAGGCCTTCGAGCGCTACGGCGTGGACGGCATCATGATCGGCCGCGCGACCTACGGCCATCCCTGGATCTTCCGGGAGATCAAATACTACCTGGAGCACGGCGAGCCCATGCCCGAGCCCACCCTGGCGGAAAAGGTGGCCCTGGCGCGCCGCCATCTCGCCCTCTCGCTGCAGTACAAGGGCGAGCCGCGCGGCATCTACGAGATGCGCCGGCACCTGTCCTGCTATTTCAAGGGCCTGCCCGACTTCAAGCCCCTCCGCATGCGGATGGTCACGACCCTGGACGTGGCCGAACTGCAAGACATCTTCGATACCATCCTGACGCAATATGCTTGACCAGATCATCCTGTTCCCCTATTACCTGGCGCTGAAGCTCCGGGACCGCCGCTACGGCCGGCCGGGGGCGAAACTCCAGTACGCCGAGAAGCCGACCCTGTGCGTCGGCAACGTGACCGTGGGCGGCACGGGCAAGACCCCCCACGTGGAGATGGTGCTCCGCCTGCTGCAGCAGAGCCCCGAGTGGTGCGACAAGCAGCTCGCCGTCCTCTCGCGGGGCTACAAGCGCGAGAGCAAAGGGTTCCAGCAAGTGCTCCCGACCGGCGGCGCGTCCGCGTTCGGCGACGAGCCGCTGCAGATCAAGAAGAAATTCCCGGGGGTCACGGTGGCCGTGGACAAGAACCGCGTGGAAGGCTGCGACCTGCTGGCCCATCCGGAGAAGCTCAAGAGCCGCAAGTGGGCGAAGAAATGCTGGAACCGCGAATTCCCCGCCGCGGACTACATCGTGCTGGACGACGCCTTCCAGTACCGCAAGCTCAAGACGAACAAGAGCGTCGTGCTGGTCAGCTGGTACCGCCCCGTCCACCGGGACATGCTCCTCCCCCTGGGGCGCCTGCGCGACCTGCCCGAACGCATCTACGACGCCGACGCGGTCATCGTGACCAAGTGTCCCGCCGGCCTGGAGCGGAGCGCGTTGGCGGAATTCCTGGAGCGGATGGGCTTCACCGACTACCTCCCCTCCGCCTGCGAGGCGGTCAACCCGAAAGGGCGCCGGCAGCTGGTCTTCTTCACGGGCGTGAACTACGGCCAGGCCACGGGGCTGTACACCACCACGGAGCCGCGCTACCTCTACGCCAAGAAGATCGTGCTCGCGACCGGCATCGCCTCCGACGGCCCGCTGCGCGCCTACCTGAGCGACTTCTACAAGATCATCAAGCGTTTCAGTTTCCCGGACCACCACCGCTACGCGTGGAAAGACATCAGCCGCATCCAGGACGTCATCGACCGCTACCCCACGGCCGCGGTCGTGACGACGGAAAAGGACGCCCAGCGCCTGCTGGACTACAACGGCATGCCTGAGAGCCTGATGCAGCGCCTCTTCTACGTCCCCATCACGGTGGACTTCCTCTCCGACGAGGAGCGGGAGACCTTCACGGACTTCATCACGACGGTATAGGAGACCGGAGGATTATAGCTCCCGGGTCTTGTCCCGCAGCCAGGCGGCGATCTCCTGCGGAAGCCGCGGGGCGAGCGTCTGATACACCTTTTCGTGATAGGCGTTGAGCCATTCGATCTCGCTGCGGTCGAGCAGCGGGAGCTCCAGCGCGTCCGTGTCGAAGTGGCAGAGCGTGAGCGGCTCGAAGGCGAGCCAGCGGCCGAATTCATTCTCCCCGGCGGGCACGACCAGCAGCAGGTTCTCGTGGCGCACGCCGTGCCGGCCCTCACGGTAGATACCGGGCTCGTCGGAGAGGATCATGCCCGGCTGCAGGGGCGTGGGGTTGAGGTTCTGCCGCACGTCGTGCGGCCCTTCGTGCACCCCCAGGAACCAGCCCACGCCGTGGCCCGTCCCGTGGCCGAAGTTGCGCTTGCTGCGCCAGAGCGGCTCGCGGGCGAGGGCGTCCAGGCGGCAGCCCGGCGTCCCTTCGGGGAAGACGGCCATCGCCAGGTCGATGTGCCCCTTGAGTACGAGCGTATAATCTTCGCGCTCCAGCGCGGAAACGTTCCCGATCGGGACGGTGCGCGTGATGTCCGTGGTGCCGCAGCGGTACTGCCCGCCGGAGTCGCACAGGTAGAGCCCGCCTTCGCGGAGGACGGGGGCATGGACGTGCGGGGTGACGTAATGCGGCAGGGCGGCGCCGGGCCCGTAAGCGGAAATGGTCTCGAAGCTGTCCCCGAGGTAGTCGGGGAGGTCGGCGCGCAGCTGGCCGAGTTTGACGGCGGCGTCCCACTCGCTGACTTCCCGGCCGGCTTCGACCGATTTCTCCAGCCAGTACAGGAAACGCTCCATCGCCACGGCGTCCTGCAGGTGCGCCTGCCGCATCCCGGTGATCTCCCGGGGGTTCTTGACGGCCTTGCGCAGGCCCACGGGGCTCGTGCCCGGCTCGAGGTCCACGCCGGCGGCCGCGAGACTGCTGTACAATTGGTAATTCAAGGTGGCCGCGTCCACGAACAGACGCCCGGCGAACTCGGAAGGCAGGTAATCGATGTCGGCATAGGGAAGCAGCCGCACGCCGTCGGCCTCCAGGATGCTGAAGGTCGCCTTGGACTCGGGGTCCTCGACCTCCTCCTTGAGCACATACCAGCCAATATCCGTACGGGTAACCAGCAAATAGCTGATCACCAGCGGGTTGTATTCGATGTCGGAAGCCCGGACATTGAGCATCCAGGCGATCTCGTCCAGGGCGGTCAGCAGGATCGCGTCGCAGCGCCTGTCGAAGAGGAACTCCCGGATCCAGTCGAATTTCTCCCGGCGGCTCATGCCGGGATCGACGGTGAAGACCGGGGTCTGCGGCACGCCGGGGCGGCCCTCCCAGAAGCGGCTCAGCAGGTCGGGGATGCTGATGACGGTCCCCGGGAGCGACTGCGCGAACGCTGTCCCGACGCACAGCCCGTCCACGGCGATGATGCCGTCGCCGCCGAACTGCCCTTCCAGCCATTCCGGGATCAGGACCTGGTCCGGGACCCGGGTCTTGTGGAGGACGACGCCCGTGCCGGCAAGCTGCTGCTCCGCCTGGATGAAGTAGCGGGTGTCGGTCCACAGGCCGGCATGGTCCAGGGTGACCACGACGTCGCCCGCCTCGCCGGTGAAGCCGGTGAGCCATTCCACCTGCTTCCAGCGTTCGGCGGGGTATTCGCTCTGGTGGGGATCCGAGCCGGTGACGACCACGGCGTCCCAGCCCTTGGCGCGCATCAGGGTGCGCAGGAGTTCGATTCTATCCATTGTCCTGTCGTTTTCGATATAGATAATATTCGTGCACCAGGCTGCGGTAGCCCAGGGCCTTCAGGTCCTTGTACCGGATCCGCCAGTTCGCCTTCGTGTGCCGGCCGGTAGAAAGGTAGCGCAGCTCCTGCTGCAGGTAGCGGTCCAGCTCCGCCAAGCCCTCGGTGCGGTTGATGACCGGGAAGAACCAGCGGGACCAGGTGAGCACCGTGGGGTCCTCGCCTCCGAAGTATTTGTCGTTGAACTGCCGGATCAGCGCCTTCATCGCCTGCTCCGCGCCCAGGCCCTTGCGGGCACGCCAGCGGAGCAGCGCCCGCGCCGCGCGCCGGATTTTTCCCTTCATCTTGTCCATCGTCGCGGTGGAGATCCCGATCTGTCCGCCGAGGCAGCGGAAGCCCAGGAACTCGAAGGGCTCGTCAGGGGTGTAGATCCGCTCCTTGTCGGGGTTGACCTCCAGGCCGTACTCCGAGAGGAAGCCCAGCAGCGCGGCCTTGTGCCCCTCCAGCTCCGCCCGGTCGGAGGCGAAGAGGATGATGTCATCGGAGTAGCGCGCATAGATCACGCCTGCATCCGCGAAATGGCGGTCCACCTCCATCAGATAGACGTCCGCGAGGAAGGGGGCCGTGGGCGTGCCCGCCATCACCCCGCGGGGCTCCCAGACGACCTCCCCGCGGCTGATTGCCCGGTCGTCGGAGAGCAGCCGTTCGAAAAAGGCGTACAGCGGCGGATCGTCCGCCAGCAGCTCCCGCAGGAGCGGCAGCAGCCGGGGGATGGGGATGGAATTGAAATAATTGTGGATGTCCAGCTTGTAGGCCCACATCCGCCGGCCCCGCAGGGCGCTTCGCAGGCGGAAGATGGCGTCGCTGGCCCGCAGGCCGCGGCGAAAGGCGTAGCAGCCCGGCGCGAAACGGTCGTCGTAGCGGTACAGCAGGTGGGCGATCAGCTTGAGGACGGACATCTCCTCAGGGGCGAAGCTGTACACGACGCGCTTCTTGCCCGAGCCCATCTTGTTGACGGCCTTCTTCTGCGGGAGGCCCGGGGCCTCGCCCCGCCGCAGCCGCTCCACGGTCTGCAGGTAGCCTTCGGTGGCGACGTAGGTGTCGGCATCGTCGAACTCATGCCAGGTGTAACGACCCTGCATCAGGCGGTGGGCCAGGAATTCCTCCCAGACCGCTTGCTGCGACAGCTGGCCGATGATGCTCTCCATAGACGAAAAAAGGAAAAAGGGGAAGGAATTTGAATCCGCAAAATTGCGGTTCACGGGATGGTACGCCCCCCGGCCGCCTGCAAGGCCTTGCGCTGGTGCGGGAGGTGCTGCATCCTTCAGCAGGCGCAGCCTTCCGGCCGCATCCCCTTTTTCCGAAAAAGCTTCCTAGCCCAGGAAACGGTGGATGCGGGAGATCACATATTCCCGCTCGTTGGGCATCTGCGTGTAGAAGTTGATGTACGGCAGGCCGAGCTTCTTGGCGTACGCCCGGGCGATCAGGTACTTGACGTTGCTGCAATGGCTGTGGCCGTCGCCCAGCATCACGACGCCTTTCGGGCCGCCGTCGGCGTACAGCACGAAGGTGTAGGGCTGGCCCCATTCCGCCTTGTAGGCCTGGTACGGGCGGGTCGTGTAGAGCTGGAACGAATCGTTCGCGAAGCCGGCCAGATCCGTGACGGGGACATTTTCGGCGACGCCGTAACCGGGGAACTCCGTGGCGATGATCTCGGCGAAGTAAGACTTCGGCTTGATCTCCCCCGTGCTCTCCGGGTAGGTCTGGCGCACCGCGGGCTGCGGGGCGGGACGCTGCTGCGGCTGTCCGTTGTTCAGCTGGCTGGATATCTGCTCGGACGCATCCTTGATCGCATCCTGCACCTGGGAAACGGCCTTGCCGAATTTGCCCAGGAGGTCAAAAAGTCCCATAAGAATCAGTGCTTTAAGTTGTGGGTAGTAAAAATACGTCGAAAGCGCGAATAATCCAAACGGAATCCGCGGGGATTTCGTTATATTTGTGTCAATATGAAAACACTGATAGCCATTTCACTTCTCATCCCCATGATCGGAGGCATTTTCTTCACAAAAGCGAAGGGGTCCAACCCCAGGCCGGACGGCCCCTGCACATCGTATGAGTATCAGCACAGCAGCACCATGATGTACCCGCTCACCTTTTATAACGTGGATCGGGACGGGGACGGCACCGTGCGGATCGCCTTCATCGAGGACAAGTGGCAGGACAAGCCGGACGGCCCGGACATCATCATCATCCGGGGACCGGAAGAGCTCTTCGGACGGATCGACGCCATCGTCGCCGGGTACAAGCTCCACCGGCTGAAAAACATCTACACGCCGCGCGCGCACGTGCTGGACGGCTACATGTGGCACGCCTACATCCGTTTCCAGAAGAATTCCATCTCCGCCAGCGGCTCCAACGCCTGGCCGTCGGAGAAGCTCTGGGCCGGCGTCGAGGCCATCAACAGCTATATCCAGTCGCTGATCGACGCCTCCACGGAAGCCGACGTCATCGAGCGCATACCCTATCTTGATTACAGAAAAAACTGACCCATGAACAGACACATCCTGACCTGCTGCCTGGCCGCCCTGCTCGGCCTGGCGCTTTCCGCACAGACGTATGACGACGGCCTGCCGCGCAGCACCCCCGAAGCCGAGGGCATCCCGTCCGAAGTGATCGCCGACTTCTACCGCGCCCTGGACGCGGGCGGCTACGAAGTCCACGGTCTGATGATCCTCCGGCACGACAAGGTCGTCTCGGAGCACTGGTGGCGCCCCTACGGCCCGCAGTACCCGCACGCGATGTATTCCGCCACCAAGTCCTTCACCGGCGCCGCCATCGGCTTCGCCGTGCAGGAGGGGCTGCTGAAGGTCAGCGACAAGGTGCAGTCCTTCTTCCCGGACCTGATGCCGGAGCACCCGGCGCCGGAGCTGTCACGCCTGACGGTCGAGCACCTGCTCACCATGTCCGCCGGCCACGCCCGGACGCAGTATCCCGGATCCGGCACGGACCAGGTCCGGTCCTTCCTCGCCATGGACTACGCCCACGAGCCGGGCACATCCTTCGAATACAACATCACCTGCTCGCACATGCTCTCGCAGATCATCACCCGCGTGACGGGGATCACCCTCTACGAGTACCTCAAGCCGCGCCTGCTGGACCCGCTGGGCATCCGCGACGTGACCTGGGAGATGGACCTCGACGGGCGCAACATGGGCAACGGCGGCATGCACAGCAAGACCTCCGACCTCGCCAAGTTCGGCATCTTCCTGAAGAACGGGGGCAAGTGGAACGGACAGCAGCTGCTGGATCCCGCCTGGGTGAAGGCGATGACCACGCCCCACATCTTCCAGCGCCCGCAGCTGAGCGACGAGGAGAACGAGAAGGACGACAGCGGCAAGGGCTACGGCTACCAGGTCTGGATGGGGCGGCGCAATTCCTACCGCGCCATCGGCGGGCAGAACCAGCTGATCATGGTCATCCCGGACTACGACCTCGTCGTGGCCTCCAACGGCCAGATCGGCGATGAAGCCGGGTTCAACCAGCTGATCTACAACATGCTGGACAAAATGAGCCCGAAGAAGCTAAAACCCAACAAGGGCTTCGACCTGCAGGCCGCCGTCGCCGGCTACGAGCTCAGGCATCCCTTCCCAGCGCCTTCCCGCGAGCCTTCCGAGCGCTCCCGGACCCTGCGCTACCGCATGCACCAGAACAGCTACGGGCTCACGGGCATCGCCTTCCGCTTCGATGCGGAGGGCAACATGACGCTCACCCTGGAGACGGGCGAAGCCATCCACAACATCCCCTTCGGGCTGGACGACTGGCGCATGGGCAGCACCGACCGGACCCTGCTGTTCGGCGGGACGGTCTACGCCAACACGATGAACACCACGCCGATGACCACGGCGGGCTGGTGCAGCTGGACGGCTCCGGACGAGCTGGGCGCCTACTACCTGTCGCTGTTCAACAACGGCTGCCAGGAGCGGTTCCGCTTCAGCTTCAGCCCCGACCGCGACGAGCTCACGATCACGGTCGTCGCCCCGGAGCAGCGCCGCTTCCAGGGCAATCCCGCCCCCGCGCCCTCCACGCGTGACATCACCCTCACCGCCTCCCGCATCAAATCCACTTATTGATCCATATGGAATTCCGCTTCGCAACCGCGCTGCTGTTCGCAGCCGCCCTGTTCGCCTCCTGCGCAGGGCAGAACCAGGTGGGCGTCCTGACCAGGCCGACCCCCTCCGTCACCAACCTTCCCGGCCATGACTATCCGATGGTCAACCCCGACCTGAGCGCCGTGTTCCGCGTCGATTTCCCGGACGCGCAGGCCGTCGCCGTGGGCGTCGGAGGCAAGAACTACGACATGGCCAGGGGCGCGGACGGCCTCTGGGAGGTCACCACGGAGCCCATCGTGCCAGGCTTCCACTACTACATGCTCACGGTGGACGGCAAGCGGGTGCCCGATCCCAACACGCACCAGTATTTCGGCTCGGGCTACTGGGGCAGCGGCATCGAGATTCCCGAGGCGGGCGTGGATTATTACCTGGAGAAAAAGGTCCCGCACGGCGAGATCCGCATCGAGAAATACCCTTCCGCGCTGACCGGCGCGGAGCGCACCTGCTACGTCTATCTCCCGCCCCAGTACGCCTCCGAGCCCGACCGGCGCTTCCCGGTGCTCTACCTGATGCACGGCGCGGGCGAGGATGAGACCGGCTGGGCCACCCAGGGCAAGATGCGCGACATCATGGACAACCTGATCGCCGCCGGGGAGTGCGTCCCGATGATCATCGTCTGCGAACACGCCGTGGCCACGCTGGCCGGGGCCGGGCCCGCAGGCGGATTCAACCTGTTCAATTTCGACGCCTTCGAGAAAGTGATGGTCGAGGAGTCCGTGCCGACCTTCGACGCGCGCTTCCGCACGCTCACCGACCGCGACCACCGTGCCATCTGCGGCCTGTCGCTCGGCGGCTTCCAGTCCTACACCATCGGCCTGGACCATCCGGAACTGTTCGGCTGGATCGGCGGCTTCAGCGGCTCCGGCCGCGGCCCGGGCGACCGCCGCGACAGCGAGATGTACCCCACGTCCATCAACGACCGATACCACCTGCTGTACATCAGCATCGGCACCGACGAGCCCGCCGGGATGTACCAGGGCATCCATGACCTGCACGTGGCGCTGGACAGCCTGGGCGTCAACCATGTCTACTACGAGTCCCCGGGCACGGGCCACGAATGGCTCACCTGGCGCCGCTCGCTGCACATGTTCGCCCCGATGCTCTTCCGCTAGGCACTCGGCCGGAGGAGGCGGACGAAGCCGGGGCCGAGCACATCTTCCCACTGGCCGATGCCGGTCCGGTCCACTTTGGGAAGGAAATAGGAGAGAGCCATGGCCGCAGGCAGGAAAGACAGGCTCATCACGGCCGCATGTCCCACATCATAGTCCAGGCTCATGAGCAGGAGCGACGTCAGGATCATGGCGGCCAGCCAGTATGCAACGATTTTGACACCGGTCCGTGCTGATTCCGCCTTGCATTTCCGCCCCCTCCGTGCATACCTTTGCAGCAAGGAATTCCGAACCCGACTGTTCAATTAAAAAAACGTAAAGCCATGTTACCTCTTGCTTCCAACATCTTTCAACTCTTCAGTTCCAACATCGCCGGGACATGCGTCGTCACCCTGTTCCTCATCGCCCTTTTCTTCGTCGCATGGAAAGCTCCCGCCTGGGTCAAGGAAGCGGGACTCGTCGCACTCGCAGTCGGATGGCTCTGGTCGCTCATCGGATTCATGGAGATGGGCAATGCCATCGTAGCATGCGAGCCTGATGTGGATTTGTATATCATCTGGGCCGCCGTCCCCTCCGCCCTGCTCCCCGCCGCCTACGGCACCGTCGTCTACTTCATCTCCCTGATCATCCGCGTCATCCGGAAACCGCGGATGTAGGGACAATGACAGAAAGCCCGGTCGCGTACGACCGGGCTTTCTCGTGCCCCAAGCGGGAATCGAACCCGCACGGCTTTAAAGGCCACTGGATTTTGAGTCCAGCGCGTCTACCAATTCCGCCATCAGGGCTGGTAGGACTGCAAAGGTATTCAAAAATCGCCATTTATCAAATTTTTGGCGTATCTTCGCTATCCGTATGGAGAAGAAAAGCATCTACGTCATCTACGACCGCAATGTCGAAGCCTTCGCGCTGAAGCTCGCCGAGGGGCGCCCGGCGCTGGCCATCACGGCCGACGAGGAGCACAAGACGATGGACACCGTGCTGGACATCTGCCGCTGGCTGCTCGCGCAGGGCGCGAACCGCGACGCCATCGTCTGGGCCGTGGGCGGCGGCGTGACCACCGACCTGGTGGGCTTCGCCGCCAGCATCTACAAGCGCGGCGTGCGCTACGCCAACTACCCCACCACCCTGCTGAGCCAGGTGGACGCGGGCGTGGGCGGCAAGACGGGGGTCAACCTCGACAGCTACAAGAACATGATCGGGGTGACGAAATTCCCCATCTACACGCGCATCCTGCCGGAGGTGCTCCGGACCCTCCCCGCGCGGGAGCTGCGTTCCGGCGCCGCCGAGATGCTCAAGACCTTCCTCATCGACGACAAGGGCGGCAACTACGCGAAGGCGGTCAAGCTGCTCTCCGAAGACCCGCTGGACTTCGACGCGCTCGCGCCGCTGATCGAGGCGGCCGCGGCCGTCAAGCGCAAGATCGTGGAGCAGGACCCCTACGAGGAGAACATCCGCCGCTGGCTCAATCTCGGGCACACCTACGCCCACGCCATCGAGTGGTACCAGCACACGCACGGGGCAGAAGACCCGATGACGCACGGCGAAGCCGTCGCCGTGGGCATCGTGCAGGCCGCGCTCCTGTCCGAGCGCCTCGGCGTCTGCAAGCCGGGACTGGCGGAGCGCCTGCGCACGGACCTGCAGGCCTGCGGCCTCCCCACGGAGCTTCCCTGCCCGGAAGACGAGCTGGAAGACGCCCTCTGGAAAGACAAGAAAGCCGAAAAAGGCATCCTCCACTTTGTCCTGATCAAGAAGATCGGCAAGGTGATAATCAAGGACCTGGATGATTTGCACAAGCCTACAGAATAAGACCTACGGGGAGATCCTCTCCATCCTCGAGGACCCCGCGGTCGAAATGGCGGAGATCCGCCTGGACCGCTGCCCCCTCTCGGACGAAGAGATCGAAGCGCTCTTCGCCGACTCCGACACACCCCTGATCGCGACCTGCCGCATCGCCGAATCCCCCTCGCCGGAGGAGGCGGAGCGCCGGCTGCGCCTCGCCATCGAGGCAGGGGCGCGCTTCGCCGACCTCGAGATCGAGGCCCCGGCCCAGATGAGCAAGAGCTTCCAGCACCTGTGCCGCAAACGGGGCACGGAGATCATCCGTTCCTATCATAATTACGAAGACACCCCGGACGAAGAAGGCCTGCAGATGGCCCTGGCGCGCTGCTTCCGCTACGGCGCCGACATCGCCAAGGTCGTGACGGCCTGCCACCGCCCGGAAGACGCCGCCCGGCTCGAGGCCCTCTATTCCCTCGTCCTGGAGGACGTGGATTCGCTGCAGGGTCGCCTGGTCGCCTTCGGCATGGGCGAGGCGGGCCGGCAGAGCCGCCTGGAATGCCTGCGCCGCGGGGCACCGTTCACCTACGCCGCCCTGGCGGCGGAGGAAGCCACCGCCCCCGGGCAATGGTCCCTCGCGGAGATGCATTCCGCGCTGTACGGCGGACGGAAAGCCTACCGCGCCGAAGGGATCGCGATGCCCGCGTCCAAGAGTTTCGCGCAGCGTGCCATCTTCGCGGCCGCCCTCGCCGGCGGCACTTCGCACCTGTCCGGCTACAGCCCCTGCGGGGACTCGGAAGCCGCCCTGCAGCTCGCCGAAGCGCTTGGCGCAAAGGTGGAACGGAACGGCGGCACGCTTGCCATCACGGGCATCGGCGCCGCCTGCGGGCAGCTCCGCCCCGGAGAGATCGACACGGGCGAGTCCGGCCTGCTCACACGCCTGGCCATCCCCGTGCTCGCCGCCATCGGCGACGGCAGCTTCCGCGTGAACGGCCACGGCACCCTGCCGGACCGGCCGCTGAGCGGCGCCGCCGGCATCATGGCCTCCTTCGGCGTGCTCCTGTCCAATGCGGTGGAGCGCGAAGGCAAGGAAGTGCACATTCCCGCCCAGGTGAAGGGCCGGCTCATCCCCGGCACGGCCGACGTGTCGGGCAAGGGCGGATCGCAGCTGATCTCCGGCCTGCTGATGGCCCTGCCCCTGTGCGACAAGGATTCGCTGCTGCATGTCAGCGAGCCCAAGAGCATCCCCTACATGTACATCACGCTCGACGTGCTGCGCCATTTCGGCATCCAGACGCGCAGCGAAATGGAGGGCGACGCCGAAATGCTGGAAGCGGACGACTGGTCCGGCTGCACCGGCATCAGCTTCAAGGTCCGCGGGCGCCAGCGCTACCGCGCGGCCGACTTCGCCATCGAGGGCGACTGGAGCGCCGCGGCCAACTACCTCGTGGCCGGCGCCGTGTTCGGCTCCGCCGAACTGTCCGGCCTCGACACCAAGTCCCTGCAGGCAGACCTGACCATCATCGACATCCTCGTCGAGGCGGGCGCCGTCGTCTCCCAGCTCGACGAAGAAGGCACCGTGTGCGTGCGGAAAGCCCCGCTGGAAGCCTTCCGGCAGGACCTCAGCAACGCCCCGGACCTCTTCCCCATCGTGGCCGTACTCGCCGCTTTCTGCGCGGGCGAAAGCCGCATCGCCGGCGTGGGCCGGCTCGCCACCAAGGAGTCCAACCGCGCGGAAGCCATCCTGCAGATGCTGCAGCAGATGGGTGTGGAAGCGCACATCGAGGACGACGTCCTCGTGGTCTTCGGCGAGACCCTCAGCGCGCGGCTGCTCAGCGGCCGCCTGCTCCGCGGCGGCGAATACACCTCGCGCCACGACCACCGCATGGTCATGGCGCTCAAGGTGGCCTCCCTGGGAACAGAAAGCCCCATCGTCATCGACGATGAGGCTTGCGTGGGGAAATCATTCCCCGGGTTCAGGCTTTAGTACTGATTATTCAGCCTTGGGCTCTTCGGCGGGCGCCTCGGCCTTCGGGGCCTCAGGAGCGGCCTCGGCCTTCTTGGCGCGGCTGCGGCGGGTGGTCTTCTTCGCGGCCTTCTGCGCGGAGGCGAGGGCGGCCTCGTTGAAGTCCACGAGCTCGATCAGCGCCATCTCGGCGGCGTCACCCTGACGGAAACCGGTGTGGAGCACGCGGGTGTATCCGCCCGGACGGTCGGCGATCTTCGGGGCGATCTCGCGGAACAGCTCGGTGACGGCGTTCTTGTCCTTGAGGTAGCTGAACACAACGCGGCGGTTGTGGGTCGTGTCCTCCTTGGACTTGGTGATCAACGGCTCGACATAGCTCTTCAGGGCCTTGGCCTTCGCCACGGTGGTGTTGATCCGCTTGTGCATGATCAGGGAAGAAGCCATGTTGGCGAGGAGCGCTTTGCGATGACCGCTCTGGCGACCAAGATGATTGATAGCTTTATTGTGTCTCATCTTTAAATACTCTTTTTCTTGGGTTCGATATTATACTTGGTGACGTCCATTCCGAAGGAGAGCTTCATCTTCTCGACGAGCAGGTCGATCTCGTTGAGCGACTTGCGGCCGAAGTTGCGGAACTTCATCAGCTCGGGACGGGAGTAGGACACGAGATCCGCGAAGGTGTCGATGTCCGCCGCCTTGAGGCAGTTGAAGGCACGCACGGAGAGGCCCACGTCGGAGAGCTTGGTCAGCAGGAGGTGACGCATGTGCAGCGACTCCTCGTCCAGCTCCTTGCTGTCGGCTTCCACCGTGCTCTCCGGCGACATCTTCTTGTCGTCGGTGAACAGCTTGAAGTGATAGATCAGAATGTTGGCCGCCTCGTGAAGGGCTGCGTTCGGGGAAATGGAACCGTCCGTCACAATCTCGAGGTTGAGCTTCTCGTAATCCGTCTTCTGCTCGACACGCCAGTTCTCCACGCTCCAGTTGACCTTGCGGATCGGGGTGTAGATGGCATCGACCGGAATGGTACCGATCGGCGTGTTCTCGTCGCGGAGCTCCTCCGCCGGCACGAAACCGCGGCCCTTCGTGATGGAGAGCTGGATTTCAAGCTTGACGGACGGCTCGAGCGAGCAGATGTGCAATTCGGGATTCAACACCATGAAGGAAGACAATCCTTTGGAGATATCTTCTGCCGTAAACTCCTGCTTGCCGCTGATGACGATGTTTGCCGATTCCGTGTCCACGGTCTCGACCATGCGGCGGAAGCGCACCTGCTTGAGGTTCAGGATGATGTCCTGCATCCCCTCGATGACGCCGGGGATGGTCTGGAACTCCTGGTCCACGCCGGAGATCTTGATCTGACTGATAGCAAACCCCTCCAAAGAGGCCAGCAAGATGCGACGAAGAGCATTTCCGATCGTCTGGCCGTAGCCCGGCTCGAGGGGCCGGAACTCGAAACGGCCGACGGTGTCGGTGCTTTCGAGCATGATCACCTTGTCGGGTTTTTGAAATGCTAAGATTGCCATATTCTAGTGGTGTTAATGATTATTTGGAGTAGAGGTCGACGATGAGCTGCTCGTTGATGTTCTCGGGGATTTCCGCACGGGTCGGAACGTTGAGGTACTTGCCGCTGAGGGTCTTGGTGTCGAAGTCCAGCCAGGAGTACTTGGTCACGGAAGCCACGCTGTTCTGGATCACCTCCAGGCTCTTGGAGCGCTCGCGGACGGCCACGGTGTCGCCGGCCTTCACCTGGGTGGAGGGGATGCTGCACACATTGCCGTTGAGGGTGATGTGGTGGTGGGACACAAGCTGGCGGGCGGCGGCACGCGTCGGGGCGATGCCCATGCGGTACACGATGTTGTCGAGGCGGGACTCGAGGAGGAGAACGAGGTTCTCACCCTTCTGGCCGCTCATGCGGGAGGCCTTGTTGTAGGTGTTGTGGAACTGGCGCTCGAGCACACCGTACATGTACTTGACCTTCTGCTTCTCCTTCAGCTGGGTCGCATATTCCTTGGACTTCTTGCGCTTCGCGGCGAGGCCGTGCATTCCCGGAGGATAGTTGCGCTTCTCAAAATACTTGTCGGAGCCGAAAATGGGCTCGCCGAACTTACGGGCGATCTTGGTGCTGGGACCTGTATATCTTGCCATAGTAATCTTGCTTTAAAGGGATTAAACTTTGCGGCGGCCTTTGGGACGGCACCCGTTGTGCGGCATCGGGGTGACATCGACGATCTCGGTCACGATGATACCGGCGTTGTTGATGGTGCGGATGGCGGACTCACGGCCTGCGCCTGGACCCTTGACATAGCACTTCACGCGGCGGAGACCGGCGTCGTATGCCGTCTTGGCGGCATCCTCGGCGGCCATCTGGGCGGCGTACGGAGTATTCTTCTTGGAGCCGCGGAAACCGCACTTGCCGGCGGAACCCCAGCTGATCACCTGACCCTGCGCGTTGGTCAGAGACACGATGACGTTGTTGAAGGTCGATGAAATATGGGCCTCGCCATAAGCTTCAACCTTGACAACCCTCTTGGATGTTGTAGTTTTCTTTGCCATAATTCATCTATTGTTACTTGGTCGCCTTCTTCTTGTTGGCAACGGTCTTCTTGCGGCCCTTGCGGGTGCGGGCGTTGTTCTTGGTGCTCTGGCCGCGGACGGGAAGTCCGAGACGATGGCGGATACCGCGATAGCAGCCGATATCCATGAGACGCTTGATGTCCATCTGGACGGAGGAACGGAGCTCACCTTCGATCTTGTACTCCTCGTTGATCTCGGCACGGATCTTGGCAATCTGGTCGTCATTCCAGTCGCCCACTTTGATGGTAGGGTCGATTCCGCACTTCTCGAGAATCTTCTTCGCGGAAGGGCGGCCGATACCGAAGATATAGGTCAGGCCTATCTCTCCCTGTTTGTTGTTCGGTAAATCTACACCGGCGATTCTAGCCATAATTATACTTTACTTAATTTGTTACTGATTATTATCCTTGACGCATCTTGAACTTGGGGTTCTTCTTGCAGATCACGTACAGACGGCCTTTGCGTCTGACGATCTTGCAATCCTCGCTGCGCTTCTTGATGGATGTCTTGACTTTCATATCGATGAGTTTTTATTTGTATCTGAAAGATATTCTGCCCTTGGTTAAATCATAAGGTGAAATTTCGACTCTCACTTTGTCGCCGAGAAGAATATGGATAAAGTTCATGCGCATCTTGCCCGAAATGTTGCAGAGCAGGACGTGACCATTCTCAAGCTCGACTTTGAACATCGCGTTCGGAAGGGTCTCAATCACCTTTCCATCTTGTTCTATTGCTACTTGTTTTGACATTAAAAATTACACTTTAAAATTTAATCGTGCCATCTTTCTCGATAAAATCGAAGGTTGAGAGCTGCTCGGCCCGGCCTTTCCGGACAACAATCGTAAGCTCGTAGTGAGCCGAATTCTTGTGGTCGGCGGTGTGCACGGCCCATCCGTTTCTGTCCAGATAGACCGCCTTGCCGCCGGCGTTGATCATCGGCTCGATACACAGGACCATCCCGTCCACCAGGTGGGTGCCGCGACCCGGACGCCCGTAGTTGGGCACGCCCGGATTCTCGTGCATTTCCCGCCCGATCCCGTGGCCTTCCAATTCACGGACCACGGAGAACCCGAATGATTCAGCGTACGATTGCACCGCGTATCCGATATCTCCGATCCGCGCACCCGCAACAGCCGCTGCGATGCCCCGGTAGAGCGATTCCTTCGTCACGTCCAGGAGCTTGCGGGTCTCCGGCGACACCTCCCCGACCGGGAAGGTGTAGCAGGAGTCGCCGTTGTAGCCCTTGTAGAGCGTGCCGATGTCGGCGCTCACGATGTCTCCCTCCTTGAGGACGTAGTCGGACGGAAAACCGTGGACCACGACATCGTTCACAGAGGCGCAGATGGCTGCGGGGAAGCCCTCGAAACCGAGGAAACTGGGGATCGCACCGTGATCGCGGATAAAAGTCTCGGCCACCTTATTCAACGTTTTCGTTGTCACACCAGGGGCGACCGCTTTACCGACTTCCGCCAGCGTCTTGGAAACGATGATGGCATTCTCGCGAAGCAGTTCGATCTCTTCTTCAGTCTTGGGCTTGATCACAACCGTTCAATTTATTCAAAGAACTACATACCCGAGCGCCCGCTCAGGCGGCCGGTCTTCATCAGGCCGTCGTAGTGGCGCATCAGCAAATAACTTTCCACCTGCTGGAGCGTGTCGAGGACCACACCCACAAGGATCAACAGGGACGTGCCGCCGTAGAAGCTTGCAAAGGCGTTGGATACACCGAGGATCGTCGCAATGGCAGGGAGAATGGCGATGATGCCGAGGAAGATGGAGCCGGGGAGGGTCACCTTGGACATGATACCGTCCAGGTATTCCACGGTCTTCTTGCCGGGCTTCACGCCGGGGATGAATCCTCCATCCCGCTTCATGCTCTCGGACATCATCGTCGGGTTGACGGTGACGGCGGTGTAGAAGTACGTGAAGACCACGATCAGGATGAAGAAGATCAGGTTGTACCAGAAGCCCCGGTAGTTGCCCAGCGTCGCCGCCAGTCCGCGGGTCGCGTCGAAGCGGGAGAAGATGAGCGGGAAGAGCATCAGGGCCTGGGCGAAGATGATAGGCATGACGCCGGCGGCGTTGATCTTGAGCGGGATGTACTGGCGGACACCGCCGTACTGCCGGTTGCCGATCACGCGCTTGGCGTACTGCACGGGGACGCGGCGCACGGCCTGGACCAGCGCGATCGCAGCCACGACCACGAAGAACCAGAGCACGAGCTCCACGATGAGGAGCAGCAGGCCACCGTTGTTGGTGGAGAGCTTCTCCTGGACTTCGGCGATGAGGGCGTACGGCAGGCGGGCCACGATACCGATCATGATGATCAGGGAGATACCGTTGCCGATGCCGCGGTCCGTAATCCGCTCACCGAGCCACATCACGAACATCGAGCCGGCCATCAGGATGATGGTGGAGACGATGTTGAACATGAAGTTGCTCCAGCCCAGCTGGTTCACGGCCACGAAGGCGGCCGAAGGCACCGTGCTGTGGATGGAAGCCATATAGGCCGGGCCCTGGATGCAGATGATGAGGATGGTCAGCCACCGCGTCATCTGGTTCATCTTCTTGCGTCCGCTCTCGCCCTCCATCTGGAGTTTGCGGAAATACGGGACGAAGACGCCCAGCAGCTGGATGACGATGGATGCCGAGATGTACGGCATCACGCCCAGCGCGAAGATCGAAGCGTTACCGAAAGCGCCGCCGGAGAACATGTTCAACAGGCCGACGAGGCCTTCCTGCGTCTTGCCCTGGAGGCTGGCCAGCATGGTTGCGTCGATGCCCGGAAGCACCACGAAGCAGCCGAACCGGTAGATCAGGATCAACACGAAGGTGTAGACCAGACGCTTGCGGAGCTCTTCGATCTTGAAGATATTCTTGATGGTCTCGATAAACTTCTTCATCGGATTACTCGATTACGGCCGCCTTGCCACCGGCAGCCTCGATTTTCTCGATTGCAGACTTGGAGAAAGCGTGCGCAGTCACGTTGACGGCAGCCTTGATCTCTCCGTTACCGAGCACCTTCACAAGGTCGTTCTTGCTGGCGAGGCCGGCGGACACGATCTCGGCGAGGCCGAGCTCCTTCAGGCCGGAGGCAGCGGCGAGCGCCTCGATGTCGGAGACGTTGATCGCCTTGTACTCGACGCGGGTCGGGTTCTTGAAGCCCCACTTCGGAGCGCGGCGCTGCAGCGGCATCTGGCCGCCTTCGAAACCGATCTTGTGCTCGTAGCCGGCGCGGGCCTGGGCACCCTTGGTACCGCGGGTGGCGGTGCCGCCTTTGCCGGAGCCTTCTCCGCGACCGATCCTCTTGGTGGAATGGGTGGAACCCGCTGCGGGTTTCATGTTATTGAGTTTCATCTCTTAGCCCTCCTTAATCAATTACTTCAACTTTGCAGAGATGAGCGATCTTGGCGACCTGACCCTCGGTAACGGGGTTCTTCTCCACCTCCACGGTCTTGTGCATGCGGCGCACGCCGAGGCAACGAAGGTTGTCCTTCTGCCGGCGGGTCTCGCCGTTGCTGCTGATAATCTGGGTGATTCTGTACTTTGCCATAGTCGTGTCCTCCTAGCCGTTGAAAACCTTATTCATGGGAACGCCGCGAAGACCGGCCACGGTGTAGGCATCACGCATCTGGGTGAGCGCGAGGACCGTCGCCTTGACGAGGTTGTGGGGGTTGGAAGAACCCTTGGACTTCGCCAGCACGTTCTGCACGCCGACCGACTCGAACACGGCACGCATGGCGCCGCCGGCCTTGACACCGGTACCGGGCGCTGCGGGCTTCATGAACACGCGGGAGCCACCGAATTTCGCCTCCTGCTCGTGCGGGATGGTCGTGTTGATGACCGGAATCTTCACGAGATTCTTCTTCGCATCCTCCACGCCCTTCGCAATCGCGGCAGTGACTTCATTTGCCTTGCCAAGACCATAGCCCACGACACCGTTCTCGTCGCCGACGACCACAATGGCGGCAAAGCGGAAGTGACGTCCACCCTTGGTCACCTTGGTGACGCGCTGGATGGCGACCAGTCTGTCCTTCAGCTCGAGGTCAGACGTCTTTACTCTCTTAACATTAGTATTTGCCATAGTCTTAACTCTTAGAATACGAGGCCGCCTTCACGGGCAGCATCTGCCAAACTTTTAACTCTACCGTGGAAAAGGTAACCGCCGCGGTCGAAGCAGATCGCGTTGATACCCTTAGCCAGACAGCGCTCCGCGATGGCCTTGCCGACCAGCGCAGCGGCTTCGATACCGGACTTGCCTTTGCACTGCGCGGCAAGCTCCTTGTCGTTGGAAGCGGCAGCGCAAAGGGTCTTGCCCTGCTCATCGTCGACCACCTGCACGTAGATCTGCTTGTTGCTGCGGAAAACGACCATGCGGGGCTTTTCGGCAGTACCGTTGACCTTCTTGCGAATGCGGTAGTGGATCCTTCTTCTTCTATCAATTCTACTAAGTGCCATAATTCTATCCTCCTATTATTTAGCTGCGGCGGTCTTACCGGCCTTGCGGCGAAGCGTCTCGCCGACGAACTTGATACCCTTGCCCTTGTACGGCTCAGGCTTGCGGAAAGAACGGATCTTGGCTGCCACCTGGCCGAGAAGCTGCTTGTCGCAGCTCTTCAGCACGAGTTTCGGGTTCTCGCCCTTGCGGACGTCGGGAACCTCGGCGGTGACTTCCTTCGGAAGCAGCATCTGGATTTCGTGGGAGTAACCGAGGGAGAAGGTCAGGAGCTGTCCGCTGACAGCCACGCGGTAACCGACGCCCACCAGTTCCTGGGTGGTGGTGAACTGCTCGGACACACCGACGACCATGTTGTGCACCAGGGCGCGGTAGAGACCGTGCATGGAGCGGTGACGCGGCTGGTCGGTCGGGCGCTCGAACTTGATCTGATTGTCCTCAACCGTGAGCTTGATGTCCGGATCAATCTTCTGGCACATCTCACCGTGAGGTCCTTTAACCTTCAGCACGTTGCCGTCGAGAAGCTCAACGCTCACGCCGGACGGAAGGCTTACAGGCAATTTACCAATTCGTGACATTATCGTTATTCATTAAAGATTAATAAACGTAGCAAATAACCTCACCGCCGACGCCGAGCTCCTTGGCTTCCTTGTCGGTGATGATGCCCTTCGGGGTGGAGAGGATGGCGATGCCGAGGCCATTGAGCACGCGCGGCATGTCATCGACACCGGTGTACCGGCGGAGACCCGGGGTGGACACGCGCTCAATCTTCTTGATGGCGGCCATCTTGGTCTGCGGATGGTACTTCAGGGCGATTTTGATGGTATTGTAAGGGGTGCCCTCAACCACCTTGTAGCTGAGGATGTAACCCTTCTCGCACAGGATCTGGGTGATGGCGACCTTCATCTTGGAAGACGGGATCTCCACGACCTTCTTGCCGGCCATGTAGGCGTTGCGGACCCTGGTGAGATAATCTGCGATCGGATCAGTCATATCGTTATTTCTTTTTTATATTACCAACTTGCCTTCTTGACACCCGGGATCAGGCCGTTGCTGGCCATCTCGCGGAACTGGATACGGCTGAGGCCGAACGCCCGCATGTACCCCTTCGGACGACCGGTCAGGGAGCAGCGGTTGTGAAGGCGGACGGAAGAAGAGTTCTTGGGGAGCTTGTCCAGGGCGGCCCAGTCACCGGCCTCCTTGAGCGCCTTCCTCTTCTCAGCATACTTAGCAACCATTTTCGCGCGTTTGACTTCGCGGGCTTTCATTGATTCTTTTGCCATAGTATCTTATTTGTTATGTTTCTTGAAAGGAAGACCAAACGCGGCGAGCAGTGCGTGGCACTCCTCATCGGTACGGGCGGTGGTCACGAAGGTGATCTCCAGGCCGTGGATGCGCGGGTTCTTGTCGATATCGATCTCCGGGAAGATGATCTGCTCCTTGAGTCCGAGGGTGTAGTTGCCGCGGCCGTCCATGTTCTCGGCGACACCGTTGAAGTCACGGATACGCGGGAGGGCGACGCGGATGAGCTTCTCGAGGAACTCGTACATCTTGACATTGCGGAGGGTCACCTTGGTGCCGATCGGCATGCCGCGACGGAGCTTGAAGTTGGAGACGTCCTTCTTGGAAGAAGTGATGACGGCCTTCTGGCCGGTGATGATGGAGAGCTCCTCGGCGGCTTCCTCGACAATCTTCTTGTCCTGAGTGCCCTGCCCGACACCTTCGTTGATGGTGATCTTGAGCAGACGGGGAACCTGCATCGGGGTGGTGTAGGAGAACTGCTTCGTCAGCTTCTCGACGATTTCCTCCTTGTAGACCTTCTTCAGGGAAGGCACATATCCTGCGGGCGTTGCGGCAACCGCGGCGGTTTCTTTTTTCTTAGCCATAATTACTTGATCTCCTCCCCAGATTTTTTAGCGTAACGGACCTTCTTGTCGCCGTCCATCTTGTAACCGACGCGGGTCGGCTTGTTGGACTTGGGGTCGATAAGGTTGAGATTGGAAATGTGGATGGGGGCCTCCTGCTTGATGATGCCGCCCTGCGGCTGCTTGGAGTTCGGCTTGGTGTGCTTGCTCACCATATTGATGCCCTCGACCACGGCGCGGTCGGCCTTCGGATCGACGGACAGCACCTTGCCGGTCTTGCCCTTGTCGTTACCGGCATTCACATACACGGTGTCGCCTTTCTTAATATGTAACTTTTTCATAATGCTTATTAATTAAAGGACCTCCGGTGCCAGTGAAACGATCTTCATGTAGTTCTCGCGGAGCTCGCGGGCCACGGGACCGAAAATACGGGTGCCGCGGAGTTCGCCGGCGTTGTTCAGAAGGACGCAGGCGTTGTCGTCGAAGCGGATGTAGGAACCGTCGGCGCGACGGATCTCCTTCTTCGTGCGGACCACGACAGCCCTCGAGACGGTGCCTTTCTTGGCGTCAGAGCCAGGGATGGCGCTCTTGACGGCGACGACGATCGTGTCGCCGACAGTCGCATAACGATGGTGGGTACCGCCAAGCACGCGGATGCAGAGGACTTCCTTCGCACCGCTGTTGTCGGCCACCGATAAACGTGTTTCCTGCTGTATCATAGTATACTATTTTGCTTTTTCGATGATTTCAACTAATCTCCAGTTCTTGGTCTTGCTCAGGGGACGGGTCTCCATGATGCGGACGGTATCGCCCTCACCGCACTCGTTCTTGTCGTCCTGGGCGACGAACTTGGTGGTCTTCTTGACGAACTTGCCGTACAGGGGGTGCTTCTCCTTTCTCTCGACGGCAACGATGATGGTCTTGTCCATCTTGTTGCTGACCACTACGCCGATTCTTTCCTTACGAAGATTTCTTTCCATAAGACTGCTCTTTTTTAGTTCTGTTTTTGTTTCTCAGCAAGGATCGTGATCATGAGAGCGATGTCCCTTCTGGTCTTACTGATCTTGGAGGTGTCCTCCAGCGGAGAAATCGCGTGATTGATCTTCATGGTGTCGAGGTTGTTCTTCTCGATCTGGATGCGGTCGCGCAGGTCTGCTACAGACATTTCGCGGGCTTCAGCTGCTTTCATTACTCTTTCTCCTGATTATTATTCGACATAATCCCGGCGGACGACGAACTTGGTCGCGATCGGGAGCTTGTTGGCGCCGAGGCGCATGGCCTCCTTGGCGGTCTCGAGGGACACGCCTTCGGCCTCGAAAATGATACGGCCCGGGGTGATCGGGGCGACGAACGCATACGGATCGCCCTTACCTTTACCCATACGGGTATCGAGCGGCTTCTTGGTGATCGGCTTCACAGGGAAGACACGGATCCAGATCTGGCCCTCACGGTTCATCCGGCGGGAGATCGCCTGACGGGCGGCTTCGATCTGCTGGGCGGTCAGCCAGCAATTCTCAAGGGTCTTGATGCCGAAGGAACCGAAAGCGAGCTGGTTGCCACGCTGGGCGTTGCCCTTCATGCGGTTCTTCTGTTCCCTTCTAAATTTGGTTCTCTTAGGTTGTAACATCTCAGTATTACTTTAAAATAAATTATCTCTTAAATCTCTCAAAATCAGCCCCTTACGCGGTTAGAAGCCGGTTTTTGGGACTGCAAAGATAGTAAAAATTATTGAAACCGCCGCATATTTTGCAAAATATTTCAAACTTTTTCGACGCGGAAAATGATATGTCAACTCCGCATTTCTCAGCCACTTACAAACTCCGTTGAAAACTTTTTTCCTGCATTTTCGACCGGCGCGCCCCAACGTCATTCACCGGCCCCTTCCTGCGTCGTCCACCGACCCCACCCGCCGTCATTCGGCTACCCCCTCTGACTTGTCATCCTGAGCCTGACGCCATGTCATCCTGAGCCTGTCGAAGGATCTCCTCCGCTGGCCCCGACCGGCGAATCTCTCAATCCGTTGCGATTTCAGCCCCGTTTCAGACACAGAATGCCAAAAACATGATTCTGTTTCCAAAACAAGCCATATCTGAGAACAGAATCCGGAAACACTTTCTATCGGGGTGCAAAAAGGTCCCTGGCACGCCCGGGCAACAGTCAAGCGCGGAGCGAGCCGCCCAACGAGCTCGGCGAAGCGCTTGAAGTGTAGCCACCGCGCTCCACCATGCGCGGCGGCGGTGCCATGTTTTGCGTAACTATTTATTAATCATTATCTTACAGAATTAACCTGCCTCAAAACCAGCGGGTTAATTACACAACTACTTGATAAACAGCATTCTATGCAAAACACCACTTTCCTACGCATTCCCAAACATCCACATGTATTCCCAAGGGCGAGTCACATGGGGCGATTCGAAGGTTGTTGGTTCTGGGGAGAGCGGGCAGGGGGCAGTCGCCGCCGCGCGTAGCGGGGCGCAGCGGCTCCTCCGGGATCGGAAATGGGGCTGGTGGGTAGTGGGACATCCTGGCAGAAGGCACCCGCACCGCGCGGTTGCGGTGCGCGGCGCGTACGGGCAGGGCTGCGCCCGAGCTCGTCGGGGCGGCTCGGCGCAGCCTGCCCGTTGCCGGCGACAGACGGCTGGCGCTCGGCACCGAAAATGGCGGATAATGGCTCCGACCCCACTTGAAAAACCTGTGTCGGCGCCGAAATCTGTTAAAATTGGTTCCGACCTGGGGTCAAGTGCTCTTCAGAATCAGATTCCCGTTTTTTCGGCAACTCAAGCGTGTCGGGCAGCAAGCAGCCGGAGCGGAGAGCCCCCGAAGCTCTCCGGCGACGGCTGTCTTGCAGCCGCCGAGCCCCGCCATGCGAGGCGGCGGTGCCTGGTCAATGCCGTAAAGCCAGGTATTTGCACCTCCAACGGCTCCCGGTCGAACTGCCGCGCCCCGCTACGCGCGGCAGCTCGACCGACAAGGCGCTACCGTGGTTTTGAACGCTCCCTTTGGCCATAAACGATCAATCCCCGGCTTGTAGCGTTACTCACAACCCTCTATCAATCATTCCCTTACAAAATTAACCCACCCCAAAACCAGCGGGTTAATTACATAACTATTTAATAGCCAGCGTTTTATATAAAACGCGCTCCGGTGATCCTTACTTTCCCGAACAGCCGTTTTTCACAACTGATTATCACCCAGCTAATTACAAAATAAACCCGATCAAAAATAAGCAGGTTAATTCTGTAACGTGCTCTTTGCTAAACACTTACAGAAAACGCTCCCTCGAACAAACGCAAGATAAATTGCAGACCCTACTCCAGACACACTGGATGGAACACGACCAAAAGCAAAAACGGCCCCGGGAGAAAACCCGGAGCCGTTTTGCAAAGGATTGAGAGTCAACTGACGCCTTAGTCCTCCTTCATCATGCTCTCGTACTCGTCGTGGAAGGCGGAGATGGCGCGGATCATGAAGATGATCGAGGAGTCGATGAACTCGTTCATGTTGCCGGCGCTGCCGATGTAGGTGTCGGTGCAGAGCATGACGTCACCGTCATCGGAGATATAAGCCTGGACGATCTTCTTGTTCTGGGTGATCTGGTTGCAGGCAGCCATGGCGGCCATGCTCGAGAGGAAGTCGTCCTCGTCAAGCTCCATGATGTACGGCAGGACGATCTGCAGATACGTGTCGTCCGACTTGTCGTTGTCCACGTAGAAGGAGTAGCCTTCGGCCTTGAACACGACGTCGTCGTCCTCATCGATGGAAGGCTTGTAGCCCTCGCTCGCGAGGTAGTCGTAGGCCATGCGGGCGGCCTTACTCAGCACGGAAAGGTTCTGCGCGTTGACGCAGACGGCTGCCAGCAGCAGCGCAAGGGTGATGATAATCTTTTTCATGCTATGAATTGTTTATTGTTTTAGTCCAGTTCACGCAACAGTCGGACGGAATAACCTTCTCTCTTGTTATTTGCAGAGACAATACCCCAGCCAAAGTCGGAAATCCCAAAGAAAACGGAACGAGCCTGAGTATCATTCGGCGATGTCGAAGACCAGTACGCACCGGCATTCGAATTGAAGGTTGTCGCCCCGGTGCGTATATAACCACTGGGCAAAAAGACGCAACCGACCGACTCCAGGATAAGCCAATCAGCCGCCGAGATAACATTCTTGGAGAACGCGTTGGCGGTCGTGCCATTAACATCAACCGGGAAATCCGCCATATCGGACGAGAGACCAACAGGTTTTACATAACCATCCGGGAAGAGGACAACACCGTTTATACTGACCTCACCATCCTTATACTGGGCCTGGACGAACCTGTTCTCCTGGACGCGACTAGTGAATACAGCGGCCCAATCTGCGGCGGTAGGCGTACGCCAAGTGTCTTTCGCATACCCATCAATGACATTCGCACCCCAGTCGTTGAAGTCTGCGTAATCCTCTATCGTCTCGCTGACTTTGTTCGGAGCATCTCCGGTACCCCAACCGAAGAGGTCACGGTTATTATCAGCCTGCGTATTCCTGAGGACGACAACCTGCCCGGCGGCAAAATGCCAGGCACCGCTGATATACTGGAGATTACCCGGAGCGAAGGTGCCCATCTTGGCACCACCCAGCGTAAAGACCGGCAGGGACACGGTAAGCTTCTTGGAAGCCTTGCGGGTGCCTACCCAGTCGCTCGTCCCGTTGGGCCACACAGTCTGGGAAAGGATAGCCTTGCCACTGTCGTCCCTTGCCGTGACGGTGATCTTCCCGTAATTACCGACGGGGACCGGAATGTTGATCACCAACTTATCATACCAGGTGTAAAGATCCAGGTTCGTGACAGTAATGACCTCGTTCACCGGCATGCTGCCCTTGGTCTGAAGGACGAAAGCAGCCTCGTCCGGATCGCCGGCCGCCTTGGTGATGCCGCTGGTGCCCGGGGAGACGCTGGTCAGCGTAAACTCGCCCCAGACATTCTGGTCATTGAACTTGAAATCAATGGTGTATGTCTGCTTTGGGATATTGCGGACCGTGAAGCGGATCAGCGGGCAGAGGGCCTTGAAGGAAAGATCCTTGTCCGGAGCATTGGCCGCGATCATCGGGGTGGGGGCAAAATCGTCAATCACTTCGTTCAAACGATAGCTGTTGCGAAGCCGCACCACCAGGTTATCAGCGGTGTGGTTAGTTGCACAGTTTGTCTTGATGCCATCATCCTTTCCGTGCACCAGAGATGCCGGATAGAAGGCGAAATCCTCACGGTTGGCCTCTGTCACGGCATTGGCTCCGCTGAAGGTGAAGGTCGCATCGTTGGTGCCTCCACTCGACAGCCGGTCAGAGATTTTGTATCCGTCCGAGGTGTACACGGCAATCGTATCCCCTATGCTCCAGGTGAATGCCGCGGTGATATTGTCGATACTCGCCTTGGAGGCCTCGTCGCCGCCGGTGGCCCGGATATAAGTCACGGCCGGGGTGCCGGGCTCTTCCTCCGCACCGTTCTGAAGTTCATTCTTGTTGCAGGCCGCGAGGCTTACCAGCGCGGCTGCCAGGATCCAAAAATATCTTTTCATGGTTTGATTCAGATTAAATTATTCCCACGGAGCCCGGTCCTCGCCGCTTGCGCAGACGATACCCTCAGATTTGACTTCATACAGCTCGCACTCCGGCGAGATGTACGTTTCTTTTTGCATTTCGTTACCTTTCATCTTTCTTGAGAAGCTGGTTTAGCAGAATAAACACTACTACTATATTTCTTTCAAAGATAGCATTTCCGACGGTAATCTGCAACTCCACCGCCGCCGGGAGGCGGCTGATGACGGGAAAAAGCAAGAAAATGACGGGATTGTACGAAAATTGCTACCTTTGCGGCATCATGCACGCGAAGGGACTCATGGCAATCCTCCTGCTGGCGGCGGCCTGGACGGCCGCGGTCCCGGGAGCGCGTGCGCAGAGCGAGACGGCGCGGGAGGCGCTGCGCGAGGCCCAGGCGGAGAGCCGCCGGGTCGTGCGCGGCACCCCGATGTACTTCGAGCTGGACGAGCACGGCGACACCGTGTTCATGGAGACGCTCGACCCGGTGTGGATCTTCCCGAAGGGGCGCCGGATGAAGGACGGCGACTGGCGGCAGTACTACAAGCTCGTGTACAACTTCAACAAGGTCTATCCCTACGCCCTCGTGGGCCGCAAGATGATGGCGCAGGTGGACAGCACCATCGCCGCCGACGTGAGCAGGCGCGCCGAGCGCACCCGCTACATCAACGACGTGGAGAAGGAGCTCTTCCGCCTGTTCGAGCAGGACATCCGCCACATGACCATCAACCAGGGCCTCGTGCTGATGCGCCTGGTGGACCGCGAATGCGGGATGAGCGCCTTCAGCATCATCAAGGAATACGAAAGCGGCCTGGCCGCCAACTTCTGGCAGCTCGTCGCGCGCATCTTCTCCCAGAACCTCAAGACGCGCTACGACCCCTCCAAAGGCGAGGACGCCAAGATCGAGGAGCTCTGCAAAATCTGGGATTCAGGGCAATGGGACCCCTTCTACTACTCCATCTTCTACGAGATGCCGGCGCGCGTGGTCATCAAGCAGGAGTCTCTTGAGAGCGAAGTTCGAAAGAAGAGCCGTTGAACACGGCCCAGTGCACCCCACCCGAGATCCAATCCTTCAGGATATAGAATTTCGCCCCCGTCGGGAGCGTGAGGTCCACGGCTTCGTGGTAGTGCCCGAAGACGAAACAGTCCACGTGGCGCTTCGTCGATTCTTCCACCGCGAACTTCCACAACGGCTCCACCTCGCCCCGGAAATGGTGCGAATGATGCTTCTTGCGGCTGTGCAGCGACCATTTGCGCGCCAGGCGGTAGGCAAGCCACGGATGCAGCGACGAGAAGAGCCACTGCAGCACGCGGTTGTTGTAGGCCCACATCATCAGGCGGTAATCCCAGGGCGCCCCGCCCAGCATGTCGCCGTGGCCCAGGCAGAACTCCTTGCCCGCCAGGGTCACGTGGTGGGGCTCGTAGAAGCGGTGCATCCCCAGGGATTCGAAATACGAATACGTCCAGACGTCGTGGTTGCCGGTGCAGAACCACACCTCCACCCCGGCGTCCATCAGCTGCTGCAGCGCCGCCAGGACGCGGCCGCCGCTACGCGAAATCACGTCGCGGTACTCATACCAGAAATCCCAGATGTCCCCCAGCATGTACAGCGCCTTGACGCGGTCTGTCGGGATGCTCTTGAGGAAGGTAGCAAAGCGCACCTCCCGCTCCAGCTCGTCCGTCGCGGGCTGCGCCAGGTGCACGTCGGCGACGAACCAGTATTCGCTGCGCTCCTCCATCATGCCAGGAAGATCAACACGGCCAGGCCCACGAGGGCGCAGTAGAGGCCGAACCACTTGAGCTGCGCCTTGCGCACCAGCGCGATCATCACCTTGCAGGCGAACAGCCCGGAGAAGAACGCGGCCAGGAAGCCGATCAGCAGGGGCAGCACGCCGGTGGACGAAGCGGCCATGTCGCCGCCCACCAGGTCGAGGAAGGTCTCGCCGAGGATGGGCACCAGCACCATCAGGAAGGAGAACTGGGCCATGTGCTCCCGCTTCACCCCGCACAGCAGGCCGGTGGAGATCGTCGTGCCGGAGCGGGACAGGCCGGGCAGCACCGCGCAGGCCTGGCCGATGCCGACCACGAACGCCTGCCAGAAACCTACCCCGTTGCGGTGTTCCTTCATGGAAGCCTGCACGCGGCCGGCCAGCCAGTCGGAGAGCGTCAGCAGGACGGCCGTGACCAGCAGGCAGACGCCCACCACCAGCAGCGAGTTGAAGGCAGCCTCCACCTTATCCTTGAAGAACATCCCCACCACGAAGACCGGGATCATCGAGACGACAAGCTTCGCGACGTAGTCCGTCTCGTCGTTGTACTTGAACTTGAACAGCCCGCAGAGCAGCTTCCAGATCTGCTTGCGGAACACCACGATGGTCGCGAGGACCGTCGCGGCGTGGACCGTGACTTCAAAAACGAGGTCGCCCGCGGGCTCCACGCCCAGCAGGGCCTTGCCGATGGCCAGGTGGCCGCTGCTGCTTACGGGCAAGAATTCGGTCAGTCCCTGGACCAGGCCCAGGATCAATGCTTCAAACCACTCCATGTCACTCTGCTTTCTTTCCGCCCTTGAAACAACCCGTGATCGCGACGATCACGACGACGATCCCGGCCACGATCACCACGGGCGCGGCGACCAGCCGGCGGAAATCGAACATCGCATAGTTGAACACCTGCGGGTCCTTGCTCCCGCCGCCCATCATCAGGATGTAGCCGGCGATCATCACGAGCACCCCCGCGATCATGAGTTTCAACCCCTTCGGGGAAATGGGCATCTTATCCATACACTCAGAATCAATAATATAAATCATCTTTGGACGCGGCGACCAGCTTGTTCACCACGAACCAGGTGGAAATCACGCACAGCAGGATGCCGCAGCCCACGACGATCCCGCACACGATCAGCAGCTGCCGCAGGTCGACCAGCGAGGCCAGCTCGGGGAACGAGCGGCGCAGGCCCTCCATCAGGGCCCACAGCATCCCCACCGCCAGCAGCGACGAGACCAGGCCCTGCAGCACCGCCGCCCGCACGAACGGGCGCCGGATGAAGCCGCGCGTGGCGCCGACCAGCTTCATCGTGTGGATCGTGAAGCGGCGCGCGAACACGCTCACGCGGACGGTATTGTTGATCAGCACGAAGGAGATGAACAGCAGCAGGAGGATGAACACGCCCAGGATCAGGGTGATCCGGGCCAGGTTGGTCGTCAGGGCCTGGACCAGCGTCTGCTGCGAGTTCACGTCCTCCACCAGCGGGGAGGCCTCCAGGGCCCTGGTCACGAGCGCCAGGCTGTCGGGCTGGACGTATTCGGCATGCAGCGACAGCTCCAGCGAGACGGGCACCGGGGAGGTCTCGAACACGTCGAGGAAGTCCTCTCCCAGCATCGACTTCAGCTCCTCCGCCCCTTCCTCCTTGGAAATCACGCGCACCGCGCGCACGTAAGGGCGTTCCGACAGGGATGCGGCATACTCCGCCGCCTGCGCCTCCGTGGCGTCGTCCGTCAGCAGCACCGAGACCTGCATGTTCTCCTTGAGGTAGCGCGTCACGCTGCCGGCGTTGATCACGAGCAGGGCGGCGATGCCGGTGAGCAGCAGCACCAGACTGATGCTGATCACGCTGGAAAGGTATGCATTGACGATGCGGCGGCGCATCAATCGTTTCTCCTGTCGGGGCATATTCCACCAAATTAGACCTCAAAGATAGTGAAAAGACAAGGAATTGGAAAAAATTTCTTATCTTTGTAGTTATGAGTGATATCAAGCAGAAAATTCTTTTCGTCAACTCCGAGATTTTCCCCTATCTCCCGGAGTCGGATATCGCCCATATCGGACGCTACCTTCCGCAGGGCACCCAGGAGCGCAAGCGCGAGATCCGTTCGTTCATGCCCCGCTACGGCTGCATCAACGAGCGCAAGAACCAGCTTCACGAAGTGATCCGCCTGTCCGGGATGAACATCATCATCAGCGACGTGGACCGGCCCCTGATCATCAAGGTCGCCTCCATCTCCTCCGCGCGCATCCAGGTGTACTTCATCGACAACGAAGACTACTTCCGCCGCAAGTACACCTTCACCGATGCTTCCGGCAAGTTCTTCGAGGACAACGACGAGCGGGCCATCTTCTTCGCCCGCGGCGTGCTCGAGACGGTCAAGAAGCTCCGCTGGGCCCCGGACATCATCCACTGCCAGGGCTGGATCTCGCACATGGTGCCCGCCTACCTGAAGAAAGCCTACAAGGACGATCCCATATTCTCCTCCAGCAAGGTCGTGCTCTCCCTGTACGACGACACGCCGGCGACCCCCTTCCACGCGGACTTCGCGCGCAAGGCGGTTTTCGGCGGCCTGACCGCCGACGACCTGACCGCCCTCGCGGAGCCCACTGGCATAAATCTTGCTAAAATCGCCGTCCAGTACGCAGACGGCGTCATCCTGGGCGCGGAGCGGATCGACAAGGAGCTGAAGGACTACTGCAAGTCGCTCGACCGGCCGGTCCTTCCCTTCGACCGCAAGGCCCTGGAAGACGGGAGCTACATGGATGCGTACTGCCGCTTTTACGATGAACTTTAAGATGAAGAAGAGAATCCTTGCATGGGGCGCAGCCCTTCTCTGCTGCATTTCCTGCATTGACGCCAATACCACCCTCGGGGGCAATTTCGTGCCCGCAGCCGAGACCTACACCTTCTACACGGCGGAGTTCCCCATCGAGGGCATCTCCATGCAGATGGCCGACAACCTGTCCGGCTACTCCGAATCCCGCATCACCGTCGGCGCGATCCGCGACCCGGAATACGGCCTGACGACCCGCGCCAGCGCCTTCACGCTGGTGCCGATGTACCTGGACGAATTCGAGATGGGCAAGAACCCCGTCTTCCAGAGCTTCCACTTCGCCGTCGCGCGCGACACCACCTCCGTCGCGAGGGAGGACCAGCAGAACATCCTGCAGAAGGTCCGCGTGTACGAGCTGGCGTCGGCCCTGGATCCGGAGAAGGACTACGACAGCAACAAGACGGTCGCGCACCTGGACAAGGCGATCTCCCGCGGCACCCCCGTCTACGGCGGCACGGACTCCCTGTCCTTCAACTTCACCGAGGAGTTCGGCAAGAAATACCTGAAGATCACGCCCGAGGACATCAAGGACATGAAGACCTACCTGTCCAAGTTCCCGGGCATCTACATCGAAGTCGACGAGCCGGACGGCGAAGGCGGGCGCATCAACATGCTCGACCTCCAGCTGGGCTACGACAAGCAGAACAAGGTCATCACGGGCAACGTCGCCACCCTGTTCTACTCCGCGGAGTTCAACGGCGTGCGCAAGGACACGACCCTCAACTTCTACTTCGGCGCCCCGGCCTTCTTCAACCTCGACTCCCTGTTCAAGGCCTACGGTGTCAACGGCAACACGGGCACCTTCCCGCAGTATGCCCTCAACCTGACGGGGCAGGAGACCCGCGATCGCGCGGGCGAAGCCGGGGACAAGGTCTGGATCGAGGGCGGCGGCGGGCTCAAGCCCGTCATCTCCGCCCGCGCCCTCAAGCGCCAGGTGGAGGATGCCATCGCGGCCGTCGGGGGCAATCCCCGCGACGCCGTCATCAACAAGGCTTCGCTCGTCTTCCCCTTCGAGTTCCCGGAGAACTACAAGGACATGATCTACTGGCCCTACCGCCTCTCCCCGACCTGCCGCGTCGTCTCCGATTCCGGGACGTCCTTCATGGGGCTGTCCGACTCCGGCTCCAGTTCGGAGAACCAGGGTGACATTGACCGTTCGCTGCTCGTCTACGCCCCGGACATCACCTTCCACATGCAGGAGATCCTCAAGGTCGACGAGAGCCAGCCGGACAAGTCCAACACCAAGTACCTGATGAAGGGCAACTACGACATCTGGCTGCTGATCATGGCCAAGGAGAAGGTCACCAACGTCAGCGCCACCAGCGAGGAGACCCAGCAGATGCTGGACTACTATGCCTACAACAGCTACTACAACGACGGCATGTACGGCGGCTACGGCGGCTATGGCTACGGGGGCTATGGCGGATACGGCGGATACGGTTACGGCTACAACAACTACTACACCTACGCCATGTGGGCCCAGCAGGCCCGCCAGGTCCAGACGACGACCACCCAGAGCGTCAAGATGGACCGCGACCGCTTCTACTGCGCCGCACTCAACGGCCCCACGGGGGCGGAGAAGGTTCCGATGATGAAACTGACCTTCGCCGTCCCGAACGAAGAATAGACAAATAAAGACCGGCCCCGAGGGGTCGGTCTTTGTTTTCAGACAATTTCTTTCCGGAAATTAGGCGAGCTTCTCGGCCACTTTGTCGCAAGCGTCCTTGACGGTCGCAATCGTGCTGGTCTCCTCATCGGGAATCTTGATGCCGAACACCTTCTCGAACTCCATGAGAAGCTCCACGGTGTCAAGGGAATCAGCACCCAGGTCATTGGTGAAATTGGCGGTCTCGGTCACCTCGGAAGGCTCCACGCCGAGCTTGTCGACGATGATCGCTTTCACTTTTTCTACGATTTCAGCGTATTCCATAACGAATTTTGATATTAAGGTTTTATTAGTACATTCCTTTCATTAGGTCCTGCAAAGTAACTAATAAAAATTCACATTTGCAAATCCCGCCGGCTGAGGGCGAGCCAGATGCGGAGGCCGTTGAGCGAGTTGAGGAGGTAGAAACTGTACTTGACCACGTAGATCAGGGCATAGGAAGAGTCCGGGGTCTGCCGCAGGGTCAGCACCCACATCACCACGGAGGCGATGTTCACCCCGATCCAGAAGAACCACTGCTCCATGTACGCCGTCGAGAGGAGCAGCTGACCCAGGATGTTGCACATCATCGACAGCGCATCCATCAGCACCAGCCAGCGGACCACCCCGGCGGCCTCCGTCTTGTCCAGGGCGCACAGGATGAAATAAGCGGCCAGCAGGCCCGCCAGGAAGATGGAGCCGAACAGCAGCCACTGGCGGCCGCTGAGCCGGCGGGCGCGCACCTGCTCGCCCTCGGCGGCGCCGCGCTTGCGCCACTGGAAGAAGCCGACGAACTGCATCGGCAGGAAATACAGCAGGTGCAGGGCGGCGTTGCCGTATTTCGCGCCCAGCAGGCACATCACCCCGTAGATGGACACGTCGATCAGCCCGAACAGGAAGGTCAGGATGCGGCCGTTGGCGGACAGGACCGTGCTCAGCACGCCCATGAGGGAGCCGACGGCGGCGACGACCAGCATGGCGCGGCCACCGTCGGCGTCGCCCAGCTTGATTGCCGTCACGATCACGGTGACCACCGCCATCCCGATCAGGATGAAGGCGTTGAAGATCTTGTTGAACAGTTCTTGTTTAGCCATGGTTGTTCAGTTGTGCGAGGATGCGGCGGGCGAGCGCGGGCCCGACCAGGGTGGAAAGCTCTTCTTCGGATGCGGCGGCGATGCGCGCCACGCTGCCGAAGTGCATCAGCAGGCGCTGCTCCGTCTGTTCGCCCACCCCCTTGATTTCCCGCAGGGCGGACTGGATTGCGGCCTTGCTGCGCAGCGACCGGTGGAAGGTGATGCCGAAGCGGTGCGCCTCGTCGCGGATGCGCTGCAGGACCTTGAGCGCCTGCGAATTGCGATCGATGAACAGGGGATACGGGTCCCCCACCCGGATGACCTCCTCCAGGCGCTTCGCCAGGCCGACCACGGTCAGGCGGTCCTGGATGCCCAGTTCGCAGAGCGCCTGCCAGGCGAACTCGAGCTGGCCCTTGCCGCCGTCGATGACCACGAGCTGCGGCAGGTCGTCGGGGGCCTCCTCCAGCATGCGGGCGTAGCGGCGGTTCACGACCTCCTTCATGGAGGCGTAGTCGTTGGCGCCGACCACCGTCTTGATCTTGAATTTCCGGTAATCCTTCTTGGAGGGCTCCGCGTTGCGGAACACCACGCACGAGGCCACCGGGTTGGTGCCCTGGATGTTGGAATTGTCGAAGCACTCCATGTGGACGGGCAGCTCCTTCATCCCGAGGGCCTTGCGGAGCTCCTCGAGCACGGCCGCGCGGTATTCGTCCGGGTTGGTGTGCTCCCGCTGCTTGAGGGAATTCGCCCGGAATTCCCGGGCGTTCTTGGCGCCCAGTTCCAGCAGGGCGAGCTTGTCCCCGCGGACGGGGATGCGGAAATTCACCCCCTCCATCTCCACGTCGGGCAGGAAGGGCACGAGGACCTCCCCCTGCAGGGCGCCGAACTTGGAGGCGATCTCGGCGAGGAACTCGCTGAGCACCGCCGCGCGCTCCTCCTCGATGTTCATCTTGAAGCCGAGGTTGAGCGACTGGATGATGGCGCCGCCGCGGATGCGCATGAAATTGCCGAAGGCCTCGGCCCCGTCGATCTCCAGCGCGAAGACGTCCACGTCGCGCTCGCCCGCGGCCGTGATGATGGACTTGGCGTAGTGCTTCTGCAGCGCGTCGATGCGCTGCTTGTAGGCCTGGGCCGTCTCGAAATCCAGCGCGTCGGCGGCGGCCTGCATCCGGGCCTTGTAGTCCCGGATGATGCCGTTCACCCCGCCGCCGAGCAGGCTCACGATCTCGTCGATCCAGGCACCGTATTCCTGCTGCGAGACGGCCCCGATGCAGGGGCCCGCGCAGCGCCCGATGTGGAAGTCCAGGCAGGGCCGGAACTTGCCGCGGAGCACGGCGTCGGCCGTGATCCGGAGGTTGCAGGAGCGCAGCGGATAGCTCTCTCGGAAAAACTCCAGCAGCGCCTTGGCATGCATGACGGAGCTGTACGGCCCGAAATAGCGGGACCCGTTCTTGACGAGCCGGCGGGTGAGGTACACCTTGGGGAACTCGTCCGCGGTCACGCAGATCCAGGGATAGGTCTTGGAATCCTTGAGCAGGATGTTGTAGCGGGGCTTGTACTGCTTGATGAGGTTGTTCTCCAGCAGCAGCGCGTCCGCCTCCGTGTCCACCACGGAATACTGCAGGTCGGCGATCCGGGAGACGAGGATGCGGGTCTTGACATTGAGCCGCTCCGGGTCCACGAAATACTGCGCGACGCGCTTGGCGAGGTCTTTCGCCTTGCCCACATAGATCACATTCCCCGCAGCGTCATAATAGCGGTAGACGCCCGGGGAATGCGGAAGGAGTTGTATTTTCTGTCTAACGTCCAAGGACTGCGGCGACTGCCTTCATCGTCTTTTCGCCGCGCAGGTCGTCCCCGCGCTTGAGGATGGTGCCGTCCTTGTCGAAGAGGATCATGTGCGGGATGCCCTCGATGCCGTACAGGGCGGCGGGCTCCTGGTGGCCGTTGTTGAGCTGGAGCCAGCGCATGTCGTACACCTTGGCGGTGTCGATGGTGTTGTGCCAGTCCATCTTGCGGCTCTCCTCCCAGACCGCGACGCTCAGCACGTCGAAGTCGGCGCCGTGGTACTTCTCCCAGACAGCCTTGATGTTGGGGATCTCAGCCTTGCAGGGCGGGCACCAGGGGGACCAGAAGTCCACCAGCATGACCTTGCCCTTGCCGACGAAGTCGGACAGGCTCTTCTTCTCGTAGATCGGGTTGCCCGCCTTGTCCACGCCGGCCACATGGTCCACCGTGAAGTCCACGAACTTCTTGCCGACGGCCGTGGCCTGCTTGGTCTGCAGGTTCTCGGAGAGGTAGGACACGATCTCGGTCTGCTTCACCGCTTCGCCGAGGCCTTCGATGACCTCCATGAGCTTGCCGTCATCCAGGTAGGAATAGATGCTGCTCAGGACCGTGGGGGCGATCTCGGGATCCGAAGGGTACTTGCCGAGCAGCTTCATGCCGCCGTCGACGAGCTTGTTGATGGTATCCTCGAGGAGCTGGTCGGCCGCGTCTCCTTCGAGGTCGGCGGCTGCCGCGTAATAGGACTTCTCGATCTGGTCCACGCTCTCGCGATACTCGGAGAGCACTTCCTCCGCCGATTTGGTCTTGCATCCGGCCAGCACCACCAGTGCGGCCGCTGCGATCAAAAAGATTCTCTTCATATGCTATGATTTCACACTACTATAAAAAAGCCGGTTCCGAAATCCGGAACCGGCCGTAAATATAGCAATTTTCTTGATATTATTTATCAATCAATTACTTGTTGTCGCGACGCGGACGGCGGTCGCGGTCACCCTCCCGGCGGGGACGGCGGTCGCCACCGTGGCCACCCCGGTTCTGGCCGGTAGCCTGGGCGTTCGCGGCGGCCAGGGCGGCAGGAGTGAGGTCCTGCTTGCCATAGCGCTCACCGTTGCAGATCCAGACCTTGACACCGAGCGTGCCGACCTTGGTGTGGGCCACCGCAAGGGCGTAGTCGATGTCGGCGCGGAACGTATGGAGCGGCGTACGGCCTTCCTTGAACATCTCGCTGCGGGCCATTTCGGCGCCGCCGACGCGACCGGCGATCTGGACCTTGATGCCCTCGGCGCCGACGCGCATCGTGTTGGCGATGGCCATCTTGATGGCGCGACGGTAGGACACGCGGCCTTCGATCTGACGGGCGATGCTGTCCGCCACGATGTTGGCATCCACCTCGGGACGCTTCACCTCGTAGATATTGATCTGGACATCCTTCTTGGTGACCTTCTTGAGCTCTTCCTTGAGTTTGTCGACCTCGGTGCCGCCCTTGCCGATGATGAAGCCGGGACGGGCCGCGTAGATCGTGACCGTGATGAGCTTGAGGGTACGCTCGATGACGATGCGGCTGAGGCTGGCCTTGGCCAGGCGGTTGCCGAGATACTTGCGGATCTCGTAGTCCTCAGCGATCTTCTCTGCATAGTTACCACCACACCAGTTAGAGTCCCAACCCCGGGTGATACCGATTCTGTTGCTGATAGGATTAGTTTTCTGTCCCATATTACTTATTCTCCACTGGTTGTTTGACATCGAGGATGACGGTGACGTGGTTGGAACGCTTGCGGATGCGACCGGCACGGCCCTGCGGGCACGGACGGATGCGCTTCAGCGTGCGGCCTTCGTCGACCATGATGGTCTTGACGTACACGTTGCCGTTGTCCAGTTCTTTGCTCTGCTCCGGGTTCTTGGCTTCCCAGTTCGCGATGGCGCTGCGCAGGAGCTTCTCCAGACGGACGGATGCCTCTCTCTTGGAGAACTTCAGCAGATCGAGTGCGCGGTTGACCTCGACGCCGCGGACGGTGTCGGCCACCAGGCGCATCTTGCGGGGAGAGGTGGGAACATCATTCAGCTTGGCAATAGCTGTAACCTTCTTCGCCTCCTTGAGGCGCTCGGCCATAAGTCTTTTACGCTTTCCCATAGTGATTACTTCTTATTGTTACCTGAATGACCCCTGAAGTTGCGGGTGGGGGCGAACTCGCCCAGCTTGTGGCCGACCATCTGCTCGGTGACGTAAACAGGAATGAACTTGTTTCCGTTGTGAACAGCGATCGTATGGCCGATAAAGTCAGGAGAGATCATGCTGGCACGGGACCAGGTCTTGACCACTTCCTTCTTCTTGCTACCATCATTCATAGCAAGAACTCTCTTCTCCAGGGCTTCCTGGATATAGGGACCTTTTCTTAAAGAACGACTCATAATCTCTTAAGTTAATTCCTGTTTATTTCTTTCTTCTCTCAATGATGAACTTGTTGGAAGCCGCCTTCGGATTGCGCGTCTTGTAGCCCTTTGCAGGGAGACCCTTGCGGGAACGCGGGTGTCCGCCGGAAGCACGGCCCTCGCCACCACCCATCGGGTGATCGTGCGGGTTCATCACGACACCACGGTTGTGCGGGCGCTTGCCCAGCCAGCGACGACGGCCGGCCTTGCCGTGGCTCTCCAGGTTGTGGTCACCGTTGGACACTTCACCGACGGTGGCGCGGCAGGTCACGAGCACCATGCGGGTCTCACCCGAAGGGAGACGGAGCACGGCGTGGGTGCCTTCGCGGGCGGCGAGCTGCGCGAACGTGCCGGCGGAACGGGCCATGGCGGCTCCCTGACCGGGGCGGAGCTCGATGTTGTGCACCAGGGTACCAACAGGAATTTCACTCAGCGGCAGGCAGTTGCCGACCTCCGGAGCGACGCCGCTGCCGGAAGCGATCACCTGACCGACCTTGAGTCCTTTCGGAGCGATGATATATCTCTTCTCTCCGTCTTCGTACTGCACGAGAGCGATGCGGGCGCTGCGGTTCGGATCATACTCGATGGTCTGAACGGTCGCGGTGCACTCGTCCTTGGCGCGGCGGAAGTCGATGATACGGTACATCCGCTTGTGGCCGCCGCCGAGGTAACGCACGGTCATCTGGCCGGTGTTGTTGCGTCCGCCGGAGCTCTTGAGGGGCTCACACAATGATTTCTGGGGTTTCTTCGCAGTGATCTCGTCGAAAGCGCTGATCACTTTGTTGCGCTGACCGGGAGTAACCGGTTTGAATTTTCTGACTGCCATTGTATGTCCCTCCCTTAAATATTAGCGTAGAAATCAATCTTGTCATCACCGGCGAGGGTGATGTACGCCTTCTTGAAGTGATTCATCCGGCCGCGGAGCATGCCCGCCTTGGTGTAGCGGCTCTTGCGCTTGCCGTGATAATTCACCGTATTGACATCGGCCACGGAGACATTGTACATCTTCTCCACGGCGTCCTTGATCTGAAGTTTGTTGGCCTTACGATCCACGATAAAGCCGTAACGGTTCAACTTTTCGCCCTGATCCGTCAACTTCTCTGTTACGATTGGCTTAATGATAATTCCCATCTTCGTGTACTTTTAGCGCATGTTCCGCTCGGCAAGGATGTCCTGCACACCGTCCACGAGCACCAGGGTATTGGCGTTCATGATGGCGTAGGTGTTGATCTCGTCAACGGAGATGACATTGACCTGCGGCAGATTGCGGGATGAAAGGTAGATGTTGGTTGAATTCTCCGGAAGCACGTAGAGGACCTTGCGGTCGCCGGCCTTGATGGCGGCGTTGATCGAAAGGAGCTCCTTGGTCTTGGGTGCATCCATCACGAACGGCTCGAGAACGATGATGGCGTTCTCCTGGGCCTTGTAGGTCAGCGCGGACTTGCGGGCAAGGGCCTTGACCTTCTTGTTCAACTTGTTATGATAGAAACGCGGGGTGGGGCCGAAGACGCGGCCACCGCCGACGAAGATGTTGGCCTTGAGGGAGCCGTGGCGTGCGCCGCCGCCGCCCTTCTGGCGACCGAGTTTCTTGGTGCTGTGCGCGATCTCGCTGCGGTCCTTGGTCTTGGCGTTGCCGTGACGCTGGTTGGCGAGATACTGGACGACGTCGAGGTAGACGGCGTGGTCGTTGGGTTCGATGGCGAAGACGTTGTCCTCGAGGGTCACTTTCTTGCCGGACGGAGTTCCGTCGATTTTCAAAACTTCTAATTCCATAGCGCTAAGCCTCCACAATTACATAAGAACCCTTGGCTCCGGGGACGGAACCCTTGACGACGAGAAGATTGTTCTCAGGGAGCACCTTGAGCACCTCGAGGTTCTCGACCTTCACGCGCTCGCTGCCCATATGGCCAGCCATGCGCATGCCGGGGAGGACGCGGGACGGCCAGGAGGATGCACCCATGGAACCGGGGTGACGAAGGCGGTTGTGCTGACCGTGGGTCTGTCCGCCGACGCCGGCGAAGTGATGACGGTGGACAACGCCCTGGAAACCCTTACCCTTGGAGGTACCGGTCACATCCACGAACTTGACATCCTCGGTGAAGACGTCGGCCACCGTGAACGTGGCGCCGAGTTTCAGCTCTCCCCCGAAGTCGGCCTTGAATTCGACCAACTTGCGCTTGGGAGTGGTTCCTGCCTTTTTGAAGTGCCCCATCAGGGGCGCGCTGGTGTGCTTTTCGGTGGTTTCGCCATAGGCAAGCTGTACAGCGGCATAACCATCTTTCTCAACTGTACGAACCTGCGTGACGACGCACGGACCAGCCTCGATAACGGTGCACGGTATGTTCTTACCGTCGGCACCGAAAACGGAAGTCATTCCGATTTTCTTTCCAATTAATCCAGGCATTGGTTTGTTAATTAATTGTTTACTAATACTTTATAAGTTTTCCCGCATTTTTGCGGGCTGCAAATATACAACTTATTTCTCAAATTACAAACAGTTGATTTACAATATTTTCATCCGGCACGGACACGCGCAAAAGACGGGGACGAGGCTGACAGACAGCCTCGTCCCCGTCCAGGCATGTGCTGCCGGGCTACTGCTTCACGAAGCGGTTCCCGTCCCAGCGGTAGACCGGCAGGGCGCCGTACACGACGGTCAGGTCCCAGCACTCATCGGTCCAGATGTGCTTCTCGTACTGCTCGGTGTAGGGATCGGTGGGACGGAACTCGATGATCATCGTCTGCTCCTCAGCATCGCAATGATAGGCGAGCCAGTCTTTCGGATTCGCGGCGTAGACGGCTTTCAGCCTCCACCATCGCCAGGTAGGCCTCGAAGGCGATGGGCGACGGGATCTCCTGTTCGATGAACTGACCGTCCCGGAAGATCCAGCGGCTCACGGAGGTTTCCGCCTCATAAGCGTCGTCCGGCAACTCGATCTCCTCATCCGATTCCCAGTCGATGTCCGCCTCGAAAGACCGGTCCGTGAAGGACTCGTACAACTCGATCAGATAGGCACCGTCCTCGATTTTGCTGATACCCAGCTCTGAATAGCTGTTGTAACTGCCCGGGCTCATGTAATCGTCAGAGGCATTCCAGCGGTCTTCCTCCGCCCGCCAGGGATTACGGTAAGGGTTCTCCCAGTCGCAGAAGTGCCAGAAGAGCATCTCGTTCGCCTGCATCACGCGGAAGATGCCCCATACCAGCATGTCGTCCGGCATAAATTCATAGTTTACATCCTCCGGCTCCTCGACGAGGTAGCCCAGCATATCATATTCGAGGGGGATCCAGCCGAAGTTGATGACCGGCTGTTTGGGCATGTCGGTGGTGACGGCCTTGCGGCTGCGGCCTTCGCCCTCCGTGCGGATCATCTTGCCGGTGAGGTAGTTGTAAGATTCGTCATAGCGCTCCGAGACGTGGCGGTCCTTCTTGCCGCCGATCAGGCGGAAGTCCCCGTCCTGCCAGCGGAAGAGGAAAATATCCGCGCCGGCGTCGCCGTCGAGCTGGAAGCGCACCACGCCGGCGTCGGTGACGGACAGGCCGATCTTGTCGCCGTAGAAGCTGACGTCATACTCGCGGAACAGGTTGTAGCTGCCCTGCCTGTCGCCGAAATAGAAGGCGACGTTGCTGCCGGGATAGTAGCCGCCCAGCGCGATGACGAGGTCCTTGACGCCGTCCTTGTTGATGTCGGCCTCCACCGAGACGACGATCTCGTCCGAGCGGGTCTCGTGGAGTCCGGCAACGGACTTTCCCGTCTGCTGGAAAACATCCTGGCCCGAGGCGGCCAGCGTCAGGGCGCAAAGCGCGGCACTAAGCATGAACTTTTTCATTTCCATTATTGTAAGTTGCTGTTGATCATTCTTCCGTTCGTTGCGGAGTGAGGCGTTGGACAAGGAGCGGGGCGGCGAGGTTGCCGGCCACGTTGAGCAGGGTGGCGGGGATGTCGCAGATGGTGCTGATGATCAGCAGCGCGGCCGCGAAGGAGGGATCGAGCCCCAGCACGGCGCAGATGAGCAGCTCGCCGGTCATGCCGCCCACGGGGATGGCGCCCACCACGACGCTTTCCAGGACCGCCAGGAGGATGGCCAGGGCGGCGGGGCCGAGGCCTACCGGGGCGTTGCCGAAGAAGTAGAGCGCGAAGAGGACCTTGGCCATGGAGGTGACGATCGAGCCGTCCTTGTGCAGGTTGGTCCCCAGCGGGATGACCCCCTCGACGATGTTGCCGCTCACGCCCAGGTTGCGCGCGGCAGTCATGTTGACGGGCATGCAGGCGGCCGAGGAGCAGGTGCCCACGGCCGTGACCGAAGGGGCGATCATCTCCTTCCAGAAGCGTCCCAACGGAATGCGGCAGAAGAGGGCATACAGGGACAGGAACACCACATAGACCACCGCGGTGGCGACGCTGACCACCAGAAAGATCTCCAGGTAGTCGCCGACGATCTGTCCGCCGAGCGAGCCGACCGTGTCGGCGAAATAGCAGCCTATGCCGATCGGCGCCAGCTTCATCACCAGCGCGACCATTTTCATGATGACGGCGTCGCCCTCGGCGATGAAGGCCTCCACCGTGGCGGCCTTCTGCCCGAGCAGGGCGACGGCCAGCCCGAACAGGGCGGCGAACAGGATCAGCGGCAGCAGGTGCTCGCGGGACAGCAGCAGGGGGAAATCATTGACGGTGAACGCCGACACCAGCGCGTCGCCCAGCTTCACGCCTTCGCCCGCGACCGCGCCCGCCGCGGCGTCGCCCTCTCCCGCAACCCGCACGAACGGGTTCCACACCGACATGAAGCCGAAGGAAAAGACGCCCGTGACCAGCGACATGAACAGGAACACGCCCAGCGCCGTGCCGAGCACCCGGCCGATCACGCCGCTGCGGCGCATGACCACGATGGAATGGGCCACGGAGAAGAACACCAGCGGCACCACCAGCACGAACACCAGATTGAGGAAAAGCTCGCCCGGCGCACGCAGCACGTGGGCGCCTTCGCCCAGGACCGCACCCAGCACGCCGCCCACCGCCAGGCCGAGCAGGAGCAGCAGCGTCGCGCCGTAGTTTTTCCAGAAGGATGACATTACCGGTATTCTTCGTATTCAGGCATCGCGAGCTGCGAGAGGAAGTCCTTGAGCTTCTCCTCGTCGCGGGGACAGATCATCAGGACGTCGTCGGTGTCGATGACGATGAAGTCCTCCATGCCCCGCAGGGCCAGGAGCTTGCCTTCCCGGGTGGAATAGACGATGTTGTCCGAGCAGTCCTTGAGCAGGCGGCGCGCCGTGCGGTTGAGGGCGTTGCCGTGCTCGTCGTGGTAGGCGAGGTATTCGTAGAGCGACTCCCAGTTGCCGATGTCCGCCCAGCGGAACTCCGCCGGATAGACCCAGGCGTTGTCCGTCTTCTCCATGACGGCGTAGTCGATGGAGATGCGGGGCATGTCGGTGTAGATCCGCTCCAGGAAGGGCTTCTCGTTGCCGCTGCCCAGCACTTCCCGCCAGCCTTCCCACAGGCGCGAGATCTCCGGGGCGTAGCGCTCCAGCGCGCGGCGGATGGAATCGGCCCGCCAGACGAAAATACCGGAGTTCCACAGGAATTCCCGGGTCTCGATGAACACGCGGGCGAGCTCCGCGTCGGGCTTCTCCGTGAAGGTCTTGACCTTGACGGGGCTGCCGGGCTCGGGGTGACCCGCCATCTGGATGTAACCGAAGTTGGAATCGGGCCGCGTGGGCACGACGCCCAGGGTGATGAGGGCGTCGGAACCCTCGGCGTAGGCGATGGCGTCCAGCAGGGTCCGGTTGAAGACCTCATGCCGGGCGATGGCGTGGTCCGAAGGCGTCACCACCGTGACGGCGTCCGGGTCGCGCTGCAGGATGGCATAGGTGGCGAAGGCGATGCAGGGGGCCGTGTTGCGGTTGTACGGCTCCAGCAGGAGGTTCTCCTCCGGGAGCTCCGGCAGCTGCGAGGCCACCTGTTCGCGGTAGCGCTCCAGGGTCACCACGAGGATGTTCTCCTCCGGGATGACGGCCTTCATGCGGTCGTAGGTGCGGCGCAGGAAAGAGCGGCCCTGGATGCTGAAATCGAGAAACTGTTTGGGGAGGCCTGCGCGGCTGATGGGCCAGAACCTGGAGCCGATGCCGCCGGCCATGATTATGCAGTAAGCGTGGTTATTAGGCATAGAGTGGTATAAAGGCGTTAGGAAAGTAATCTACTGCAAAGTCCGCGCCCGTCCCGAAGAAAACGACGGACAGGACATCGAAAAAAACTTCCAGGTCCGCGGGCAGGTTTTTCCGCTCGTCGGAGTGCAGGAAGGCCTGCGTGGCGGCGACGAGGCGCCGCTGCTTCTGCCGGCCGACGTTGCGCTGCGGTTCGGCCATCACGGGGGCCGTGCGGCTCTTGACCTCCACGACGTGGAGCTCGTTGCCCTTGAGGGTCACGAGGTCGAGCTCGAGATGCCCGCTCCGCCAGTTGCGGGCCAGGATGCGGTGGCCGAGCCGGGTCAGGTAGACGCCGGCCTCCTGCTCGCCCCTGCGGCCTACGGTGGGTCTGTCGGTTTTCATAGCTTGACGACGGTTACGCCGGTGCCGCCGATGCGGACATCTTCGTCGCTGACGGTCAGCCCGGGGATGGTCCTGAGGTATTTCTGGATCTCCTCGCGCAGCACGCCCGTGCCCTTGCCATGGATGATGCGCACGGACCCGACGCCCAGCATGATGGCGTCGTCGATGAAATGCGTGACGATGTCGAGGGCGTCGGAGAGCCGTTCGCCGCGGATGTCCAGCTCCGGCTTGAAGGCGAGCTTGCGCTCGGTGATGGCGCTGTCCACACGCTGCTGCGGGGGCGCGAACAGCTTGCGCGACGCTTCGCGGAATTCGTTGGAGGAAATGCGCTCCACGCGCGCCGGCGCCATGGTGCTGGTGATGTTGCCCACGATCACGGTCACGGATTTGCTGCTGATCTTGGCGACTTCGCCGACGAGACCGTTCTCGATGATGCGGACCTTCTCCCCGACCTTGAGCGGGGCGCTGCGGACCGGCTCGGGCTCGCCCTTCCCGGGCGTGGCGCCCTTGCGCTTCTTCACCTGGCTGAGCTTGCGGTCCAGGTACTCCTCGCGGGCTTTGTTCTGCCGGGTCTTGTGCTGCTCCAAGGCGCCCAGGAAGCCCTGCAGCTCCTCGCGGGCGACCTTGGTCTGCTCCTTTTCGGCCTGCGCCTCGCGGATGTCGCGGATGGTCTTCTCCACCTGGCGGCCGGCGCCCTTGACGATCTGCTCCGCCTCCCTGCGGGCGTCGTCGAGGATGGCCTTGCGCTGCTTCTGGATCTCTTCGAGCTCGCGCTGGTAGCGCTCGGTCAGCCCCTCGAGGGTCTTGTCCGTGTGCTTGATCTTCTGGAGCTTCTCGTCCAGCGCCCGGCGATTGCGGGCGATCTTGCGGAGGTTGCGCTCGATGCCGACGAACTCCTCGCCGGCGCGCGTCTCCGCGTCCTTGACGATGCTCTCCGGCAGGCGCATCTTGCGCGCCAGCTCGAAGGCGAAGGAATTGCCCGGCAGGCCGATCTCCAGCTGGAACAGCGGGGCGATCCGCGCCGAGTCGTAGAGCATGGCGCCGTTGACCACGTGGGTGTCGGCGCCGGAAGCGTAAAGCTTGAGGTTGGTGTAGTGCGTCGTGATCACGCCCCAGACGCCGCGGCGGTCGATCTCGGCGAGGATCGCCTCGGCGATCGCGCCGCCCGCCGCCGGCTCCGTGCCCGAGCCGAACTCGTCGATGAGCACGAGCGTCCGCTCGTCGGCGTCCGACAGCAGCTCGCGCATATCCGCGAGGAAGGAGCTGTAGGTGCTCAGGTCGTTCTCGAGGTTCTGGTCGTCCCCGATGCTGACGACCAGGCGGTCGAAGACGGGGAGCTCAGAGCTCTCGGAGGTGGGGATGAGCATGCCCCACTGGAACATGTATTGCAGCAGGCCGACCGTCTTGAGGCAGACGGACTTGCCGCCGGCGTTGGGGCCGGAGATGAGCAGGATGCGCTTGGCCGGGTTCAGGGTCACCGTCAGCGGGACGATGCTGCGCTCCTCGCGCGTGAGCGCCTTCTCGAGCAGGGGGTGGCGCGCCTTGCGCAGCGACAGGCTCCCGTCGTCCGAGATGACGGGCATGCCGGCCACGAGGTCGAGCGCCGTCTGCGCCTTGGACATCAGGAAATCCACCTCTCCGAGGAAGGCGGCCCCGCCCAGCAGGTCCGGCAGGTAGGGACGGAGGAACTCCGTGAATTCCAGCAGGATGCGGGCGATCTCGCGGGCTTCCTCGAAATGCAGTTCGCTGATGTCATTCTCCAGTTCGATGATCTCCGCCGGCTCGACGAAGGCCGTCTTGCCGGAGGCGGAGACGTCGTGGACGAAGCCCTGGATCTTGCGCTTGGAGGAGGTCCCCACGGGGATGAGGTATTTGCCGTCGCGGATGGTCACGTCCGCGTCGGCGTCCACGAGCCCTTCCTCCTGCGCCTTCCGCAGGATGGCACCGGCCCGTTTGGAGATGGCGGCTTCCTTGCTCCGCAGGTCGCGCCGGATCTCGAAGAGCCGGTCGGAGGCGGAGTCCTTGATGTCGCCGTATTTGTCGAGGATGAGCTCGATCCGCCGCTGCACCTCCGGGAAGGTGCGCACGGGCGCGGCGAGCCGCTCCAGCTGCGGATAGATGCCGCGCTTAATGCTGCTGAAAAAGTGCAGGATGCGGCGCAGCGTGTCCGTGACCGTCTTGAGCTTGCCCAGGGACAGCACGTCGATGCTCGACCCGGCGCGCTCCAGGCCCTTCAGGAAGGGGACGGCGTCGATGTAGCCCGTTGTCGGAAAGCTCTCCTCGAACATCAGGATCAGGCGCATCTCGTCCGTCAGGGCGAGGCGCCGCCGGATGATGTCGGCATCGGTGGAGAACGCCTCCTCCGCCACGCGCGCGGCGGCGTAGTCCGTCATGCAGCGGTCGGCAATCATCTTGCGGATCTTGTCGAAGCCGAGTTTGCTCTCCAGTCGTGCGTTTGTCATTCCGAAGGCTTGCCGAGCAGCAGGTTCAAGGTGTTGATGGTGTCGATGGGCGTGAGCTGGCCGCCGCGGACGAAGGAGATGCCGCCGGTCTCTTCACTGACCACGATCACGTCGGCGTCGCACTGCTCGGAGATGCCGATGGCGGCCTTGTGGCGCATGCCGAAACGGGCGGGCAGGTCGGGGCGCTCGGTGATCGGGAGGGTGCAGCGGGCGGCCACGATGCGGTCGCCGGAGATGATCATGGCGCCGTCGTGGAGCGGGGAGTTCTTGAAGAAGATGTTCATGATCAGGCGTCTGCCGATCTCGGCGTCCACCACGTCCCCGGTCGCGATGATATCCTCCAGGGAATTCTTCTGCTGGATGACGATGAGGGCCCCCTCCTTCTGCGCGGACATCTCCCGGCAGGCCTCGGTGATCTCCTGCAGGGCGCGGGCGTCCACATGGCGGCGGCGCCAGCCCGGGAAGAGCTTCTGCAGGAAGGGGGTCTTCTCCAGCCCGCTGCCGGCCTTGCGGCCGACCGTGCCCAGGAAGCGGCGCACCTCCGGCTGGAAGATGATCACCAGGGCGATCGCACCCATGTCGATGAGGGTGCCGAGCAGGGACGAAATCATCTTCATGCCGACCGCCTCGGCGATCACGCGGACCACCATGACGAGGATGATCGCCACGAAGATGTTGATGGCGGTCGAGCCGCGTATCCATCTGAATACCAGATAGATAATCAGCGCCACCATCAGGATGTCCAGGATATCCACCCAGGAGAAGTGCAGGAACTCCAGCATCGCCTTACAGTTTTCTTTACAAAGATAAATCGAATTTCCTCACCAATCAATTGTTTTTGTACAAGAATCTCCGGACACCCGATTGAACCGCGTCCCGGGCGATGCGCCATTGTTTTACGGGGAGTCTGAATAAGCATATGGAGAAGATGGAATGTCTCCGCTTCATGGGACAGGTCTCCAGCAAAATGCCATTCTGTGCATTCTGTGTGGCGACCTGTCAATTATAAATGTCGTCAATGTCCCCTCTGGACGGACATTGACAGCATTTTTGCCCGTTTTTGCTTTCAATGTCCGTATTTTCGGGACATTGACGACAGTCTGCGAGGGATCATGCGCTTACCCACGACACGGCCACGATGTACTTCGCGTCCCGGGAGGCCGATGTCCGCATCCCGGGATGATCCAAGACGGCAAGCATGCCGCCTGCCCCTTGTTCCCTGCTATTTGCGGGAATAGACGGTACCGTAGCTGCTGAGGACCTTTTTCACGGGATCGTAGATGTAGTCCGGCTGGGCGTCGGCCCCGATTACCTCGACGTTCTGATAAATGCAGCAGCCGCCGATGAGGTAGTTGTACTCCAGATAGCTGTCTTGTCCGATAACGCTCCAGCGGAGCATGCCGTCCTTCGTCAGGACGACGCGTTCGTCTTCGCTTTCATACGTGCCCGCCACGTCGTCATAGGAGACAAACGGGGCCGGGGCCGCACTCAGGTTGGAATAGAGCACCCAACCGGCCAGGTCGGGATGCTCATCCGAGACCACCTTGAGCATAATGGACTCCTCGTCCCAGAAGGTCCTGTCCTGCGTGATGTCCAGCGGGTGCACTTCCGTCCCGGCCTTCAGGCGTCCGACGACCCTGGATTTCTCATCCGGTTCACCGTAAACCGGCACGCTATCTTTCTTGTCCGGATCGACGACACGCATGAAGACAGACGAAGAGGACACCCAGGAATATTCGTCCAGATCAATCTCGTCGGAGCCGCAGTCCACGCTGTCGGCCAGCACGTCCCACCAGCCGTCAACGGGGTTCGCCAGCCAGAAACGATAGTTCCCGCCCTTCTTCAGGGTGGCGGTCTTCACGCCATTGCCGGGGGCGGAGAGCAGGGTCATGTCCCGATCGGGATTGGCGTAGGCATACATCCACGGGAAGTCGTAGCCGTCGCCCGATTCGATGTCCTCCGGGACCGTGTCCGAGACCGCGATCCAGCCCGTCATCTTCCCCTCCTCGTAGTTGACTTTCACCCATTCGCCGTCGGCGGACATCTCCAGCGGCCGGAGGATGCCGATGAATTCCGGGATCATGCAGACTTTGGGTGCATCCGCACGCGGCTCCGTCCGCAGGAAGCGGTGGTGGGCGTCAAAGGAGTATGTGGCCAGCGCCAGCACGGAGCGGTGGATCCAGGCCTCGGCCTTGGGATCCTTCATGTCGGAGCCGAAGACATCGACGGGATCCTTGATCTTCCACCAGCCGCCCGGCTGCACGGTCACGGTCAGGACATAACCGGCCTGCCCGTCGACCTTGAAGAGGACCTTGCCACCCGGCGTCGCCCGGATATTGGTCATCCCCGCCTCGTCGGGATCGTTGATAAAACACTCGAGCTCGTGCTGCGCGCGCAATGGCAGCGCATTCGCCATCAGGCAAATGGCCGCGGCAATCGCCCAAATGATGCTGGACCTTTTCATACCTTACAATCGTTAAACGTGTAAAGATAGCAAAAATTGACAAGAACGCCCTCCGTCTCCGGTCGAGAGGATGCCCACATCTGTTCATGCCGCCCAGGGGACAGGTCTCCAGCAAAATGCCATTCTACGCATTCTGTGTGGCGACCTGTCGGTCTTTTGGGCCCTGTTTCGCCTTTTGGCGGGGGAGGTCTCCACACAGATTGCACCAGTGGCCGTTTTCGTGGAGACCTGTCGATAACGAAATATAAATGTCGTCAATGTCCCCTCTGGACGGACATTGACGACAGTCTGCGAGAAAAATGCGCTTATCCACGACGCGAAGGAGGTTGACTAACAATAGATTCTTCTGCAGGTTGCACCTGCCTCAGAATGACACCAGTCTGTCATGCTGAGCAAAGCGAAGCATCTATTTAGTCAGCCTCCTTTCAAGCACCTTCGGAGGCGCAGCCAACCGGGGGAGTTTGAGGGGTTCTCCCCTCAATGAATAAGCGAAGCGGTTCAAGTCCTGCTGGCCCCACGCGAAGCGCCTGCCGGCGGCAGGCGCTGCGTGGTCCCAGCAGGACTTGAACCTGCGACCCGCTGATTATGAGTCAGCTGCTGCTAACCAACTGAGCTATGGGACCTGACGACTCAGACCTTGATCTCGACCTCGACGCCGGAGGGGAGCTCAAGCTTCATCAGGGCGTCCACCGTCTTGGCGTTGGACTCCTCGATGTCAAGCAGTCGGCGATAGGAGTCGAGCTCGAACTGCTCGCGGGCCTTCTTGTTCACGAAGGTCGAGCGGTTGACGGTGAAGATCTTCTTGTTGGTGGGCAGGGGAATGGGACCATTCACCTTGGCACCGGTGGACTTCACGGTCTCGACAATCTTGGTCGCGGACTTATCCACGAGCATGTGGTCGAAAGACTTGAGTTTGATTCTAATTTTCTGGCTCATATTAAAATACTTTTTTACAATTCAATTATTCTTCGTCAGACGGCATCCGGTAGCCGCTCTTCTCGATGATGTCCTTGGCCATGGCGGCCGGCACCTCGGCGTAGTGGTCGAACGACATCGTGCTGGTGGCCCGGCCCGAAGACAGGGTGCGGAGCACGGTGACGTAGCCGAACTGCTCGGCGAGGGGGACGAAGGCCTTCACGATGCGCGCGCCGTTGGTCGTCGAGTCCATCGCGACAATCTGTCCGCGGCGACGGTTGAGGTCGCCCACGATGTCGCCCATGTAGTCCTCCGGGGTCACGACCTCGAGGCTCATGATGGGCTCCATCAGGACAGGCTTGCACTTCGGACAGGCGTGGCGGAACGCCATGCGTGCGGCCAGTTCGAAAGAGAGCTGGTCGGAATCGACGGGGTGGAAGGAGCCGTCCAGCAGGGTGACCTTCAGGGAAGGCACCTCGTAACCGGCCAGGACGCCGTTCGCCATCGCGGACTCGAACCCCTTCTGGATGCTGGGGACGAATTCCTTCGGCACGTTGCCGCCCTTGACCTGGTTGTCGAACTGGAGGCCCTGCACACCTTCGTCGGCGGGACCGATCTCCACAATAATATCTGCAAACTTGCCGCGACCGCCGGTCTGCTTCTTGAACACCTCACGGTGCTGGATGGAAGCGGTGATCGCCTCTTTGTAATTGACCTGCGGGGCACCCTGGTTGATCTCCACGCCGAACTCCCGGCGCAGACGGTCCACGATGATGTCGAGATGGAGCTCGCCCATGCCGCTGATGACGGTCTGGCCCGTGTCCGGGTCGGACTTCACGGTGAAGGTCGGGTCCTCCTCGGCGAGCTTGCCGAGTGCGACACCCAGTTTGTCGAGGTCCTTCTGCGTCTTGGGCTCCACGGCGATGCCGATCACGGGATCGGGGAACTCCATGGACTCAAGCGAGTAGCGGTGGTCGTCCGCGCAGACGGTGTCGCCCGTGCGGAGCTCCTTGAAGCCGACCGCCGCACAGATGTCTCCGGCCTCCACGAACTCGATCGGGTTCTGGTGGTTGGAGTGCATCTGGTACAGACGGGCCACGCGCTCCTTCTTCCCGGAACGGGAATTGAGCACGTAGGAACCGGCGTCCAGGTGTCCGGAATAGGCGCGGATGTACGCCAGACGGCCCACGTACGGATCCGTCGCGATCTTGAAGACAAGACCGCAGAACGGCTCGGTCGCCGCGGGCTGCAGGAGCACCTCCTTGTCGTTCGCGAGGTTGGTCGCCTTCGTCGCGCCGATGTCCAGCGGGGAAGGCAGGTACCGCATCACGGCATCCAGCAGGAACTGGACGCCCTTGTTCTTGAAGGACGAGCCGCAGCAGGCCGGGACGACCTGCATGGCGATGGTACCCTTGCGGAGCGCTGCGATGACCTCCTCCTCCGTGATGGATTCGGGAGCCTCGAAGTACTTGTCCATCAGGGCGTCGTCGCACTCGACGGCGGCCTCGATCAGTTTGTCCCTCCAGAAAGCGACGGCATCCAGCATGTCAGCCGGGATGTCCTTGTACTCGTAGTTCACCAGCTCTTCGCCGGACTGGTAGTAAATCGCTTTCCGGGAAATCAGGTCGACGATCCCCTCGAAGTTCTCCTCCGCGCCGATCGGGAGGCAGATGGGGACCGCATTGGCGCCGAGTTTGGTGCGGATGTCCTCGACACACGCGAGGAAGTCGGCACCGACCCGGTCCATCTTGTTTACGTAGGCAAGCTTGGGCACGCGGTACTTGTCCGCCTGGCGCCATACCGTCTCGGACTGAGGCTGTACGCGCCCGACGGCGCAGAACGTTGCGATCGTACCGTCCAGCACACGCAGGGAGCGCTCGACCTCCACCGTGAAATCCACGTGGCCCGGAGTGTCGATCAGGTTGATCTGATACGTCTCTCCGGCATAATGCCAGAACGCGGTGGTCGCGGCAGAAGTGATGGTGATACCCCGCTCCTGCTCCTGCACCATCCAGTCCATCGTCGCTGCACCTTCGTGGACCTCACCGATCTTGTGGGTCTTGCCGGTGTAGAACAGGATGCGTTCGGACGTGGTGGTCTTGCCGGCATCGATGTGCGCCATGATGCCGATGTTGCGCGTGTACTTGAGATCCCTTTTGGCCATCTGGCTAACTAACCAAAACTAATTAGAAGCGGAAGTGCGCGAAGGCCTTGTTGGCCTCGGCCATCCTGTGCATGTCTTCCTTGCGTTTGAATGCACCACCTTCATTGTTGTAAGCCGCGATGATTTCGGCGCAGAGTTTTTCTGCCATCGAGCGGCCGGAGCGTTTGCGGGCGAAGGATATCATATTCTTCATGGAGAGAGAAACCTTCCGCTCAGGGCGCAACTCGGTAGGCACCTGGAAGTTGGCGCCGCCGATACGGCGGGACTTGACCTCGATCTGCGGGGTCACGTTCTCGAGCGCCTTCCTCCAAATATCCAAAGGAGCCTTGTCAGAATCTTTCATCTTCTCGCCTACCAAATCAATGGCATCGTAAAAAATAGAATACGCGATACTCTTCTTCCCCTGCAGCATCAGGTTGTTCACGAAGCGGGTGACCTGCGTGTCGTGAAACTTGGGATCAGGAAGTAGAATCCTCTTCTTAGGCTTTGCTTTTCTCATGGTTGATAATAATTAAAGAATAAAACCATCCACGCAATTACTTCGGCCTCTTGGCGCCGTAGAGGGAACGGGACTGCGTCCTTCCTTCCACGCCGGCAGTATCCAAAGCACCGCGGAGGATGTGGTAACGTACACCGGGAAGGTCCTTGACACGACCGCCGCGCACGAGCACGATGGAGTGCTCCTGCAGGTTGTGCCCCTCGCCCGGAATGTAGGCATTGACCTCTTTGGAATTCGTGAGACGTACACGCGCGACCTTACGCATAGCGGAGTTCGGCTTCTTGGGAGTCGTCGTATAGACTCTCAGGCATACGCCACGCTTCTGAGGACAAGCATCCAGCGCACGAGATTTCGATTTGACCTCGATCACCTCGCGTCCTTTGCGAACCAATTGTTGAATAGTTGGCATAAATTGTTGTTAATAAATAAGTTATAAAAAGCCCCCATTTTTTGGGGGCTGCAAATATACGGAAAAATCGAGAAATCGCAAAAAAATCCGCGCGTAACTACTTGTATTTCGCGAATTCTACGTCTTTTTTGGACTGATTGTAAAGGCGCTGGTCCTTCTGGGCGAGCGCGTCCAGATGCGCCTTCACCCCGGCGGCGTCGCCCCGGCGGGCGGCGATCACGGCACGGACGTACTCCGCGCGGCCGCAGTTGCAGGTCACGGCTGCCTCCGCCTCGTCCAGTTTGCCGTCCAGCAGGTACGCGATGGCGCCGTTCACGCCCTTCGTGCCTTTCAGGCGGTTCGCCGCGGCGGCGTAATTCCCCTGCAGGAGCTCCACCGTGCCCAGGTTGGCCTGCGCCTCGGCGGTGCCGGCCTTGCGGAACCATTCCGCGGCGGCGGCCAGGTCGCCGCGCTGGAGCTCGACCACGCCCTTGGCGTTCCGCACGTCGGCATCCTCGTTGCGGATGGCGTCGAAGTAAGCGACGGCGGCGTCGGGCCGCTCGTCATCCAGCATCAGGGCGCCCAGGTTGAACAGGGCCCGGTCGGAGTGGTATTTCTGGACCGCGACCTTGTAGATCTCGGCCTTGCGGTCGGCCTTGTCCACCACGGAAGCCACCCGCAGCAGGCCCTCCTCGTCGAGCACGTCGATGGCCTTGTCGGCCAGCTCGACCAGCTCCTCGTCGGAGAAGTTCTGGTAGTCCACCTCCGTGATGAAGCGCGCGCGGCGCAGCTCCGGGAAGACGTTCTTGTTGATCTCGGTGTACACCTGGGACATGTTGCGGATCTCGCTCTCGCGCACGGCCGGGTCGCTGTACATCGACAGCACGCGCAGGATGAGGTCCTTGTCCTGGAGGTCGGAATTCTCGATCGCCTCCTGGAAGCCCTCCCAGTCCTGGCCGATGCTGCGCACCTCCAGGTTGTCCGGGGCGGCGCCGCCCGTGACCTGGCTCCAGGCCTTCTGGGCGGAAGCGGCGCGCTGGTCGGAGAGCTTGGCGTTGTACTCCTGGCCGCCCTCCGGGGAAGCGTAGGCGACGACCGAAGTCCCCCGCACGGAGTAGCGCGGGTCGGACGTGATCTCGTCGAGGGCCGCCTGCAGCTCCTTGATGGACTCGGAGCGCAGCTCGCTGCCCTTGATGACGGAGGAATTGTAGTCGTACATCACCTGGCCCTCCGTCTGCTCGTGGAGAACGGCCTGGTAATCGTCTTTCTTGTAGCTGTACTGGCCATGGGCGTCGGCCAGCAGCTGTGTCACGATCGTGCCGTCGGCCACCTTGATGGCCGGGATGGCGGCGGACTTGTCCTGGATGTGCGCGACGCCGCGGAGCTCCAGGCGGGCCTGCTCGACCCCTTCCTCATAGTCGAAGGCGAACTGCTCGCGGACGGTCCCGCCGAAGCCCGGCACGACCTTGAAGTTGTCCATGACCTTCTCCCCCTGGTAGATCAGGACCGGGCCCCGCTGCTCCGTGTCCCCATACACCAGCACGGGGACCATCTCGACGACGGCCTTGGGGTGGAAATACTTCGCCGGATAGGTGACCGACAGGTCCACGGGGATCTTGTCCCCGACCAGGGTGAGGACTTCGGGCGTGCAGGAGAAACGGACACCCTCGGAGAGCGCCATCTGCTTGACGCGGGAATTGGCGCAGGACGCGGCGGCGAGGGCCGCGATGGAAAGGAAGAGGATTTTGACGGTATTTTTCATCGGATGACGGGGGTTTGACTCGGTGTTAAAGAACTTCGAAATACAAATATAAAAAATAATCCGTAACTTTGCTTTCCATGGAAATGCAAGAACTCCAAAGACTCAAAAATAAATTCGACATCATCGGGAATGACGCCGGCCTCAACCGCGCGCTGGAGACGGCCGTGGCCGTCGCGCCCACGGACCTGACGGTCCTGATCACGGGCGAGAGCGGCGTCGGCAAGGAAAACATCCCGCAGATCATCCACCAGTTCAGCCGCCGCCGCACGGGCAAATACCTCGCCGTCAACTGCGGCGCCATCCCCGAGGGGACGATCAACGCGGAACTGTTCGGCCACGAGAAGGGGGCCTTCACGGGCGCCATCGGCGAGCGCAAGGGCTACTTCGAGGAGGCCGACGGCGGCACCCTCTTCCTCGACGAGATCGGCGAACTGCCCAAGGAGACCCAGGCGCTGCTGCTGCGGGTGCTCCAGAACGGCGAATTCATGAAGGTCGGCTCCTCCAAGGTGGAGAAGACGGACGTGCGCGTCATCGCCGCGACCAACATCAACCTCGCCTACGCCATGGCCACGGGCAAGTTCCGCGAGGACCTGTACTACCGCCTCACCGGCATCCAGATCCGCATGCCCGCCCTGCGCGAGCGCAACAAGGACGACGTGTACCTGCTGTTCCGCAAGTTCACCTCCGACTTCTCGGAGCGCTACAACCTCTGCAAGGTCAGCCTCACGCACGACGCCATCTCCCTGCTCACCGCCTACCGCTGGCCCGGCAACATCCGCCAGCTGAAGAACGTCGCGGAGACGGTCACGGCCCTCGAGTCGCGCCCCGTCACCCCGACCTCCGAGCGCGTGGAGCTCGGCCCCGCCGCCCTGATGCGCTACCTGCCGGACGAGAAGGATTCGATGCTCCCCGCCACCACGGGGCCCGCGCCGGCCGGGGGCGGCATGTCCGACAGCGACAAGCAGATGATCATCAAGGCCCTGCTCGACCTCAAGGGCGAGGTGGACCGCCTCAAGTCCGTCGTGGAAGCCGGCGCCGCCGCCCCGGTGACGGCCACGCTCCCCCACTATGTGGGCCCGGAGGACAGCGAGCCGGAGGAGCAGCTGCCCGAGCCCGAATCCGCCGCCATCCCCGAGGGCATGTCCATCCGCAAGGCCGGCGACGAGCTCATCGAGCGGAGCCTGGCCAAGCACGGCGGCAAGGTCAAGGCCGCCGCGGCGGAGCTGGGCATCTCCGAGCGCACGATCTACCGCAAGCTGGCGGAATGGAAAGAGAAAGGAAAGAGAATATGACACGCACCGCACGCATCCTGACCCTCCTGCTGTCCGCGCTGGTCCTCGGCGCGTGCGGCATCTATTCCTTCTCCGGCACCTCCATCCAGAACGACGTCAACACCATCAACATCGACTACTTCGAGTACAAGGCGCAGAAGGTCAACCCGTCGCTGAGCAACGACCTGACCGAGGCGCTGCGCACCCGCTTCCGCCGCATGACCCGCCTGGAGCAGGTCGAACAGGACGGCGACATGGAGATCACCGGCGAGATCACGGGCTACAGCGTCGCTCCCGCCGCCGTGACCGCCAACGAAGTCGCCGCCCGCAACCGGCTGACCGTCACGGTCACGGTCAGCTTCGTGAACCGCAAGTACCCGGAAGACGATTTCAGCGACAAGACTTTCTCCGCCTATTCGGAATACGACTCCTCCAACTCCCTGGACGCCGTCGAGTCCACGCTCTGCACGGAGATCATCGACCAGATCATCGAAGACATCTTCAACGCCACCGTCGCCCAATGGTAAACCCGATCGACATCCACTCCCTCACCCTGGAGGAACTCTCCGGCGTGATCTCCCTCTATCCCTGGTACGGCGGGGCGCGCATGGAGCTCTGCCGCCGCATGTCCGGCATGGGCGCCCTGTCCGAGTCGCAGCTGGCCGAAGCCGGCCTGCACCTCGGCGACCGCGTCGTCCTGGCCGACCTGCTGCAGGCGGGCCGGACCGTGGACTGCTCCGACAAGGACGTCCACCGGCTCATGCAGGCCTTCATCCCCGAAGAGCCCGCCCTGCAGCCCGCCCGGAAAGTCTACGTGGTGGGCGGAGACTACTTCTCCCAGGACCAGTACGCGGATGTCAGGAGCGACGGGGACGGCATCTTCTCCAAGTTCGCGGCCAAGGCCCGCGAAGAGGGCTATGTCGACGATCCCGAGCCCGACGCGGGGAGCGAGGATTTCTGCACCGAGACCCTCGCCGGAATCTATCTGGAGCAGGGCTATCCGCAGGAAGCGATCGACATTTATTCGCGCCTAAGTTTGCGATATCCGGAAAAAAGTGTTTACTTTGCAGCCCTTATCGAGAAAATAGATAAAAAAGATAATTGATTATGAATGCACTTTTTGTGATTTTGACCGTCCTGATCGTCCTGGCAGCCATCCTGCTCATCATCGTGGTGCTGCTGCAGAACGGCAAGGGTGAGGGTCTCGCCAGCAACTTCGTGGCCGGCAACCAGACCTTCGGCGTCCGCCAGACCGCGGACATCCTCGAGAAGATTACCTGGGGTCTCGTGGCGTTCATCCTCGTCGTCGCCATCGTCGCCTCCTTCACCACCGGCACCAACGGCACCGCCATCGACGTGACCGACCAGATCGAGAACGTCGGCACCGACGCCGCGCCGTCCTTCCCGACCGCCCCCATCCAGCAGGACGCTCCGACGGAGTAAGCGTTTCACGCAGAAAAGAACCGGGGTGCAGCAGATTTGCCGCACCCCGGTTCTTTTTATTTGTTCCGCAGGACCGTCTGGCCGTCGGCGCAGTCGACCTCGATGGCGGAGTCCTTGTGGATCTTGCCCTCCAGGATCTCGCGGGCGAGCTTGTTGACGAGCTCGCGCTGGATCAGGCGCTTGACCGGGCGGGCGCCGTAGACGGGGTCGTAGCCGTTCTCGACCATGTCGTCCTCGAAGGCCTTCGTGAAGCTCAGGGCGACGTTCTCGCCCTCCAGCTTCCTGCGCAGGATCTCCATCTGGATGCGCACGATCTGCCGGATGTCGTCCGGGGTCAGGGGATCGAACACCACGATTTCGTCGATACGGTTGAGGAACTCCGGCCGCATGCGCAGGCGCAGCTCCTCCTCCTTGAGATTGGAGGTCATGATGAGGATGGTGTTCTTGAAGTCCACCGTGCGGCCCTTGTTGTCGGTCAGGCGGCCGTCGTCCAGCACCTGCAGCAGCGTGTTGAACACGTCCGGGTGCGCCTTCTCGATCTCGTCCAGCAGGATCACGGAGTAGGGCTTGCGCCGCACGGCCTCCGTCAGCTGGCCGCCTTCGTCGTAGCCGATGTAGCCCGGAGGGGCGCCGATCAGCCGGCTCACCGTGTGGCTCTCCTGGTACTCGCTCATGTCGATGCGCGTCATCATCGCTTCGTCGTTGAACAGGAATTCCGCGAGCGCCTTCGCGAGCTCGGTCTTGCCCACGCCCGTGGTGCCCAGGAAGAGGAAGGAGCCGATGGGACGGTGCTCGTTGGACAGGCCGGCGCGGCTGCGGCGCACGGCGTCGGACACGGCCGCGATGGCCTTGTCCTGGCCGACCACGCGCTTGTGCAACTCGCTCTCCATGCGGAGCAGCTTCTCCTTCTCGCTCTCCATCATGCGGGCGACCGGGATGCCCGTCCAGCGGGCCACGACCTCCGCGATGTCCTCGGGGTCCACGGCCTCGTTGATGATGGGGTCCTTGATCGCCGCCTGCTTCGCGCTCAGCTCGTCAATGCGGGCGCGGGCCTGGGCGATCTTGCCGTAGCGCAGCTCGGCCACCTTGCCGTAGTCGCCCTGGCGCTCGGCGATCCGGGCTTCGTTCTCGCAGTCCTCGATCTCCTGGCGGGCCTTCTGCAGCGCGGACACGATCTCCTTCTCCGCGCTCCATTTCTTCATCAGCTCCTCGCGCCGGGCCTTGAGCTCCGCGAGCTCGGTGTCGATCTTCTCCGCCTTGAGCGAGGTGCTCTCGCGCTTGACGGCCTCTTTCTCGATCTCCAGCTGGCGGATGCGGGCGTTGAGGTTGTCGATGGGCTCGGGGACGGAATTCATCTCCAGGCGGAGCTTGGAGGCGGCTTCGTCCACGAGGTCGATGGCCTTGTCCGGCAGGAAGCGGTTGTTGATGTAGCGGTGGCTGAGGTTGACCGCCGCGATGAGCGCGTCGTCCTCGATGCGGACGCGGTGGTGATTCTCGTATTTCTCCTTGAGCCCGCGCAGGATGGCGATGGACTCGGCGGGCGAAGGCTCGTCCACCATCACCTTCTGGAAGCGGCGCTCCAGGGCCTTGTCCTGCTCGAAGTACTTCTGGTACTCGTCCAGGGTGGTGGAGCCTATGGTACGCAGCTCACCGCGCGCGAGCGCGGGTTTCAGGATATTGGATGCGTCCATGGCGCCCGACGAGCGCCCCGCCCCGACGAGGGTGTGGATCTCGTCGATGAACAGGATGATCTCGCCGTCGCTGTCGACGACTTCCTTGACGACGCCCTTGAGCCGCTCCTCGAATTCGCCCTGGTACTTGGCGCCTGCGATCAGCGCGCCCATGTCCAGGGAGAAGACCCTGCGGCTCTTCAGGTTCTCGGGCACCTGCCCGTTGACGATCTTGGTGGCGATGCCTTCCGAGATGGCGGTCTTGCCGACACCCGGCTCACCGACCAGGATCGGGTTGTTCTTGGTCCTCCGGCTCAGGATCTGCAGCACGCGGCGAATCTCCTCGTCGCGGCCGATGACCGGGTCGAGCTTGCCCTTGGCCGCGGCCTCGTTGAGGTCGACGGCGTATTTGCTTAAGAATTCGTGCTTCGTTTCCATAATCCATTCGTCGGCCCGCTAGTGGGCCGCAGAAGAAGCGCTCAAATCCTGCGCCACTGACAAATTGTCAGCAACCCCGGGCCGGATCCGGGAGGACGGCGGGATGCGCCCGATCGGGCGGATGCACCTGCTTTCGCGTCAATCCTTTGATTATTTGAAGAAAAGCCGTACCTTTATGCTCACGAACAAATCGCTAAACAAATGAAAAGATTATTCCTTATCCTCGCAGGGTGCCTGCTGGCAGCAGCCGCATCCGCCCAGACCCTCCCCGCAGGGACCATGTTCGTCAACCCGACGCTGACCAACCTCAGCTTCAACGCCATCACGGTCAGCTCCAACGGTGAGAAGGATACCTTCTCCCGCTTCGGCGCCCAGGCCTCGGGCGGCTACGCCATCATGGACGACCTCGCCGTCGTCGCCGGTCTCGGCCTCCAGGGCGGCATGTACGACAAGTCCTCGATTACCGCGCTCCATCTCTTCGCCGGTGCCCGCTACTATGTGATTCCCAACGTGTATGCAGGCGCCAACCTCGTGCTCGGCACCGCCTCCGCCAAGAATAATTTCGGCAGTTCGCTCGATTCCGACGATCTCGATATCGACGCCTCCGGCCTCAAGGCCAACACCTTCAGCGTGGAGCTGAACGCGGGCTATTCCTACTTCCTCTCCAGCAAGGTCGCCATCGAGCCCAGCGTTTCCTACACCCTCGGCCTGAGCACCAAGGTGATGGGCCAGTCGATCAACCTCGGGGCGTTCACGCTCAACATCGGATTCCTCGTCCTTCTGTAGACACACGATCTGACTCCAGAAGCTGCCGGGGACACGGACATGCCGTATCCCCGGCGGTTTTCTTCCGAACGGGACCTCTATGCGAAAAGCTCTTTCCACCCTTCTTTTCCTGTCCGCCGCATTCCTCCTGCAGGCGCAGCCGATGCGGATCCTCGCCGGCTGCTACAATGACGACGCCCCGGAGCTCCCCGGCGCCTTCCTGCTGCAGTTCGATCCCGACGACGGCAGCACCGTACAGCTCGCCGCAGCCGCCGTGCGCAATCCCTCCTTCATCATTCCGTCGGCGGACGGGCGGCTCGCCTGGTCCGTGTGTGAATTCCACGACGGGACGCAGGGCGCCTATGCCTACCGCCTTTCCCCGGACAGCCTCGAGCCGCTCGGCTTCCAGTCCAACTGCCCGGACGGCACGGGCGGCGGAGATCCCTGCAACATCCTGTACCTGCACGGATTCATCCTCACGGCGGACTACACCGGCGGGGCGGTGTCCGTCTTCCCGGTGCAGCCCGACGGCACGCTGGGGCCGCTGGAACGGCGGTTTGACTTCGGGGAAGGGTCCCATATCCACTGCTGCGCCGTCACGCCCGACGGGCGATATGTCCTCGCTTCCGACCTGGGCTGCGACCTGATCCGCCGCTTCCCCATCCGGGAGGACGGCCTGCCCGTCGGGCGCCGGGAGTCGCCTACACCGCCGCGCCCGGCAGCGGGCCGCGGCACTTCGTCTTCAGCGCGGACGGGCGCTACTGCTACCTGCTCGGCGAACTGGGCGACACGCTCACGGTCCTGCGCTACGAGGACGGCACCCTCACGCCCGTCCAGGAGCTGAAGGCCTACCGCGGCCGCGGCAAGGGCAGCGCGGACATCCACCTCTCGCCGGACGGCCGCTTCCTCTACACCAGCCACCGCCTGCGCCGCGACGGGATCGCCACCTTCCGCGTGGACCCGCAGAGCGGACGGGTCCGCCGGGCCGGCTTCCGCCGCACGGGGGCGCATCCGCGCAACTTCGCCGTCACCCCCGACGGCCGCTGGCTGCTCTGCGCCTGCCGTGACGCCGGCGCCATCGAGCTCTACGCCATTCGCCCGCGCAGCGGACGCCTCCGCCCCACGGGACGCACCATCCCCCTCCACCGCCCCGTCTGCGTCCAGGTCCTGTAAACCCGGGATTTCAAAAAAGCCGCAAAAAAATTTGGTGTTTCAAAAAATGTATCTATCTTTGCAGTCCCAACGCTAAGCAATAGGGTTTTGCGGAAATAGCTCAGTTGGTAGAGCGCAACCTTGCCAAGGTTGAGGTCGCGGGTCCGAGCCCCGTTTTCCGCTCAACGATGGATGACAGCCTTCATGGCTGTCATCCGGCGTTTATGTCGTTATGGTCGGGTTTTACTGTTGCATATCTCGCTGAGTATTATTATTTTTGATCCCAAACAGATTAATAGGTAGATAGCAATGGAAGGTATTCTCCAGAACAAACAACCCTACGAGACTCCTAAAGTGCAGGTTGTCAATTTGACCGAAGAAAACAGCATTCTTGCCCTCTCCGATTATTGGTCCGAGCCAATAGACTAATGCATCGTCGGTCTTCGCCCCGGCCATGCCCCCTCCGCCGCTTCAAGCTGGTCCTTGATAATGTATTTGTCTATTATACCGGCATCCGCGACCGGTTTCCGCCTCCATCGGGCGGCAACGACAGCAATTCCCCTGTCGCTTCGCACCCAACTGTCGTCAATGTCCCGATAACACGGACATTGACAGCAAATAAGGGCGAAAATGACGTCAATGTCCCCTTTTTTCGGACATTGACGACAGTCCTGCGGCGCCCACCCCTCATTTCGCAGGATTTTCTCCAGGGGCGGCTTCAACTTATTCCGCGGCCTGGACCGTGACGGAGCAGGAGGCGGATAATTCGCCGGCCCGGGCGAGGATGACGGTAGCGTCACGCTCTCCCCTTCGGTCAGCCACACTTCCGTCATGTCCACGCTCACCTCCGTCACCTCAACGGGACGCTGGCTTGCCGATGGGCACTCGGTCTGCAGCTCGCCGCACGCAGCCAGCAGGAGTGCACCTGCCAGCATGATTCCTGTGAATATTCTATAGATAGTCATGCTTCTTGATGTTATTGCCCCAAAACGTGTCAGGCACTACTATATAAAACATCACGTTAAACGCTTTATTTCCCCTGCTTTTTCGATGGTTCCCCCTGACGGACAGACCTCCTTCTGCAACCCCATTTCCAGGATACACCTTTTCTTCAGCTTTCGTTGGTTATTTAGTGAATTCTCGCTTTATTTGTGTCACCGTCATTTTTGTTTCATCATCATCGCTGACATCTGTATGGATTCTCCAGGCAAACCCGCCCCGGGTCCGAAGGACCTCGAATATGCCGCCGACCTCAGGGGGCGGATCCACCAGAAGGTGCTGGAAAGGGTCCGGCAGATCGATCCCCGGATCGATACGGTCGTCGATCCCTATCCGGTGGAATCCTATTTCCAGTATAGTTGGGAGTACCCCGGCGCGTGGTATCTGGTCGTGGCGATCCCGGAAGGCTTCCGGAGCCGCGACGCCTTCATCGACTTCCTCGTCAAGGAGACGCTGGGGCGTCAGTAATCAGATAGCGTCACTGGGGTTTTTTACCATACTTCTCCCACAGATAAGCCCGTTTGGGATCATTGGCCAGTTGCTCTTCCGAAGGAGCGGACAGTTTGAAACACGACAACTTCCGAATCTCTTCGGAAACCTCGAAATCCGGCGGAAAGATAGTCTGAATGCGTGTCGGTTCCATACCTTCTCTCTTTTCGGACAAGATACGAAAAGGATCTGATAATCAAATAGTTATATCATGGTGCGGGGCACAAAACTCCCCGTCCCGGCAGAGAAATCCACCAAAACAGTCCCTGGCGGCACTCCAGGTGGATTTCTCCTTCCACTGACAGCCCTCCAGGGCCATTCTGCCTGGGAGAAGTACACCCAGACCGCCCTCCAAGCCCGATCAGGCGGATTTCTCTTTCCCGATGTCACCCTGGCAGGGCTTGAAGAGTCGCAGAGAAACAACCGGGGGTCGGGCGTGCCGTCAAAGACACGAACTGCTGTTGAAGGTCCCGCAGATGGACCCTGTAATACTTTGGATTGTTTTTATTACTTTTGTGCCTGCCTTGGAAAGCCTCCTTCTGACCGGGCTTCCCGTCACGCCATGAAAGACCACGTCCAAAAGACCAACGCAGTCCGCCTGCTGGAGGCGGCGGGGGTGCCGTTCGGGCTCGTTCCTTACGAGGTCGACGAGAGCAACCTCGCGGCAGAGCACGTGGCGGCACAGCTGGGGGAGCCGGTCGGGCAGGTGTTCAAGACGCTGGTCCTGCGCGGGGACAGGAACGGCCTGTTCGTCTGCGTGATGCCGGGGGACATGGAGGTGGACCTGAAGGTGGCGGCCCGGCTTTCGGACAACAAGTCCGCCGCCATGATCCACATGAAGGAACTGCTCCCCGAGACGGGCTATATCCGTGGCGGATGCTCTCCCATCGGGATGAAAAAGCCGCTGCCGACGTTCGTCCACGAGTCGGCCCTGCTGTATGACCATATCTATGTCAGCGCCGGCGTCCGTGGCCTCCAGATCAAAATCGACCCGCAGGCACTGATCGACTTCATCGGCGCGGACGTGTATCCCTTATAGAAAACGCATGATCACCATAGACAAAGACCTTCTGATCCCACGCCTGCTCGGACGCAAAAACGACAGCCACAAAGGCGACTACGGCCACCTGCTGGTCGTGGCCGGGTGCGAGCGCATGCCGGGCGCCGCCGTGCTGGCGACGGGCGCGGCGCTCAAGTCCGGCTGCGGGCTCGTGACGCTGCACTCCACCGCCCGCGCGCTGCAGGCCTGCGCGAACCTTTTCCCCTCCGCCATGCTGTCGGAGGACCCCGCCAGGCAGTTCAGCGCCATCCCGCTTGCGGACATCGCCCGATACGCCGCCATCGCCGTCGGCCCGGGGCTGGGAAAGGAGCCGATGACGGCCCGGGCCCTCGAGGATCTCCTCGAATCCGCCCGCGGGCGGGCCATCCCCGCCGTCCTGGACGCCGACACCCTGAATCTGCTCGCGGAGACGCCCCGGTGGCAGGATCTGGTCCCGGAAGGGTCGGTGCTCACCCCGCACCCCGGGGAACTGGCTAGACTCTTCCCGCAGGAGGACGACGGCAGCCGGGAGGCTGCGATCCGGACTTTTTGCGCGAAAACGGGGAGCGTGCTCGTGAGAAAGGGCTACCGCACAAGCGTATTCGCGCCCTCCGGCGAATGCTTCGCCAACACCACCGGCAATCCCGGCATGGCGAAAGGCGGCAGCGGCGACGTCCTCACCGGACTCGTCGGCGGCCTGATGGCCCGGGGGTACTGCGCGTTGGATGCCGCGCTGTTGGGCGTCTGGATCCACGGCTATGCCGGGGACGCCCTCACATCCGCCCGCACGGCGGAAGCCTGGTCCAGCCGGGACCTGGTCGACTTCCTGTGGCAGGGCTTCGCCGCCCTGTCCGAGGATTAACACCCATACGAGATGATCCAGTACATTGCAGACGCTTTCACGGACACGCTTTTCGCCGGAAACCCGGCGGCGGTGCTCCCTTGCCGTGAGATGCCGGAGGCGGACCTGATGCAGGCCATCGCCATCGAGAACAATTACTCCGAGACGGCCTTCGTGGTGAAGCGCGGGAAGGGAGAGTATGACCTGAAATGGTTCACGCCGGGCGGGGAAGTGGCCCTGTGCGGACATGCAACGCTGGCGACTTCTTTCATCCTGCACCGTTTCGCCGATCCGGGCGTGGAGGCGATGCACTTCCATACCCTCAGCGGCGAACTGGTCGTGCGGCCCTGCGCGGACGGTTATACGATGGATTTCCCCGTGGGGGCATACAAGGAGATCCCTGTCTCGGAGGAAATCCTGGCAGCCACGAACGGCCTGGCCAGGGAGGCCTATTATGATGGCGGAGACCTGATGGCGGTCATCGAATCCGAAGAGGCCCTGGCAGCTTTGGTCCCCGATTATGACGCCATGCGCCGCATCGACGGCCGGGGGCTGATCATCACGGCCGCGTCCAAATCCTGCGACTTCGTCTCCCGCTGCTTCTACCCCAAGCTGAATGTCCCCGAGGATCCCGTCACGGGCAGCGCCCATACTTTTCTTACGCCCCTGTGGGCCGGTAAACTTGGGAAGACGGAAATGGTGGCGAGGCAGCTGTCCGTCCGAGGCGGCGTGCTGCACGTCCGCCTCGAAGGCCGGCGGGTGTCCATCACAGGCAACGCCATCCTTTTCATGCGGGGGGAGATCCCGTTCGATCTGTAGTATTTCGTTATCGGCATTCTTTTCTTATCTTTAGTGGATAAACCGCCATACAAGATATAATACGATGAAAATAAATATGGAAAACAACAAACAAACCTATTATCCTCCCGAGGTGGAGGTATGCGAGGCCGAATCAGAGGAGTTGATCTGCACAAGCCCCGGACCGTACAACTCTCCTTTCCCCAGGAACGGAGAAGACTGGTAAAATGGAGGACAATGCCATGAAAAAGTTTTTATTCATTATTTGCGCTTTCATAGCGCTTGTCTCCTGTTCCAAGATTCAGGAAACTGGACATAGCAATGAATTCCGCATTAATATCCGGATCACCCGTTCTGATGATTTTGCCGCGACCAAGGCGACCGTCAAGTCCAACTGGGCGGACGGCGATATGATCTACCTGTTTTTCCAGGACCTCGACAGCTCTGACAAGTTCCTGGTGCTGAGCTATAGCAGCAGTACGCACCACTGGACGGCGCAGGCGCAGAACGAACTCACGATCTCCGACCTGGAGGATGCCGAAACCAAGGAGCTGACCGCCGTCTTCCTTCCCTACGGCAGCGGCGCATCCATCCGGATGAGCGGCGACCAGCGCATCTTCACCAAAGGAGACGAAGACCTGAAGTACAACGGCTATTTCCTGATGGCGGAGGGCGTCAACTATACCGTCTCCGAAGGAGAACTGGAAGCCGACCTTGTGCTCACGGCGCCGATCCTGAGCGGCGGCGACAAGCTCGTCCATTTTGACGTATCCGGATTCACCTCCGGAAACGCATACGAACTCTATCAGGACCACCTGAAGCGTCTCGTCGTCCTGGGAGTCGACATCGACGGAGAGGTCATCACGACCGTCAGCGACAAGGGAAAAGCCATCCGCGGATACGAAGACAGCACCAGCGGCAGCGAGCCTTTCCTCAGTTTCTCCGGAATCCTGGACGCCAGCGTAGCCGGAACGCCTGCTGATTACCAGTTCTCCATCAATGACGCCACTGACTGCGTCCTGTATACCCGCGACGCCGGCGAGAAGACCGTCGGCAGCACCCTGTATGCCGGACTCGGAAACATCAGTTCGCCTGCAGTCTGGAACGCCATGGAATATGTGGACCTGGGCTTGCATGACGAGAATGGCAAGCGCCTTATGTGGGCGCGGCGCAACGTCGGAGCCACCGCCGAGAGAGGTCCAGGAAGCTATGGACTGTATTTCGCATTCGGCTCTACCAAAGGCTATGCCCTTCTGGGCGAACCCTACAACTACACGGGCATTGAGGATGACCACGATTTCTACGAATCGCGTTCAATGGACTACGAGCTGGATGAAACCAGCGTACCTCCGAGGCTCAAGCCCGAATACGACGCCGCCCACGTAAACCTCAAGGGCCTTTGGCGCATGCCTGTCATCGATGAATTCACAACGCTTCTGGAGAACACCGAGGGATTCGGCGATGACGGCGAAAGAGACGTCGATCTCGGGACGGACGAATGCGGAATGCCTTTTATCAGCAAGCTCAACGGAGCGGAGCTGTTCCTCCCGACTGCCGGTTCCCTGTGCCACGGCAACGACCATGAATATACCTATATGGGGAGCAGCGCCACCTATTGGAGCGCCACCTCGGGTGAGCACGAATCGGGCTATACCTTCATATTCATGCATCGATATGTGAACGAGCGCGAGGAAGATTATTACTATGGCACTCCCATCCGTGCCGTCTTTTCCATAGACTGAGACAGCATGAAACAATTCGTTTTCCTCTCCGCGGCGGGCAGCAGCATCAGCGGCCCGGCCCAGAAGCAGAAAATGCTGGGGTAGCGGCTATTTCTGCCGCCGGGCGGCACGGGCAGCCCGGCGCGCCTCCTTGCGCTCGGCTTCGGCCTGCTTCTCCGCCTCCACGACCGCCTTGGTCCTGAAGAGGATCACGCCGTTCTGCCCCTGCATCCCGTAGATGGAGGAGGTGCCGTCCTTGAGGACTTCGACGGAATAGATGTCTTCCGGCCGGAGGTAGGTCACGTTCTCCGTGATGATGCCGTCCACGACGAACAGCGGCTGGGTCTGGTCGCTGTTGGTGCCGACACCGCGGATGACGATCCGGGGCATCGTGCCGTTGCCGCTGTCCGTGCCGACGGTCACGCCGGGCTCGTCGCGCAGCAGGTCGAAGACCGTGTTGTAGCTCGTCTTGCCCTGCTTTACTTTTTCCTGGGCGCCCAGGATGCCGCCGAGGAGCAGGAGGGAGGTGATGATGGTCAGGATTCTTTTCATGTTTTGACATGTTGGCGGCTACTGGTGCTTGTTCCGCTTGACCCAGTTGCCGGGGGTTTCCTTGTAGTATTTCAGAAACACCCGCGAAAAGTATGCCGTAGATGAGAACCCCGTCTCCAAAGCCGCCTGGGAGATGTTGCGGCCGCCCGACAGGATCAGGTTCTGCGCCCGCCGGATCCGGATCAGGTTGATCATGTCGATCGGCGAATAGTCCGTGATCTCGCGCAGGTCCCGGTAGAACTTGGACTTGGACACACAGGTGTCCTTGACCAGGTCCGGGATGCTGATCTCCTCCGTCAGGTGCTGCTCGATGTACTTCTTGATCTTGTTGAGGAAGGCTTCCTGCGTGCTGCTGATCGGCCTGTCGTTGCCGAGGAGCCAGCCGTTGCCGGTGGATTTGCGGATCGTGTCCGCCTTCTCGATCAGCTTCTGGATCCTCACCTTGAGGATATGGGCGCTGAAGGGCTTCCGGATGTAGGCGTCCGCGCCGCTCTCGAAGCCCTCGGCGACCTGTTCGTCCATCGAGCACGCCGACAGGAGGATGACGGGGATCGCGCTGGTGCGCGCATCCTGCTTCAGGGTCTTGCAGACCCCGTAGCCGTCGATGCCCGGCATCAGGATATCGCAGATGATGATCTGGGGAAGGATCTGGACCGCGCGCTGGATGCCTTCCCGGCCGTCCTCCGCCAGGTAGACGAAGTAATCCTTCTTCAGCACGCCCTTCAGGTACTGGCGCATGTCGGCGTTGTCGTCGATCACCAGCACCCTGGGCCGCAGGCCGTCGTCCGTCTCGTCCAGCATCGAGTAGTCCATCTCCGCCGGACTCATCTGCCACAATTTCGTCCGGGCATAGGACGAGGGCCCGGACACGCCGGAATCCCCGACGGGAAGTTCGGTGGCCTTGAACGGCAGGTGGAACGTGAAGGTGGTGCCGATGCCCTCTTCGCTGGCCGCCTTGATATCCCCCTCCATGGCGTCCGACAAGGCCGCCGCCAGGGCGAGGCCGATGCCCGTCCCGGGCGTATTGTCCGTGGAGTCGATCTTGTAGAAGCGCTGGAAAATCTCCGTCAGCTTTCCTGCCGTGATGAAGGAGTCGCTGTTGAACACGGACACTTCCACCATCCGCCGGCCGTCCAGCAGCGACGGGCGCATCCGGATCCGGATCTCGCCCGCCTCCTTGACGAACTTGAAGGCGTTGGAGAGCAGGTTGAAATAAATCTTCTCGACCATGCCCTTGTCGAGCAGCATCTTGTAGGACGCCGGCGCCGCTTCGTAGGAGAACTTGACCTGCTTCGTTCGGATGATGTCGGAGAAAAGGGCGTTGGTCTCCTGCAGGAACGCATCCAGGTCAACCGGCTCGGGATGGGTCTTGAGCTTGCCGGCTTCGTATTGCTGGAAATCCAGGATCTCGTTGATCAGCGCCTGCAGGCGGCCTGCGTTGCGCTGCATCATCTGCAGGCTCGCGCGCTCCTCCGCCGGAAGGTCTTTCGCTTCCAGCAGGGTGTCCAGCGGATTCACGATCAGCGACAGCGGCGTCTTGAACTCATGCGAGATGTTGGTGAAGAACTGCAGTTTCGCCTTATTGGCCTCCTCCAGCTCCTGCGCGAGCGAACGGAGGTCCTGGTTGTGCTGGTTCAGGCGCTTCTGGGACCGGATGCTCACGCGGTAGAGCACCATCAGGATGCCGAAGATGATCAGGATCAGGGCCAGCACCAGGGCGCCCAGGAGGATGATGGTCTTCTGGTCGGCATAGCGGGCCAGGCTGTCGGACAGGATCCGGTTCAGCTCTTCGAGCAGGGCGCGCTGCTTCTCGAGCTGCTCCGTCTGGAGCTTGACGACCTTGACGTTGGACTTGTCCACATAGGTCGTCTTCAGCGAGACATCCTTTTCATAGGGCTCCCCGTGCAGGATCTTCAGGACCAGCTCCATGAGCTCGTGGCCGCCGAAAGGATAGAAGAACGTGGCGGAGAGGACGCCCGTGTCCACCATCTCGATGCCGCCGTCCGGTCCCGAGAGCGCGTTCACGCCGACGAACATCGGCAGCGGCCGCTGGAAACGGAGGGAGTCGAAGGCCTTGCGGGCCATGGCCGCCATGTTGTCGCTGAAGGCGACGACGGCATCCACCCGGGTGCACCGGGGCAGGCCCTGCAGGATATCCACGACCCCCTGCAGTGTCCTTTCCGGGTTCTGCCGCCCCTCCAGCTCAGCGATCACCTTGTATTTCTGCGGGGCGTCCCCCTCTCCCATGGAGGCATAGAACCCCTCGTAGCGGTGCTGGTCCGTCTCCAGGAAGGGGAAGCCGCGGATCAGGAGGATGTTGCCGCCGTTCTCGAGCTGGAGCTTGGTGTAGTCCCCGATCTGCTGTCCGATCAGGTAATTGTCCACGGTGACGAAGGCCGAGTATTTGTCGGTATCGACCTTGTGGTCATACAGGATCACCGACACCCCCTGGCCGTGCAGATACTCCACCGCCTGGATGAATTCTTCGCCGAGCGGCACGATGATCACCAGGTCCGCATCGTCCGGCCTCAGCGCCATCAGGTCGGTCACCTGGTCCGACGGCGTGGCGGACTGCATCAGCCGCAAGTCTATTTCCTGATGGATGTAGGTCTCCTGCGCGAACTCCTTGGCAGCCTTCTGGTACCATACGCTGCCGGTATAGGAAAAGATGACCTTGTAACGCGTGTCATCCCCCTTCCTGCCGCAGGAGGACGCCATCAGGAGACCTATGAGGAGAAACAGAAAGAATCGATTTTTCATGTGATTAAGTCCTTAATGACAAATATAGCGATTTTTCGTATCTTTACCTCCATGAAAAGAACCGTCATCCTCCTCCTGCTGGTGCTCTGCGGCTTCTCGGCCCAGGGCGTCCGTCCCCCGAAACCCAAGCCCAATTACGACCTGGCCGCACAGTTTTCCGCGAAACGCATCTCCCAGATGGTGTTCTCCACCTCGATCCAGCCCAACTGGTTCCGCGATTCGGACAAGTTCTGGTACGAGTGGAAGACCCCGGCTGGGACGCAATACTGGATCATGGATCCCGAGACGGGACGCAAGACGCCGGCCTTCGACGTGGAAAAGCTCGCGATGCAGATCACCGAGAAGGTCCGCGACCCCTTCGATGCGCAGCATCTGCCCATCCAGAACCTCAAGCTCAAGGATGACAAATATTTCCAGTTCGACATCCGCAGCACGCAGGAGGTCGTGGACACCGTGGCGCAGAAGCGCCAGGAGCGTGGCAAAAAGGACGGGGACGCCGCCCCCAAGGGCCCCCAGAAGCCGCCGATGACCAAGAAGGTGTTCCACTTCCAGTATGAGATCGCCACCGGCCGGCTCACGGAATACAAGCCCGAGAAGCGGGAGTATCCCGCCTGGGCGAGCATTTCCCCGGACGGGGAGACCGGCGTGTACGCCAAGAACTACAACCTCTACTGGATGGACCGCGAGAACCTCGCGAAGGCCGCCGAGGACGAGAAGGATTCCACCCTCGTGGAGCACCGCATCACCACCGACGGCATCCGCAACTACGGCTACAGCGGGGACAACTACATGGGCGACACGGAGCAGGACACGACCCGCCGCTCGATGGCGGCCGTCATCTGGTCGCCGGACAGCAGGCATTTCGCCATCGTCAAGAACGACATGCGCAAGATCAAGGACCTCTGGGTGATCAACGCCCTGAGCAACCCGCGCCCCACCCTGGAGACCTACAAATACCAGATGCCCGGCGAGCCGGGTCCCTCGGAGGAGCTCTATGTCTTCTCCATGCCCGACGGCACGTCGAAGCGCTACCAGATCAATGCCTTCAAGGACCAGGAGATCAGCATCTCCACGCGTCCGCGCAAACACCGCGAGACCTACGACAAGTTCCGCTCACGCGTGTGGCTGGGCGACAACGACGGCTTCTGGCTGGTCCGCGGTTCGCGCGACCTGCACCGCATGGACGTGTGCCGCCTGGACCTCGCGTCCGACTCCACCCGCACCGTCATCTCCGAGCGGATGAACACGTACGTGGAGGACCGGCAGATCCGCCTGGTCGGCGGCGGGAAGCAGCTGATCTGGTGGTCCGAGCGCAACGGCTGGGCCAACCTCTACCTCTACAACGCCGACGGCACCCTGGTGCGCAACCTCACCGACGGGGCTTACCACGTCGAGGACGTGATCGGGGTGAATGAGAAGGAGGGCTACGTGCTCTTCTCCGCCTGCGGCGTCAACAAGGACGAGAATCCCTACCAGATGCACACCTGGCGCGTCGCCCTGTCCGGCGGCGCCATCAGGCAGCTGGACATGGACGACATGAACGTGGAGGGCGGTGCGAGCGACGACGGCCGCTGGGTCGTGGCCGACTGCTCCCGCGTGGACTATGCCCCGGAGGCCTGGCTGATCGGCCGGGACGGCAAGCGGACCCTGCTGGAGCAGGCCGACCTGAGCCTGCTGTACGCCGCGGGATACAAGATGCCGGAGCGCTTCAAGGTCAAGGCCGCCGACGGGGTCACGGACCTCTACGGCGCCATGTACAAGCCGTTCGACTTCGATTCCACGAAGGTGTATCCCATCATCGACTACGTCTACCCCGGTCCGCAGGTGGAGGCCAACAACATCGCCTGGTCCAAGGGCATGGTGCGCACCGACCGCCTCGCCCAGGTGGGCTTCATCGTGATCACGGTGGGCAACCGCGGCGGCCATCCCAACCGCTCCAAGTGGTACCACAACTACGGCTACGGCAACCTCCGCGACTATGGCCTGGAGGACCAGAAATACGCCATCCAGCAGCTTGCGGGCCGCTATCCGTACATCGACATCGAGCGGGTGGGCATCCACGGGCACTCCGGCGGCGGCTTCATGTCCACGGCGGCGATCCTCCAGTATCCCGACTTCTTCAAGGCGGCCGTCTCCTGCGCCGGCAACCATGACAACAGCATCTACAACCGCTGGTGGAGCGAGACGCACCACGGCGTGACGGAGAAGGTGGAGCAGAGCGACACGACCTTCGTCTACCACATCGAGACCAATCCGGAGATCGCCTCCCGGCTCAAGGGGCACCTTATGCTGGTGCACGGCGACATCGACAACAACGTCAACCCCGCCAACACCATCCGCGTCGTCAACGCCCTGATCCGCGCCAACAAGCGCTTCGACCTGCTGATCCTCCCCGGCCAGCGCCACGGCTTCGGCGACATGAACGAGTACTTCTTCTACCGCATGGCCGACTACTTCAGCGAATGGCTCCTCGGCGAGAGCGAGCGCAGCGAAGTGGACGTCAAAGAACTGAATAACGATTGAGCACCATGACGAAAAGATTCTTCCTCCTGACGCTGGCAGTCCTCTGCGGCACCGCCCTCCTGGCCCAGAACAAGCCCATGGACCATGATGTCTATGACGGCTGGCAGTCCGTCACCGCCGTCCAGCTTTCGCCCGACGGGCGGCTGCTCAGCTATGAGATCCGGCCGCAGGAAGGCGACGGAACCCTGTATATCAAAGATCTGGGCAACGGGACGGAGATCTCCGTGCCGCGCGGCACCGGCCTCCGCTGGGCGCAGGACGTGTCGCTGGGCTACTTCACGGTCAAGGCGCCCTTTGCGGACACGCGCCAGGCAAAGATCGACAAGAAGAAGCCCGACGAGCAGCCCAAGGACAGCCTCGCGCGCATCGACCTGGGCGCGCTGACCTGGGAGATGGTCGGCGCCTCCGGCACCGCCAAGATCGGCTACGAGGCCGCGCCTTACCTGTTCGCCGCCCAGCCGGCCAAGGACCGCAAGACCAAGGACCTGCTCGTCATCAAAGCCTCCACGGGCCTCACGGACACGCTCAAATACGTCTCCGACTTCGCGACGTCCCCTTCCGGCGACCGCCTCGTGGTGATCAATGCCAAGGAGGAGAAGGATTCGCTGTCCTTCAGCGCCGTGGTCCTGTATGAGTTCCCGAAGGAGCGCATCGACACGCTCTCCAAGGGCCGCGAAGAATACGCCAACCTGGCTTTCAACGCCGCCGGCGACAAGGTCGTCTTCACCGCGACCGATGACAAGGAGAAGGAAGACGGCACGCCCCGCCACGCCGTCCTGCTCGCGCAGGAGACGGTCCTGCAGAAGGCCACCCGCCGCGCGCCCGCCGTCACGGAGTGGCGCACCTGCGAGCTGCTCTCAGCGGACAGCGCCGGCCTGCCGGAAGGCTGGGTCGTGGGCAAGGACAGCGGTCCCGCCTTCTCCAACAATTCCTCCCGCGTGGTGCTCCGCCTGCAGGAGTATTTCCCGCCGAAGGACACGACGGTCTATGATTTCGAAGCCGCCCAGCTCGACATCTGGGTGTGGGACAAGCACACCGTGCCCCCGATGGACAAGGTCGCCCGCGGACGCAGCCAGCGCAGCGCGGTGGTCAACCTGGACCGCCCCGGCCAGCTGGTCGTGCTCTCGCAGAGCGCCGCCGACCGGATCACTTTCTTCCGCGGCGCGGAGGGCGACTATGCCCTCTCCATGGACACGGATCCCTATGTGGTGGACAATTACTGGTCGGCGGACAGCCGGGCGGACCTCTCCCTGGTGAGCCTGCGCGACGGCAGCCGCAAGCTGCTGCGCAAGGGTGCAGCCGGCTACGCCAGCCCGTCGCCGTACGGCAAGTACATCGCCTGGTTCGACCCGCAGGACGGCAACTGGTACAGCTGGAACCTGGCCACGGACGCGCTCGTGAACCTGACCGGCGCGACCGGCGTGGCGTTCTGGGACGAGGAGGACGACCATCCGATCCCGGGCTACACGCCCGTCGGGAGCCCTTCCTGGATCGGTGAGGACGAAGCCCTGCTGCTCACGGACCGCTACGACGTCTGGCGCTTCCAGCCCGACGGGAAGGGAGCCGCATGCCTGACCCGCGGCGCGGGCCGCCGGGACGCCGTCCAGTACCGCCCGCAACTCTGGGGCACGCCCAACAACCCCTACCTCTACCGGGACATCCAGACCTACCCGGCCAAGGGCCGCATCTGGCTGTCCTCCTTCCATGAGAAAGACAAGCGCAACGGCTATGCGCAGGTGGACGTCGCCAAGGGCGGCGAGCCGCAGGGTTTCCTGGCGGAGAAGAGTTTCAGCAGCGTGACGAAGGCGACGGGCGCCGATGCGATCGCCTACCTCAAGGGCGATTTCCGCCACCCCAACGACCTCTACCTGACCCGGGACGGCTGGGCCTCGGAGACGAAGCTCACCGCGATCAACCCCCAGCAGGCGCAGTACCGCTGGGGCGACGTGCAGCTGGTCCACTGGCAGGCCTACGACGGCACGCCGCTGGACGGCCTGCTCTTCACCCCGGACGGCCTGGACAAGTCGGGCAAGTACCCGATGATGATCTATTTCTATGAGAAGTATTCGGAGACGCTGTATGAGTACCGCGCCCCGGCGCCGAGCCGCTCCACGGTCAACATCCCCTTCTTCGTGAGCCGCGGCTACGTGGTGTTCATCCCGGACATCGTCTATCAGGACGGCCATCCGGGCGAGAGCGCCTACAACTGCATCTGCGCGGGCGCGGAGGCGATGTGCCGCCAGTTCTCCTACATCGACAAGGACAGGATGGCCATCCAGGGCCAGAGCTGGGGCGGCTACCAGACAGCCTACCTCGTCACGCGGACGGACATGTTCGCGGCGGCGGGGGCCGGCGCCCCGGTGGGCAACATGACCAGTGCCTACGGCGGCATCCGCTGGGAGTCCGGCAACAGCCGCATCCCGCAGTACGAGCACGGCCAGAGCCGCGTCGGCAAGACGCTCTGGGAGCCCGGCGGGCTGGACCTGTACATCGAGAATTCCCCCGTCTTCTTCGCCCCGAACGTGACCACGCCGGTGCTCATCATGCACAACGACAACGACGGCGCCGTGCCCTGGTACCAGGGGATCGAGTTCTTCATGAGCCTGCGGCGCCTGGGCAAGCCGGCCTGGCTGCTGGAGTACAACAACGAGTCCCACAACCTCACGGAGCGCCGCAACAGCAAGGACCTGTCGATCCGCCTGTCGCAGTTCTTCGACCACTACCTGCTCGGCGCTCCCGAGCCGGTCTGGATGAAGGAAGGGATCCCGTACGCCCGCAAGGGGAACTATTTCGCCACGGAGTACTAGTTGAGATCCCCGATCAGGTCGGGGATGACCCTGCTATGTCATGCCCGGCTTGATCGGAGATGACCCTGTTATGTCATGCCCGGCTCCGACCGGGCATCTCTTATTCTACGCCTATCTCCTGTTTCAACTGCCGGATGGCGGCGGTGGCGTCACCGCCCGCCCGGTCCAGCAGCGTCACGAAACGGCTGCCGATGATGCCGCCCGAGGCGTACTCGCAGGCGGCGTCGAAGGTCTGCCTGTTGCTGATGCCGAAGCCGACCATCCGGGGGATGTGCAGCCCCATCTGCGCGATCCGGCGGAAATAGGCCTGCTTCTGCGCGTCGAAGTCCTTCTGCGCGCCCGTCGTGGCCGCCGAGGAGACCATGTAGATGAAGCCGGAGGTATGCTCGTCGATCAGCCGCACGCGCTCCTCGGAGGTCTCCGGGGTGATCAGCATGATGAAGCGCAGCCCGTAGCGCTCGGCCACGGCCTTGTAGCTCTCCATGTAGTCCTTGAACGGCAGGTCCGGGATGATCATCCCGTCCACGCCCACCTCCACGCAGCGCCGGCAGAAGGCCTCGAAGCCGTAGCGGAACACCGGATTGAGGTAGCCCATCAAGATGAGCGGGATGTCCACGTCGCGGCGGATGCCTTCGAGCTGAGAGAAGAGCTTGTCGAGCGTCATCCCGCCCCGGAGCGCCTTGATGGCGGCGTCCTGGATCACGGGACCGTCCGCCATCGGGTCGCTGAAGGGGATGCCGACCTCGATCATGTCCACGCCCTCCCGGGCGAGGCTGCGGATGACGTCCGCCGTGCCGTCGGGGGTCGGCGCCCCGGCGCAGAAATAGATGGAGAGCAGGCGGCTCGGACGGCCGCTGAAAAGTTGGTCTATGCGATTCATTGTCTTATCGTTGCAGGTTTTCCAGAAAGATTTCCATCAGCTCCGGGTCCTTGATGCCGGGTGCCGTCTCGAAGCGGCTGTTGAGGTCGATGCCCGCGAGGTACGGGTAGATGAAGTCGTGCAGGATCTCGACGGTATCGAGCCCGATGCCGCCGCTGAGCAGGAAGCGGGTCTTTTCCTCGTAGTCGTCCATGATTGACCAGTCGAAGCGCCTGCCGCTGCCGCCGTGGCCGGGGGTCTTGGTATCGAACAGGAAGAGGTCGCAGCTGCCTTCGTAGCCCGCGACGGTGTTGCGCACGCTCTCGTCGGCGATGCCGAAGGCTTTGATCACGCGCAGGCCGTCCCGCTCGTGCAGGCGGGCGCAGAATTCCGGGGTCTCCGCGCCGTGGAGCTGGACGTAGTCGAAGCCGTATTCGTCGTGGCGGCGCAAGATCTCGTCGCGCTCCGCGTCCACGAACACGCCGACCCGCTTCGCCCGCCGGGGCAGGTAGGAGGGCTTCTCGCGCACGCAGCGCGGGGATCCGGGGTAGAAGATGAACCCGATCAGGTCCACCCCCAGGGCTTCGATGGCGCGGATGTTCTCGCCCTCGGTCATGCCGCACACCTTGATGAGCTGGTTGTTGATCATATCGCTTCGATGAATGTGGCCAGGGCGGCGCCCGGGTCGCTTTGACACATGAAATGCTCGCCCATCAGGAAGCCGCGGAAGCCCGCTTCCCGCAGGGCCCTGACCGTCGCCGGATCGCTGATGCCGCTCTCGGAGATGAAGACCGGGCGTTCCTGCGGGGCGTGCGTCGGCGTTGTGGAGGGCGGAGCGGAAATTGGTTTTTCGGCAAACCTGTCCGAAAAAAAATTTCCGTCCGCCCGCGAGGTTGCTCCCGCCCTTTGACCCAGCAACGGGACCATGTCGAACGAGGTCTGGACGTCGGTGACGAAGGAGCCGAGGTGGCGGTTGTTCACCCCCACCACGTCCACCCCGGGCGTGACGTAGTCCAATTCTTCCGGGCTGTGGATCTCCAGCAGCACCTCCAGGCCGAGGCGGTGGGCTTCCGCCGTCAGGGCGGCGCAGTCCGCGCGGTCCAGGCACGCGGCGATCAGCAGCACGGCGTCCGCGCCCGCCTCCGCCGCCTGGTACAGCTGGTACGGATCGATGATGAAATCCTTCCGCAGGATGGGAAGGTCCACCAGCGGGCGCACCCGGCGGATGAACTCCAGGCTGCCGCCGAAATACGATTCGTCGGTGAGGATGCTGACCGCCGCCGCCCCTGCCGCCGCATAGGCCGGGACGACCTCCTCCGGCAGCGCCTCCTCGCGTATCCAGCCTTTCGACGGCGACTTCCGCTTGAATTCCGCGATGATGCCCGTCGGCGACTCCGCCAGGGCCTTCTTCAGCGAACGCCGCTTGCCAAAGTGCAGTTCGCGGCGCTTCGTGGCAATGATCTGTTCCAGGATGTCCATGACATATCAGCTGTTGATTTCACAGAAACGCCTGAAGGCGGCGAGGGCGCGGCCGCTCTCGAGCGACTCGCGGCAGAGGGCGATCGAGTCCTCCACGGAGAGGTTGCGGTCCATCACCGAGACACCGCAGGCGGCGTTCGCCAGCACCACGGACTTCTGCTCCTCGCGGGCGGTGCCTTCCAGCACGGCGTCGAAGATGCGCCGGGCGTCCTCGGCGGTCTGTCCGCCGAAGATGTCCTTCGGCTCCACGTAATTGAGTCCCAGGTCCTTGGGCGTGAACATCTTCTCGAAATGCGGGGTGACGAGCTTGAAGCCGGAGGTCAGCGAGATCTCGTCGTAGCCGTCGTAGCTCGTGACCACGCCGTAGTTGTCCCCGATCTTCTGGTGGGCGCGCACGTAGAGCCGCTGCTGTGCCTGCGTGGCTGTGCCGTGCAGGGAGTTCTTTGGGTGGCAGGGATTCACCAGCGGGCCCAGCAGGTTGAAGCAGGTGGGCACGCCGAGCGCCCTGCGGACCGGGCCCACGAACTTCATTCCGTAGGCGAAGAGCGGGGCGTGGAAGTAGCAGATGCCCGCTTCGTCCAGCGAGCGGCGCAGGCGGTCCGGGTCGTCGGTAAACCTGACGCCGTGGCCCTCCAGCACCGTGCTGGCGCCGCTCACGGAGGTGCTGGCGCCGTTGCCGTGCTTGGTCACCTTGTAGCCGGCGCCGGCGATCACGAAGGCCGCGCAGGTGGAGATGTTGAAGGTGTTCTTGCCATCGCCGCCCGTGCCCACGATGTCCAGGGTGTTGTAGCCGTCCAGGTCGACGTGCTTGCCGGTCTCGAGCAGGCCGTCGCGCAGGCCGAGCAGCTCGTCCACGGTCACGCCGCGGGTCTGCAGCGCCATCAGCAAGGCTGCGATCTGACTGTCATTGAATGCCTGGCGCGTGATGCCGAGCAGGATCTCATGGGTTTGTTCGCGGGTGAGGGTCTCGCCCTCGATGAGTTGGTTCAGATACTGTTTCATATGTGTCGTGTGTTTAATGATTCAACCAGTTACGGAGGATGGCCGGGCCGTCGGGCGTGAGCACGCTCTCGGGGTGGAACTGCAGGCCGCGCAGGTCCAGGCTGCGGTGCCGCAGGGCCATCACCTGCCCTTCCGGGCTCAGGGCGACGGCCTCCAGGCAGGCGTGCAGCGTCGCGGCGTCCACCACCCAGGAGTGGTAGCGCCCGACGGGGAATTCCGCCGGCAGGCCGGCGAACAGGTAATCGTCCGCCGTGCGGCGGCAGGGCGTCTGTACGCCGTGGAAGACTTCTTCCAGGTTGACCAGCCTGCCGCCGAAGGCCTCCCCGATGGCCTGCTCGCCCAGGCAGATGCCCAGGATGGGCTTGACGCCGGCGTAGCGGCGGATGACTTCGGGCATGAGGCCCGCCTCGGCGGGAATGCCGGGCCCGGGGGAAAGCATGATCTTGTCGAAGGGCGCCAGCGCTTCGGGATCGAAGCGGTCGTTGCGCAGGACGCACACGTCCGCGCCCGCTTCCTTGACGAGGTGCACCAGGTTGTAGGTGAACGAGTCGTAGTTGTCTATCATCGCGATCTTCATGGCACTCAGAGTTTTGCAGCCAGCTCAATGGCACGCCGGAGCGCGCCCAGCTTGTGGTTGACTTCCTGGAGTTCGTATTCGGGGTCGCTCTTCGCGACGATGCCGCCGCCGGCCTGGAACCAGAGTTCCCCGGCACGGCTCACGAAGGTGCGGATGGTGATGGCCTGGTTGAGCGAGCCGTCGAAGGAGATGCTCCCCACGCAGCCGCCGTAGGCGCCGCGGTTGTGCGGCTCCAGCGCAGAGATAATCTGCATCGCGCGGACCTTGGGGGCGCCGGACAGGGTCCCGGCGGGGAAGGTGTCGATGAAGGCGCGCACGGGGTCCGCGTCCCCGTCCAGTTCGCCGCTCACGCGGCTGACAAGGTGGATGACGTGCGAATAATACTGGAGCTCCTTGTAGAAATCCACCCGCACGCCGTGGCAGTTGCGCGAGAGGTCGTTGCGCGCCAGGTCCACCAGCATCACATGTTCGGCGTTCTCCTTGGGGTCGTTGCGCAGGAATTCCGCCCCGCGGGCGTCCGCCGCGTCGTCGCCGGTGCGCGGCGTCGTGCCCGCGATCGGGTCGATGCAGGCGCGGCCGTCCGCGATGCGGCAGTGCGTCTCGGGCGAGGAACCCAGGATGCGGTAACCCCCGAAGTCCATGTAGAAGAGGTACGGCGAGGGGTTGATGCTGCGCAGGGCGCGGTAGAGCTGGAAGTCGTCACCCTCGTAGCGCTGCACGAAACGGCGCGAGAGCACCACCTGGAAGACGTCGCCCCGGCGGCAGTGCGCGATGCCCCGGCGGATGTTCTCCCGGTGCTGCTCGTCGGTCAGGGGCGAGCTGGCTTTGCCCACCGGGCGGAAGTCGTAGAGGTTCGCGGCCGCGCGCCCGAGCAGGCGCTCCACGCGCGGGAATCCGGGCTCCGCCCCTTCCGGGACCAGCTCGTGCAGGGTCAGCGCGTTGCGGAAATGGTCGAACTCGAGGGTGAAGCGGAACAGGATGTACAGCAGGTCCGGGGCGTCATGCTCCGCCCGGGTCTCGTCCTTGATGGGGATGTTCTCGAAATAGCGCGTCGCGTTGAACGTGGTGAAACCCCACAGGGACACTCCGGATCCGGGGTTTCCCGGCCCGCTCAAGGGGTCGATAGCGAATGCGCCCATAAAGTCCCGCACGAGCCGGTCCACCGGGTAGTCGCCGGTGACGGCCTTTTCCGTCCGGGAACCGTCGGGGAAGGCCTGGAAGCCGACGCCGTGGGCGACGCCCACCTCGGCGAGCGGGTCCAGGGCGATGAAGGAGCGCGAGTCGCGTCCCGTGTGGAAGTCGCTGCTCTCCATCAGGATGGAGCGCGGGGAGGCGTCGCGCAGGCGCAGGTAGGCCGACACGGGGGTGTGCAGGTCGCCCGGCAGGGAGCGGCTGACGACGGTGTAGCGGAACGGTCTCATTTCGCCATCCTCCCGAGGTAAGTCTCGATGTCCTTGTCGCCCCGGCCGGAGACCGTCAGCACGACGACGTCCTCCGCGCGGAACTGCATCCGCGGCAGGGCGCCGAGGGCGTGCGCGCTCTCCAGGGCGGGGATGATGCCCTCGAGCCGGGTCAGCTCGAAGGCGGCCGCGACGGCCTCGTCATCGTTCACCGGGATCACCCGGGCCCGTCCCTGCGCCGCCAGGTTGGCGTGCATCGGGCCGATGCCCGGATAGTCGAGCCCGGCGCTGATGGAGTACGGCTCCTCGATCTGCCCGTCCGGGCTCTGGATCACGTAGCTCTTGGCGCCGTGCAGGATGCCCACCTGGCCGAGGGCGATGGTGGCGGCGGTCTTGCCGCTGTCCACGCCCAGCCCCCCGGCCTCCGCGAGCACGATCTGCACGCGCTCGTCGTCCAGGTAGTGGTAGATGGTGCCGGCGGCGTTGGAGCCGCCGCCCACGCAGGCCATCAGGTAGTCGGGGTAATCCCGTCCCGTCTTTTCCTGCAGCTGGTCCCTGATCTCAGCGCTGATGACCGACTGCAGCCGGGCCACCATGTCGGGATACGGGTGCGGGCCGACGGTGGAGCCGATGATGTAGAAGGTGTCCGAGGGGTGGCAGCACCAGTCGCGGATGGCCTCGTTGGTGGCGTCCTTGAGGGTCTTGTTGCCGGAGTGCACGGGGACCACCTTCGCGCCGAGCATCTTCATCTTCTCGACGTTGACGCGCTGGCGCTGCACGTCGGTCTCGCCCATGTACACCACGCACTCCATGTCCATCAGGGCGCAGACCGTCGCCGTCGCGACGCCGTGCTGCCCGGCGCCCGTCTCGGCGATGATGCGCCGCTTGCCCAGGCGCCGGGCCACGAGGATCTGGCCCACGGTGTTGTTGATCTTGTGCGCCCCCGTATGGTTGAGGTCTTCGCGCTTGAGATAGATCTGCGCGCCGTAGCGCTCCGACAGGCGCCGCGCAAAATACAGCGGGCTCGGACGGCCGACGTAGTCGCGCAGCAGCGCATGATACTCCTGCCGGAAATCCGCGCTCTCGAGGATGGGCAGATAAGCCTGCTGCAAGTCGGTCACGCACTTGTGCAGGATCTCGGGGACATAGGCGCCGCCGAACTCGCCGTAATAACCTTCCCGGTCTACTAAGTAACTCATATTCTTATAAAAACTTGAAAGGGCCCTGTCGCATCGCGGCAGGGCCCTTGTTATGGTTCTATTCTTATAAACACATACGGAGCGTCAACCTCTTACGACTCGATCAAGTTGTAACAGGTGCCACCACCAATATGCGCTGATGTGCTGTGTCATACTTCCGCAAATATAGGCATTGCTATCAGAAATGCAAGTGGTTTTTACATTTTTTTACAGCAGCGCCTTGCCCAGGAACCAGAGCACCGGGATGAGCAGGGCCGGGATGTAGTTCAGCGTCTTGCAGTCCTTGAGCTTGAGCAGCGACAGGCCGGAGGAGATGATGAGCAGGCCGCCCACGATGGCCATCTCGTTGACCATCGTGCCCTGCAGGATCGGGCTGGACGCGGCGAGCTTGCCCAGCAGATAGAAGGTCCCCTGCCAGCAGAAGAGGACGGGGGCGGCGATGATGATGCCGATGCCGTAGGTGGTCGCGAAGACCGTCGAAGTCACGAGGTCGAGCGTGGCGTTGGTGAACAGGAAGGTGTTGTCCCCGGTGGTGGCGCTCAGGATGGGCCCCACGATGGAGAAGGTCCCCACGCAGAAGAGCAGGCAGGCGGTGATGAGGCCGTTGGCGAGGCCTTCGCCGCCGCGCTTCGCGATCAGGCGCTTGGTCCGGCCGTCGAGGTCCAGCGCCGTGCCGACGATGCCGCCGAGCGCGATGCTGATGATGAACAGCACCGGGAATTCGCTCTTGGGCATGTTCTGCACGAAGGTGTTGGCGCCGAGCGCCAGCGAGGCGAGCCCCATGGCGTTGTACAGGACATTCTGGTATTTCTCCCCGAGACCTTTCTTGAGCAGGCTCCCCACCACGGAGCCGACGATAATACACCCGGTGTTGACGATCGTTCCTAACATAACAGGCGCAAATATACCAATTTATTTCTACCTGAACACATTCCGATAGTTACCGGGATTCTGAAGGTTGGGGCTTGTTTTTTAAATAAAACTCCCTACCTTTGCATCGAAGGGGAGAGAGGAACACCACCTGTCTCCTTTGAACCTTCAGAAAAGTCATCGTAAGATGGCTTTTCTTGTTCATACTTCACATGGAACAAGTATATGTTATCCCCTACGATACACATAACACATTTAATACTAAGCGGGTATTCTTTCCCGGAAGCATCCCGAAGGTGCTTGTTCCAGCCAACTCGAATCCGCTCTTCCGAGAATAAAGATTTAATAGGGAAATATAGAATTACCGTTTCAACCCCTTGTTTGGTTGCTGCATGTAGCTTATCTTTAATTGCCCATCGTCCCGCACTTTCAACAGTCTTGATGTCCATTATTGTGCCATTGAGGGTCCCATCTGGCGTTTTGATGCCTGACGTTGCTCTCTCTGACCCCAGAATGATCACAAAGCCTTTCTGGAGAAGAATACCAGCAACCAGTCGTTCATAATCGCCCCGCTTGATTCCGAAAGGTCCGATCTGTTGATCAAAGCGATGGTATTTATGAATAGCGCTCACGCCGCCCGACCGAACGTCGAAGCGTACATCTACGTAATCATTGTCAAGAAGTAACCTTCGATACAAGGCCCTGTTCCCGCAGAATCTTCGTTTCCTCATAACCATCTCCGACCACAAGGTATTTGGTCTTTGGCCGAAGTCCGCTTAAGATTAGAAAAATAACCTTACTAGGCATTAGGAAACGTATAAATGTGGCGAAATGTTTTTGAATCGAATAAGAATAAAACGTTTTTCGTGTGGAAATAACAAAATATCGACAAACACCTAATTCCTTATCAATTACATCATAGCAGCGAAGTGAAAATTCTCCAAGACCAACCTGCCAACTCTTGGTGAAGGTCGGATAGAAAAAGCCCGATTATCTGTCTATACTCAGCGAATAGGACATTCTTCGGACAGAATAAGGGCCAAAAACTGTCTGTCCCTATTGAAGAACCACCCTACAGACAGGAATCAAGTCGATTCCTGTCTGAGGCAGTAGAGATTCGTTGGTCGGGGCCGGCGAATGAAGGGATAGTGACGCTGCTGGACCGGGCGGGCGGTGACGCCACCGCCGCCATCCGTCAACTCAAGGCCGACATCGGTCATCAATAGAGTCCCGTTTGGTACATCACATTGGCCAGGGCTTCGTTCTTGGCGTTGTTGATCCTGTCCGTCACGGTCTCCGAGAGCGTCCTGGCGTCATCACCTTCCCCGAACTTGAGCTTGTCATGGCCCCGCATGAGAATCTCGGTGGTGACATTGGCGCTTTTGTCATTCATCCCCAGTGCGCCGAGGCCGGAGTTCAACAAGTGCTCGCCGGTCTTCTTGACAATAGCCTGCTGCATGTTCTCGACGGTCTCTTCCCAGGAATCCTCCCGCTCGATGCTTTCGTGCTCCGCCTTGACGACTTCACCAAGGACATTGACCGTCCCGGTGGTGAAGAATTTGGTGGCGCCCTTGAGTCCCTGGGCGTCCGCCAGGTCGCTGCTGCGGTTCTGGGCGACGGACGCCAGGCCCCTGACGCCTCCGGTGACCAGGCCCTTTGTCACGCTCCGGCCGTTGACATACGCTTCCATGCCTCCGACAGCCGTCTCCTTGATCAGATCGCGGGCGTCCTTGACCTTCTTGACAGCCGGGACGAACTCCGCCACGACATTGACCGTGCCTTCCGACAACTCCTGCGTAAGCTCCAGTTCGGCGATCTTCTCGGAGCACCTGAGCTCGACCTCGGCGGCAATCTTCTGAATGTCAAGGGCGTCCTTGTAGATGCCCTTGTTCTTCTCCCACATCGACGCCCGCCTGGTGTCGTGCTCGATCTCCCAGAACTCGCGAGGCTTGCCGTCCGCATCCGTGGTGGGGACGCCGTATTTCTCGGCGTAATGCAGGACGTTCTGCTGGCGCTGCTCCTCTTCTTCGAACATCTTCAGGTAGCGCTGGCGCTCTTCCTCCTCCCGCATAGCCTGTTCCGCCTCGCGGGTGATGCGAGCCTCGTCGGACGTGGTGCTGAAATGCTCCCAGTCCCGCTGGTGGTCCGATGCGTAGCGGCGGTTGATCTCCTCCTGCTCCCGCGCCCGCTGGGCACGCTCGGCTTCGTAGTCGTAGTCATCCACCTCCTCCGGCGGCGGCGCCTGCTGCTCCGGCGGCGCAGGCGGGCCGGGCGGTTCCGGCCCCTGGGGCGGCGCG